>Ga0209349_1001226_pt1 | contig 12785 bp, 7 predicted proteins | sample ETNvirnome_2_130_FD_184067 | JGI IMG/M metagenome (GOLD analysis project Ga0209349, IMG submission 184067) | Marine viral communities from the Pacific Ocean - ETNP_2_130 (SPAdes) (version 2) | ecosystem: Environmental > Aquatic > Marine > Oceanic | place: Pacific Ocean | collected 2013-06-22
TCAATGATGGGCAGACGAGCAGTGTATACTTTGGTTCATCTGGAAGTAAGGGCATTGGGCGGGGTGAAACGTTGCAGCGCGTCATACGTGAAGAACTTGGTGAGTGGGAAGAGGACGAAGAACGCTCCACTCACCGCATGATGCAGGGTATGCCGTTCAACAGCCGTGTCATTGACATCGGCACGCCCAATGGTATGGACACTTGGTTCTACCAGATGTGGGAATCTGCCAAAAAGGGTGATGAAGCTTTCACTGCTCACCTCTTCCCCTGGTTCCTTGATGCTGGATACATCCTCCTCCCTGACTCCTTCCTTGTCAAAGGGACGGAGTTGGGCGGGGACTTGGTGTACACGGATGTGGAGGAAGGGCTAGTCAATCAGCACGGTCTGAGTGAAGACCAGATACGATGGAGACGCTACCGCATACGAATGGCGGGTAGTGTAGAGAACTTCTGGCAGGAGTACCTTGAAGATGATGTTTCGTGTTGGCTCATGTCTGGTACACCCGTCATGGACGGGGCTGTACTTAGTAGAGCGGCTGCTCATGCTCGGCCTCCCATATCTGTAAAGGGCAACCTCAAGGTGTGGGCGCACCCTGAAGCTGGCGAAGGATACGTCATCATGGGTGACCCGGCTGAGGGCCTCACTACCGGACACAGGTCTGCCGCCATTGTGAGGCGGGTACGGGGGTGGGAGCATGTTGCAACGTTATCCGGTCAGATACCTCCTGGTGAGTTTGGCGGGGAGATGGTGGAAGTGGCACGTAGATACAACAATGCTCTGGTCGGCTGGGAACGGAACAATCATGGGTGGGGAGTGAGGGAGAGGGTGGTCAACCACCTGCGCTACCCCAACGTGTACAAGTATGTGGGGGAGTTCAAGGAGGAGGGGGACGACCGGTTCGGCTTTCCGACCAACAGGTGGACCAAACCTGGCCTTGTGAGCCGTATGAGCGAGTTCATGGGCACGGGCTGGTGGGACAGCCCCGACGTCGACCTCATCAACGAGTACCGCAAGTTGCAAGATGACGGGAAGGGTGCATACGACACGAGTGTGCTGGACTTGGCGATGGCTGACATGTTGTGTTTAGAGGCGCGGGGTCAGGCCGAAAGACGAACACGGCCCCGCCCCAAGACCATCACCACCCTGCCAGGATTCCTCCAATGATGGTCCAAAATAATACGGTCAAGACAACCCTGTATTTACTATATATAGAGCAAGTGTCTTGATGTCCTGACCGTATTTTTTGTCCTGATTATTGGTCACAGTCTTAAACAAGTTTGAGGGGGATGCATGGCTAAAATCACATTGAAAGAAGACCGGTTGCTGGAGCGAGTGGAACAACGACGTTTGCTCCTCACGGGCCGAGCCGCTGCCATACAGCAAGCCTACGAGATGTACTTCCAGCACGACAAGTGGAGGCGGGAAGGCGATGAGACCATTGCTGTGAGCGATGTGAGGGCGTCTGCCGACCTTGGCATCCACATCATTGCTCGCAACCCCCACTTGGACCGACTGCCCCGCACAGTGGAGACATCCGTCATACAGTCTTCCAAGGACAAGGGGGAGCGGTTCCTGAAGGGGCTGTGGCGAGAGGTGGATTTTGGGCGGAGTGGGTATACTCGGCGCGGTCGTTCCATCCACCAGCGCGAACTAGCTTCATGGTCCATCGTAACGGGGTGGATTGTGCAGTACACGGCGCTCATCCCTGACTCAAAGGGCTTCCCTCTGCCCATTGCAGACTTACTTGACCCTGCGGGTGTGTACCCGTGGTGGGAAGGGCCGCGTGGTGAGTTGAGTGGGCTAGCCCACGAATACACCACATCCTTCCGCCACCTCAAGGCTATGGCTGAGGCAGCGCGGGTGACGTTGGACGAGACGGACATTGATGATGAGCAGATTGTGACGGTGTTGGATTACTGGGAAGCACGGCACAACCGGTCCAATCGTGACCAGCCTGACATCCTCAATTCGTGGTTCTGGCATCTTGGTGAAGGGCCGTCTGCCAGCGAGTGGTTCAAGGCACGAGATATGTTCAACCACGCCCCAGGTAGCACAGACACCCTGCTCAAGTCCAACGGCTTCACTGAACTGCCCTACATCATCTACCGACCTGACGCAGTACCCATCAGTGGCGCGTATGAGAAGGACTTTAACGAAATCATACGGAAGACGACTGGTGGGCTGGTCGGCCCGATGAGGGAAGAGTGGTTGGCGCTGAACAAGTGGCTGAGCACTGCCATGCAGGACATCAAGGAAGTCATGAAGGATAACATGACCATCTTTGACCAGAGTCCTGGCGGGCAGGATTTGATGGAGCCGAGTGACCGGGGGGGTATTGTTCCTGCGGACACGGATAGAGCGGTGTCTCACCCGCTGGCTCGCAGCCCACTTGTATCTGCCACCAGTGTCATTGTGGATGAGATTCGGCGGAAGATAGAGAGGTTGGGCTTTCCCGAAACGCTGTTCGGAGCGACCTCACGTGGGCTGACAGGTGTGGCCATTGACCGACTCAATGAAGGTGCGCGGAGTCGGGTGGAACCCCACAAAATCTCAATGGAAAACCTGTACTCTGATACTGGGCGCGTGTGGATTACGGAGTATCTGCGGCGGTGGGAAGGTAAGTCCAAGCATGGCCGGGTCAAGTTGGAGGGGTTTGATGGAAGGGCGGCTGTAGCTGGTGGGTTGTTTGAGGAAGATTTCACTCCTGCCGATGTGCCCCCCACCAATTATGTCAAGTCCATCATCAAGTTGGCTCTGCCTGAAGACGAAATGATGAAGTCCAACATTGTATCCCGCCTCAACCCTGACTTCCGTATGAGCCAGCAGCACCTCATGGAGAACACGATGGACGTGCAAGACGTGTTCATGGAGATGGAGAGGGTGGGGGAGGACCGGGTGTTGACGAGTGAGGTATGGACGAATGTGCAGATGTTCAACAAACTCATTGATGAGTCGGAGAGGTTGCTGGCAAGTGGTGATGCGAAGGACCAATTCACGGCCCAAGCCTTCCAACACTTTGCCCGACAAATAGCCCAGTCCATCACGCCTCAACAGGGTAGGGGCATTGAGCAACGCCCACGTGAGGGCGAACCGGGCGTTGGTGGGGTGCAGGGGGGTAGTGTGAGTGGGAATCCTGCTCTCAGCCCAGCCAATGCACCTAACCGACCTGTTGGGGTGGAAGCGCCTGCTGGTGGTGGGCTTGAGGCGCAAGCACGGAGGAACGCATAATGCAAGAACCATTTGAGCCAAACCAAGAGCCTATCTTCGAGTCTCTTGGACACCACTGGAAGTTAAACACGGGCGCACTTGTTAAGAAGTTGTTCGGAGTTGACCGGAGAACGCTTGGAATTGGCGGAGATATTAAGAACCTTGAGCTAATTGTTGGTTTAAGGGACGTTTTAAGGGGCGTTATAAAGCACCGGGAAGGAGTTAAGGAAAGCCAAGCTGAAAAAGCACTTATCCTTGAACTTGTGCGGGGTGAACTTCTTACGCAGGCAGAGATGTTTGTGGGGAAGCCCCTCACAAGCAATGAAGTTATTCAGGTTGGGCTGCTTGCGCGAAAGTTCGCTACTGGAGAGTCAACACGGTTCTTCACTATCGCAGGAGGCCCTCCTGCATGGTTTGAGAATTGGCTGGACACTGACCCACTGTCGCGGGTAGGGGTGCAGGAAGTTGGGTTGGAGCCGCTGCCTGGAGTGTTGCAGCAGCAGGAGCAGCCGCGACAAGAATATATACGATTTGTAGGGGAACTTGAACGATGGGTTGCGGAACAAGTCGGCCCAAGTCCAATGGATGAAGATATTATTGAGGCTCTTCGTACCTACATTGCGGGAGCAACAGGAATGACCGAGGACCAAGTGCCCGTTGAGTATATTGACGGGTTGTGGATGGATTCGATTAATGGGTTGATGGAGACTCCTGGTATGTTTGTGCTTGACCCTGATTTGCTGCGTCGGTTCTTTGTTCGTAAGTTTGGTAAGCAAAGTCTTGGGGACGATGGGTTGGATGCTGCTGTGGATGCTGAGTTTGAAGAAGTGTTCAACTTGATTGAGTATGATTTTGAAGAGCAAACCCTTCCTGATTTGGTGGAGGGGTTTGTGGGTGGTGAAATCCATACAAGAGGGGACATCATCTTCAAGTTGAGGGAGTTGAAGGGGATACAGCTAGATACGAACGACCCGAAGGTGGCTACATGGCTGGATGGGTTGGTGAAAAGAATCAATCTGGCTGCAGAGGATGAGGCTAATGCTCAGGTTTCGCAGGCCACGCAACTTACTGAGGAGGGCAAAGTAGAAGCTCAAATCATACGCAATCGAACAATCGATGCTTTGGTAAATACTGAGTTGGAGAAGTACAGTACGGCTAAGGATGTGGACGTTGCTGTAAATGACACCATTGGGCGGGCGCATCCTGATGTGAGGGCGCTGGAGTATGGTAATTGGTTGAAAAGCATTTCTATGAATGATGCGGACCGCTCTCTTCTTAGCACATCCGAGGGGCAGGCAGGGTTTGAACAGGCGTGGATTGAGTCAGGGAGCGATTTGCCGCTGGGGGACTGGTTGACGGCTACTGGGGCCAGAGCACTTCCAACAGTCCTAACTGACTTGCAACGTCCTTTCGTTGGGTTGCAGGATGCAGAGAATCGGTTTGAGGCGTTTGTGGTGGCAGCGAGAGAAGCTGGTATGTGGAACACGCCAGAGCAGCGTGCGGCTGGACGAAATGTGTTTGACCAGATGGAAGCGCAACTTATGAGTGACCCCACCATCGACCCCCAAACCCTCATCGATGAGTTTGTGGGGAAGATTCCTTCCCTTGACACGTTGGAAGTGGAGGAGTTTATGGGGCATGCAAGGGCGGCTGCTGGGCCACCACCTGGGGGGGTTGATGTACAAGCCACTGCTGACGTTGCTTTGAAGGGGTTAGCAGAGCGGATTGGGACGGGCACGTTGAGTACAAGGTTCGCAGCAAAGCAAAAAGTAAACGCTGCTAAAAACTTGATAAGAAATATCCAAGCTGAGTTGGATATTGCTCAGCAACTTGGTGAAGACACGACAGAGATTGAGGAGAGAATGTTGGCGGCGCAAAACACCTTGACAGAAGCACAGTCCAAGGTCACTACGACTTCCAAACAAGACAGGGCAGCGGGCATCGACCTGGAGATTGCTATGATGTTGCGAGACAACCCGCGCATTGCGAGGGCATTCGCAACGGGCGACCCTCAAATACTCAAGGCAGTGTTGGGGCCGTTGGGTATAGAGCCAGGGTCGATTGGGGATGAATTGTTGAAGAAACAGGAGGTCAACCCACCCTCTTCAGCCACTGGTGAAACGGCTCAATCTGTGCTGGCGATAGGGATGGAACAGGAGCCACTCCAATTCCTCAATATCAAACGAGATGAACAGGGACAGCAAATTTTTAAGACTGATGCCCAAGGTCAACCCATCCTTGATGAAGATGGTCAAAAGATACCTGTGACGGAGCTTGTACCTTTACCTCCCCCACCTAAGCCGGAACAGATTGAAGTAACGACGGCGGCAAAAGCTTTGCAGGAAGAGGACGATTTGCTCGTATCCCACGTATACGAGCCGCCTGAACCTGTTGTTGAGACTGAACCTGAACCTGTTGATGAGTCTAAGCTGCCGATAGTGACGTCAAATAAGCGCACCATAGGAAGGAGCAGGGTATAATTTAATGGCAAAGCCTTGGAAGCACTTTTCAAGACAAACCCCAATACGAGCAGAGTCTCCTCTTGACGAGGAAGATGCACAAGTCACTCTTCCTCCTGAAGAGGTAACAGTGGAGGAAGAACCCAACGCATTCCTCAAGTTTTTGGGGGAAGCTGGCGAGTTCCTTGACATAACTCGTCATACTACGGCGGGACTAGTTGTGGGGGATATTACAGCCAGGACTCGGCTGTTTAAGGAAGGTGACATTGCAGGGGGGCTGGGGTTTGGTGGGGCGCTAGGCGAAGAGACACGAGAACTGCGAGAAGAGGTGTTGGGGCCGACTGAGCAGGAAGGAATATGGGACCATCTTCGCGCGGCGTACAGGTTTGATAAGGCGCGTACAGAAGCCTTCCGCTTTGAGAAGGCGCTGTCAGCAGTGTACGACCCCCTCAACTTCATTCCGTTGGGGTTGTTCCTTAAGGTAGGTAAAGCGACACGGGCTGCTACCTTAGCTCGTGGGGGCGTAGTGACGCGGCTGAGAGCCGCAAAGACCACACTCAAACCCGCACCCCTTCGCCCCAAGTCCTCCTACGCCAACATCCCTTCAGCCGATGCCATTCGTAATGAAGGATGGAAGTTGAATCGGGCGAGGAAACTCGTCCAGTCTGTGTTCAAGTCTCCATTTGGTCGGGTTCCGCTGTTGAGAACAGGGCTGAGACTGCTCAACCCATCAGGAACAGTAGACATACAAGCAGCGAACCGTGCAGCCTCAGACATCCTCCAAGGCTTGACTCCTGTCTCAGAGGACGCAGTGCATCTGGGCAAGAAGAACTTCATTGACTGGATGAGGACGGAGGACATATCGGACGCTGTGGTGACAGCGGACATTGTGCCGTTGCGGATGCAAGGGGTTCCATTCACTACTGTTGAGAAGCAAGGGAACTTACTTGTGAAGGTGAAGGAGGTAGCAACAGGCAAAGAGGTAGAGAAGCCGCTGTTGGATGTGATGGAGCGGTTTGGATTGTATGAGTTGGATGATGCACAGAAGGCTGTTGTCCAACAGGCTGATGACCTCATCGACGCTTACTTCGCCAAGGCCATTGATGAAGGGTTGAACATTAAGGAGTTGATGGGGTTCGCGCCAGGTGAGCACTACTTTCCTCGCATTGCTCAAGTCATCCGTGAAGTGAAGCAGGCTGTATCGCCAGGTGGTCGAGTGGGCGCAAGAGCAGCCCTCACCAAGACCCGTCTCCACGAAACGGTGGAGGAAGCTCTTCAGAATGGGGTGGAGTATTTTGGGTCGGGTTCTTCCACACCTATCGCTGACATGGTGGAAACGTACATGAGGTCTACCATGAAGATGGTGGCGGATAAGAGGTTGGCGGATTCTATGAAGCCTCTCGCCACCACTCTTAGTCAACGGATGGTCAATGCTCCATTTGGGCGGTCTGCTCTTGCTCAGGTGAGGGATGCGAACCGAGTCGTGATGAGCGGGCAGCGGGTGACGGAGGCTATCCGTAAAGCAATATTAAATAAAAAGTTGACTGGTGGGCAGTTGGCAATGGTGCGGCGGTTTAGCCCTGAAGTGGCAGAGAAGGTGAGGATTGCGCTGAGAAAGAAGAAGTTAGAGAACCGCATTGCGGGGTTAGAGGATGCTGACAACTTGGCGCAAGATTTGCTCAAGCAAGCAAGGCTAGACCGGATTGAGGCTGTGTCTGCTAAGCGTGCATTGAACAAGTCTCTCCTGCACCCTGCTGGTCTAGCCTCCATCCCCCAACCCGCTTTCTCCGGCGAACTGTTCCCCCAAGAAGTGGTGAATGCCATCAAACCCTTCATCACCAAACCCCAAGACACCCTTGGCAACCTATCCCCCATCCTCGATACTGCCACGGGCATATCAGGGCTAATGAGGACGGGGCAGTTGACACTTGACCTTGGGTTCTACCTCATTCAGGGCATGATGGTGGCGGCGAAGGCCCCCCGTGCGTGGGCGAAGGGGGTGTACAAGTCGATACTCACCTTGGCTGACCCACAGGCTCGTCTTCGTTATCTGAACGAAGCCGACACTCGTAAAGCATTTGACTATTACCAAGGCCGTATTCACATTGGTAGTCCTGAGATGATGGAGGCATTCTCGCAGACTGGCGTGCTGCCTAGAGTGGGTAGGGCGTTGGAGAAGAACAGTGAGATTGGGGCTGGGATGGCGGCGCTGGCGCGGAAGTTTTCTGACCAGACTTTCCGCCGATTCCAAGCATCGTTTGAGATGTTCTTTGATGTGGGAAGAGTTGAGATGGCGAAAGGCTACATTCCTTCCATTGAAAAGGGTCTGATAAATGTAGATGATGCGGCACAGTTCATCAACAAGGTAAGTGGGTTGACCTCTTCCAAACGGCTTGGTGTGTCTATGACTCAGCGACAGGCTGAGAGCGCAATGGTGATGTTGGCACCGAGATACACCCGTGCTACGATGGGGCTGATGTTTGATGCATTGCAGGGTGGGTTTGTGGGGAGTGAGGCGCGGAATGCGCTGATGAAGTTCTTTGGTGGGACGGTGGCGCTGTACACGGGGCTGGCCATGATGTTGGACCAGCCCGTCAAACTTGACCCTCGTGACCATAGTGAGGGTGGGGATGGTGGGGAATTTATGACGGTGGAGATTGATGGGCAGCATGTGGGGTTGGGCACCAAACCTTACTCGCTCATGCGGGCACTGGTGAGGATGGGGTCTGACCCTGAGAATGCTGCTGCCTACGCCCTTCGCTGGATTCGGTCCAACTCCTCCCCACTATCCGGTGCGTCCACCGACATCATCACGGGCAGCACCTACATTGGAGAACCAGTGAAGACGTATGACCAGATAGCGCGGCAGGAAGTAGCAGGTCGTCTCATGCCATTCTATGCTGAAGCGTGGCTGAATGACGACCCCAAGCCGGGGCGGGCAGGTACATCGGCAGAGTTTGCAGGGTTGAGGTCGTTTCCTATCACAGCACGGGAGCGCCAGCGCGAATTACGTGATGAACTTGCTGCGCTCATCCCCCTGAACCGATTAACCCCCGACCAACAGGCTGAAGTAGAGAGGTTAGGGGAAGAAGCGCCGACGTGGGATGTGTTATCTGTGTCGCAGAAGCAGCACATCATACAAGGGCGGACTGGTGTGGGGGACATTGACCGTAGGAAAGATGAGTTGGGTAAGTGGGATGAGTTGGCGAGGGAGTTGGCTAGGGAGCGTGGAGATGAGGATGTGGGAGCATTCATCCAAGAGGTGAGAGAGTCCAAGTTGGAATGGGAGATGACTGCTGAGTCTTACCAAAAGGGTGTTGAGGTTGGAGTGGACTCGAACCGGGACTTCCTCGACAAGATGAAGGGGTTGAATAGGGTGCGGGGGAGCCACCTGCGCGATGTGTATGATGATGACGGGCTGCACGCAGAGGCCATCCGCAAGTTGAATGAGTCAAGGGAAGACAAGTTTGTGCCGTTGGAAGACCTTGTACGGGACAAGTACATCATGGCCCTTATTGGGACGGATGATTTGGAGGATGCGTTTGGGAATTATAAGTTTGAGGAAGCTGAGCGGCGCAAGACCCAACTTCGCCAACAGTATGGCCATGCCCTCATAGACCAAATCGAAGAGAGCCTACGCACCAACAAGGAAGCCCCCCAATTGTGGAGATGGTGGTTGGAGGATAGGGAGATGTTGAGAGGGTATTGGGATTTGACGGATAAATACCTTGCGTCCTTCCCAAAGGCTCGCATTGCGGCTGATATGTTGAGGAAGGCAGAGAATATGAGGGATTTGAGGTTGGTTGAGAAGTTGAAGAAGAATCCGTACCTTGTGAGGATGAATCGGGATTTGAGGGATATGAAGATAGAGTATCGTGAGCGGTTCCCTGAATTGGATGCGTTGTTGGTGTTTTGGGAGTATGCTCAGGTGCCTCGAACAGAACGGGCGGAAAATCTAGTCATCGAACGCGTGGAACTCTTCCGAAGGTAATTGAGTATGAGTGTTGAGCAGCAAGTCCTTGACGCCATCCGTCACGTGCAGGTTACAGGTGAGGGGTACGGGCGGGTGGAGGTGGTTATCAAGAAGGGGAAAGTAGTGAGGATTGCGCCGACTACGGTCTCACAATTAGTTGGCCCACCCACTTGACATATGTACCCTCATTATGGTAAACTAGACATGAGGAAGTGGTGAGGAGCAGCATGGCTGTAACCACCCACTAAACCGAAAGGAGAATTATGGCTGACGAAGAGACGGTCCAGGTTGAAGACGGTGCCAGTCCAGTAGAGGAAGGCACGGCAGCACCAACCAAAAAGGGCCGACCCAAGAACATGACGGAAGCGGACTTTACCAAGATGTTCGACGCGCGGAGTCAGGAGCTTGTGGCGAGGTCTCAAGCGCCCCTTCAGCGGCGCATCTCAGAGTTGGAGCGGGAGAAGCGACGTGAAACGGACAGAGCGGATGCGTCGTGGAAGTTCCGTGATGACCCAGATGAGTACAAGAAGTGGGAAGAGGACGCGCAGCGCGGGCAGGTACGTGAGGAGTTTGAGGCAGAGCGGGCCGCTGACAAGCGGCAGATTGCAATGCTTCAGATGAAGGTTCAGTACCCCAACGTGCCAGAGTCCGCGTTTGGTGAGGCGACGAGTCCACAGGACATTGAGATTGCTGCGTTGAAGTGGGAGCGGACGAATGGGGCTGCGCCTGCAGCGGCAACGGATACAAGTGAAGACGATGAGACTCCACCGGATGCTCCTGGCACCCTTAATGGGGGTGGTGGGGCCAGTGGAGGCGGGTTGTCTGACAAACAGTGGAGTAAATTGTGGGGGCAGGAGAACAGCCCGCTTCTCCCCACCGAAGAGAACAAGGCACGGGCTGTGAGAATAGACCTTGAAAGGAGCATGAATGGCTAGTGGTGAAACGACTACTACGATTCTATCCGATTCTCTCGACGACATCCGGCACAGTGCGCGGACGGTGCGAGAGGACCGAGGGGGCGTGATAGTGGGGTTGGTGGATAAGCAGAGCCTGCCCACTGGAACCGGCCTGTCATGGAAGGAACTACGGTATGAGCAGCTTACTGCCCAGTCCGTGTCCGAGACCACCATTATGGACAATCCCCAGTCGTACAGCGACAGTGTAATTACGGGTACGCCGACTCTCATCGGCATCATGACCAAGATTACGGACCGAGTTGCTGCGCGAATCAACCCGAAGGGGTTTGCCGAGTTGGGTAAGGGGCCGATGCGGGCCATCAATCGTAAGAAGAATGGGGACGGACTGGCGATGCTGGACGGGTTTACTGGGTTCAGCCAGCCGGGTGCTGGTTCCACGCTGGCCTCTGGTCACGTGGCGGCGGCAGTGGCTAACATTCAAGGCAACTCGACGGAAGAGGGGCCGGACCCCATTGCCACTGTCCTGCACGGGTATCAGTTGAAGGACTTGTACGACGAGTTTGTGAGTCCGGTTGGCACATACGACATCTCCAATGGTGAGTCGCTCAATGTGTACAAGAACGGGTTCACGGGCAAGATGATTAACGGGTCGCGCGTCTTCATGGACAACGAAATCACCATTGACTCGTCCAATGACGCCAAGGGCGGGGCATTCAGTTCGGGTGCTGGTGGTGCCATCATCCTGGTGCAGGGCCGACAGCCCCGAGTCGTCATGCTGAGGGATGAGAAGTATGGTGGTGGGGCGAGCGAAGTCATCATTTATGATGAGTTTGTGTATCTTGAGCGGAGAGATGTGTGGGGGGCTGAACTTTACAGTGACGCCACAGCGCCCACTTCGTAACGGAATAGAAACATAGTGGCGGTTTCCGCCACAACAATCACCACCTGTTAGTGTACGAAAGAGTGCAGCGGGTGAAAGGAGAACAATGGCTAACGACACTGGATGGGGTAAGGTAAGGTTTTGGGATGACTTCGTAGTTGACACGCTGAGCACGTTCAATTGGGCTTCGGCTGCGACCAATTCAGGTACGGCCTTCGCGGTCAACGCTCAGGTCAACGGTGTTGTGCGGGGGACGGTGACGAACAACTCTCAGGACGACCTTGTGACGATGTATGGCGCGTTGCTGTGGCAGGCGGATGACGCAGGGCCGCTGCTCCTAGAAGCGCGAGTCAAGCCAATTACATCGCTGGTTGCGGACCTGTACTTTGGGTTTAGTGACGCGGCGTCTGCGGAACTGCCCATCAGCATCGCTGCGGGTACGGTGACGACCACGGCAAGTGATGCGGCTGGGTTCTATTACGGGGGCGGTGAGACGACTCCGGTGTGGCGGTATGGTGGAGTAGCGGCTAATGTGGACTCCACACAAGCCGCTGCCAGTGCTGCCCGTAACCCGGTCCTCACCACGTACCAGACGCTGAAGGTGGTACTGAATGAGGATGGGGCAGGTTCGTTCTACATCGACGGTATCCTTCAGTCCGAGAACGTGAGTGGGTGTGTGACGGCAACCGTTTCACTCAACCCGTACTTCGCCATACAGGATGATGGTGCGGCTGCGAGTTGGGACATTGACTACGTGTACATTGACAAGGGAAGGGTGTAAGGATGTTTAATACACACCCCACCGCCACGCTGTACGTGTTTGCGTACAACGGGCTGACGGCGAACACGCACATTTCCATCGTGCAGGAGATGGACGGGTGGAACAACCTCGCCCACTCTGTCATTGGTGGAGATGCGCTGGTGAGCCGAGCACGGAGTCGTGCGGCGGGTCTGTTCCTGAAGGAAGGTGTTGGAGACGTGATGTTGATGGTGGACCATGATGTGTCGTGGTTGCCAGGGGACTTGTCCCGCATTGCGAGGAAGGCACTGGAGATGAGGGCCGTGGTGGGGGGTGTGTATCCAAAGAGGACGTTTGGTAAAGGTATGGCGGTCAAGATGGAGGGTGACCCTTTATTCGAGTTCAGAGTTGACCGGCTGTACGATGCGCAGTATGTGAGTGGGGGGTTTATGGCGGTGCCGCGAGAGGTGCTGGAGGCCATCGCCCCCACATTACCTATGCTTGATGAGGGGTACGCTCCGTTCTTCATGCCGATGGTGTTGGATGGAGAGTACATCAGTGAAGACTGGGCGTTGTGTGAGAGGGCAAGGATAGTGGGGTATGCCGTT
>Ga0209349_1001228_pt1 | contig 12779 bp, 11 predicted proteins | sample ETNvirnome_2_130_FD_184067 | JGI IMG/M metagenome (GOLD analysis project Ga0209349, IMG submission 184067) | Marine viral communities from the Pacific Ocean - ETNP_2_130 (SPAdes) (version 2) | ecosystem: Environmental > Aquatic > Marine > Oceanic | place: Pacific Ocean | collected 2013-06-22
ATCCACACAAAGGATGACAGTCTGGTCACAGAGACGCTTCTCGTGGCGGCATTCGTGCGGGGAGTCCTGTCCGCCAGCCATTAGGGCCGACGCAGAATGTCCGTGCCAGACACGGTTGCTCCCGTGCTGACAATGGTCAACTTCCAGTGGACGCCCCGCTGCCTTCGGCCTTCGCGGAAGCCCGAACGGTCGCGGGGCTTCCGCTTTCTACACGTCCCAATTGAACAGAGACGGACGCGCCCGTCCTACGCGTTATGTCGCAGGTCGGCCGGCACGGGTCGTGCACATCCGGCGACACGCTCTTACCAGTGGCGTGAAGGCGGTAAGCGATGGGTAAGAACGTGGTAAGAGGTCAGAACGCAGTGATCATAGGGATCTACATAGATATGGATAGGCGTCTTACCGGCCTTACCCACTAACTCTCCAGCGACATGCACGGCCCTCCCGGTCTACACGCCGATGCCCATCATGGTCAGAGACCCCGCAGGGGGCCCGGTAGTGAATGTCACTACTAGCTTAGGGTCGGTGCGTTGCTGAGCGATCCCGCACCCACCACGGCCTCGAAGCCCAACGCCTCTACTAGCATGTGCTGTGTGTGGTCCAGGTTCGGGTAGATCCCGGCGTCCTCGATGGCCTGGAGCGCCCCCCAGCCCTCCCCAAACGTGTCGCCGCTCTCAGGGATCACCGTCACGGTGCGCCCGTCCCGCTTGGACAGGTCGTGTGCCTTTAGGGCATCCGAAAGCTCGCGGTAGACCCCAACGATGTTTCCATCATAGGAGGGAGCCCTGCCGGCCCCAGGGGACGTGCCGGACACTACGAACAGCATAAGAACTCCTTTACGCGTCAGTGAGCAGGGCCTCGATGGCCGGAAGTATGATCTTGGGGACGACCTCGCCCTCGGTGAGATGCTTCCGCGCGAACTCTCGCCCGGCGGATGCGACCGTCTCCCGCCGCTCATGATCCTCGAGCAGCACCTTGCACTTCTCGACACAATCGTCGATGTCGTCGTATGTGACGAGATGCTCGCCATCCACGATCTGCCGGCGCTCGCCATTCACCTCCCACGGAACCGCCAGGCTCTCGGGGTTGTCCGTGAGGCAGAGAGTGCCGGCGAGCATCGTCATAGGAACGCGATCCGACCAATACCCGGAGGGGCTAATGACCGAGTTGGGCGTAATTGCCGACGTGTTGATGACGATATTTGACATCCGGGCCGCCTTCACCGTCTCATGGACGCTCGCCTCGGGCCTTACGTAGTGGGCGAGATCCGGGTCGGCCCGCATCCATCCGTTGTGTTCCGCCTCGTGATGGCCGCCGTATAGCCGGAGGTTGGTGATGCCAGCATCCAGGAGCGCGAGCGCGAGCGCCGTCCGGTCGATGTGGGTCGGATGACTGCGCGGATCATACATCGTGGCCCACGGGAGCAGCACGTCGCTCGTGAGGCGAGGATAGTCGGCACTCTCCGGTATGTCACAGATCCGAGGCGTCGCAAACGACGGGAAGTAAACGGCCGCCCCCGATCCATAGTCGTCCATGTATTTCGCGCTCTCGTGACACTGGCAGAGCAACATGTCGAACCGCGCGCCCTTTTCGACCGCTGCGATCTGACCGGAGATCCCCTCCCACAGAGCATATGGATGGTATGCGCTCAGCTCCACGAGCTTCACGCCGGGGAAGTCGACGCGGAATTGCTCAATGGCCGCGATGTCGGGGAAGAAGGTCGGGAGCGACCACCCGAGGACAACGTCCGGCTGATTCACCATCACGCGCCGGCGAAGCGTCTCGTATACGTGACGCGTCGGGTCTTCGTCCGTCTCCCTGACCTCATCCTGGATCGCGAGGCGTGGGAATACCGTGACCTCATGCCCCGCCTGGCGGATGCCCTCGTATATGCCGGCGCTGCAACGATCGGCCATCGTGTAATAGAGCCCGAATAGAATCCTCATATCTCGCCCCTCTCGATTGCCTCTAGGGTATCGTGTAGCGCTCTATGACGGTAATCCACGAGCTCCATCGCGCCCGCGATCATGCGCTTGTGCCACCAAACGTGCTCCGCATCCTGGATGGCCTTCCACGCCATCTGAGCGATGAGCGTCGGATCGGTCGGATCATCCACGACGAAAGCCGACTCCATACCGAAGCGGCCCGCTGGAGTGCAGGGGCCGACCAAACACGGCGCGCCCAGGAGATAGCTCTCCATCGCGGTATAGTTGAAGCTCTCCGCGTGCGTAACTTGGAGATTGATGTCCATCGAGCCCATGTTGACGTAGTAGTCCCGCTGAGCGGCGAATGGAGTATGAAACACCATAACGGACCCACCAATCACCGTATGCAATCCATCGGGATTGATCGCGGCGTGGAGCTCGACCGGGCGCCCGCTCAGGCGCGACAGTTCGCGACAAGCGAGGAGCTGAGTCCATACATTCTTACGGCGGCTCCAGGTGTTCCACATCCCAACGCGTATGGTCTCCCCGGCCGGGCGAGGGCCCCGTCGCTGCTCCTCGATCGGTCCAACCAGGATCGGGACAGGGAGCCATCGACATCCGAGGGCCTGCGCCATCGGAGCATGGCCGCACAAAAAGTGAGACGTCCCGAGCGAGAGGACTTGCTCGAAGACATCATCCTCGCCGTCGAGCTGGCCCTGTGCCATTGGGGAGTGGAGGACGGCATAGGGATGGCGGCCGTGTGAGATGAGGGTAGCGTAGAGATCCGCCTGGCCCTGCGCCCACGAGTGCAGCATGACGTGCTTCACGTGTTCCGGTATCTCGCCACCTGGATAATCCGTGAGGCCGAATCCGTCGATCAAGGCCTTGTTGAGATAGGCGACGCTCGTATGCTTGACCCCGGAGTATGTCGCGATGGTTGGGAAGTCCCTACGCCGCATCGGCTCGCCCTCGCGTTGTGTGCCTGCACGTCGAATCACGCCCTCGAAGCGCCTGAGAGCGTCCCGCTTGCTCAGAGTGGGTCGTGTTACCCTCAGCGTCTTACGGATCGCCTGGCCGGTCGCCGTTACCCACCCATCGAGGTCTGACGTCGAGAGCGCTATCTCCGCATGATCGCGGAGCGCCCCGTTGTCGCTCACGATGGTCGGGATGTTCCACTTCCTCGCCTCCTCTACCGCCATGCCATAGGTCTCGCATACGAACGATGGGGCCAGGAGCGCGGCCGCGGTCTGGTAGTAGGGCCGCGGATCTGCCCACCCGACGGAGCGGCAGTTGTCGGCGTGGATCTCGGGCTTGTCGCCGATGAGGATGAACTCGTTACCGGGATAGTGATCCGCGACCCGCCGGAAGAGATCAACTCCCTTCTCGTAGCTATGGCCCACCATGATGACCGGACCATCAAGGGTGGACGTGCCGAGCGCGTCCTCGGTCGGCGGGATGAGGATGTCGAACTCTCGCCCCACGATCCGGCCCAAGCGCTCGGCCGTAAACTCTGAATTGGCCACGAGATGATGAGGCGCGTCAAACACCCCGCCCCACTCCGGCATGAGGGTCGCGTTATCCGGAATCGAGAACTTGTCCGTATCGACACCCTGCCAGAATTGCTGATATGCGATGAGCGGCGCGAGGCTAGTCAGGGTAGCGAGGCCCATGTTGATCCCGAGGTCGAACCCCATCGTCGTCCACAGCATCACGGGATGGACGCGCTTCGCCCACGCGGCGATGTAGCTGATGATGCGGTGATTCGGAACGTAGTGATACTGCATCCCCTCGACGTTGCGCTCCTCGATCTCCGCAACCGGTAGGAGCCGCCCATCGCCATACGTCGCCTTGGCCCACGAGAAGACGTTGACGTCGAATCCGAGCCGCTGCATATGGTGGCCGAGGGATCGCCACACGAGCTCCCCGCCCCCGATGCAATCGGGCCACGCGGAATGTTGCACGATACCGATGGACCCCGTCACGCGCGCATAGCTCCGCTCCTCGCTTACCCTCTGGACTCTCCCCACCACTCGATAGAGCGCCGGGTCTTTCCGATGAACCCGCAGAAGGCGCTCGGGCGAGTAGCCCCCCATGGCCTTCGGTATGGTCGTATGGGTCTCATCGCCCGTCGCGATGTGGCGTATTATGATGGGCGTGCGGCTCGCTCTCATGATCCCACTCGGCTAGGACGATACACTCGGCCCGATGTCCACCACAGAATATGGGCCTTATAGGTGTTGGCGCCAGATGTTCGCTCGTAGCGCACCGTTAGCGTCCGCTCCAACACACGAACATCCACGACCCTGACCACGGTCAAGGATTCCTCCGGCCCGTAGAACGTCCCGGCAGTTATGTCCTCGATGGCGAGCACGACGGCACCGCTCGCCTCTTCAGTTGGCGTGAACCCGAGATGGATGTCCTCGTCGTAGATGCTCCCGTCCGTCCGCTGCGGCGTGATGATGCGACCCTGTTGGGTGTGTTGGATCGAGTCGCCAACAGAGTTGGTCAGATCGTCGAGCCGCCCGCCGAGGTCCTCGAAGAACGGCTCGGGCTTGTTCTCGAGCCGCAGTTGGATTTTGATCCCCTCCGGCGTCGCGCGCCGAATCTCCTCGATGATCCGGTAGTCTACCTGGATATCGTTACCATCGTGATTCTGATTAAGGAACGACGAGACGGAAACGAGATCGCCCGGCTCGAACGAGTAGAGCCCGTTGGGCGTCGTGAAGACATCGACCACCATATTCGCGCGCGGGTCTTTGAACTCGGCGAGGTAATCGTCGGCCTCGCCATCAAGCTCGAGGGCCGTGTCGACGTTGAACCCGACGAACGACTGACGCAGCCCGTGATCCCCTATGCTCGTAGCGTCTTGCTTGATGGTCGTGATGGAATTGCCACCGGCTCCCGTGCCTTGCGCGATGAGGTAGTTGGTTAGGCGCCCATCATCCTTTTCGTAGGCGGTGATGTTGCAGTGTATCCCCTCGACGAAGTGATACGTATCCCGCCTATCCGTGCCCCACGTCGCGCCTACCGCCCCGCTCGCCGGGATGGCCTGAACATCTACGACGCCCGACCCATCGACGCGCCACTCCAGATCATACGAGGCCCCGATACGATCCAATATCGCGAGAAGCGTCTCGCCCCCGACCGTGAAGTTGTCTTCGACGGTCTGGCTCGCGAATGTGCCGGCACTGATGCCCTCGATGTCCCGCCGCCCGATGACCTCAAACCAGAAGATGGCCGGGCTCTGACGGGCCGCGTCGTTGGGAGTGAACTCAAAGCGCACGGCGAAGTAACGGCGATCGAGGAGCCCCGTGAGATCCTCCCCAACGCCATCGGGAAAGGTCGGGAATTGAGCGGCAGGAAACACGCGGCTCCCCGTGCCGACAAACGTCTCGACCGACCACTTGACCTCTTGCTCGGAATACGACCCGCCGAAGCGTAGGCGATCCATGTCGTCAACGGCACTCCCGAAGTCGTAGATAGGCGACTCGTAGACGCCACTGCCGGAGAAGGGCTTGATCTCCTTATGCCCATCCCCATCTTCGTCGGTCGTCCCCTCCAGCGTGAGGGAGCCGGACGCGTCCTCGGTCGCATCCTCCCGGACGATGTCCCACAGGATCGCGCCGCTCAAAAGTGCCTTCAGCGTAGACGCGCCCGAGGCCGTGTATCCCCGCCAAGACGTGCGCTCATTACCGTCATGTGTAGCATCATCCGGGAGGACGGATGTGACGCGGCGGAAGTCGTAGGACTGAGTTAGCCGGCCCTTGTTCTCGGCACCGGAGATATTGCCCTCTATGACGTAGTTCTCCGGGAATACGACGGTCGCCAAGCGGGCCCACAACCCCTCAGCCTCGAATGTGACGAGCCCCTCCGCGCCAAGGGATATAACGCCCGATATTTGCCCGAGCGCGAGATAGGTGTCGAGTTCCGACTCATACACACGAACCACGGCGCCATGCGTGAGGAGGCTCATCTGCGCATCATCGCGCGGGATCTGGAAACCGATCTCCTGAGTCCCTCGGTTGTTCCGAGTGAACTCAATGGCAGTAGCGTTGATGAGGATGTCGAGCTTGGCCGAGTTGGGCCGGTTGAAGTGGTGGATCTGATACGGCATCGAGCGCTCCTAGAGGAATTGCTCGCGATGGCGGATCTCGACGTCCAGATTGCCCGCCGTCGGCGCCGTGAACTGGATGTGATTGATCCCCGGCAAGAGGTCGAAGTAGTTACCGTTCACCTCGTCGTTGTTCTCCTGCCATGAGCCGCTCCGCAAGAGGCGCGTCCGACCTATCTCGCAGTCAATGGCGAGAGCGTCCCCGGTCGCTTGCGTCAGTTGCGCCGGGCTCTCCAGTTTGAACGTCCGGTGTTTATAGCGGGCAGTGCTGGTGTTCACGTATAGCGAAGGGGAGCCAGTCGCCTCCAGCTGCACATCCGCCATGTAGCACTCGCCCCCGCCGGTGTTGGTCTCGACGCGAATAGACACAAAGGCGGCCGCGACCGGACTCACCGCGGTAGATGTGACCCTGGTCCAAGTAGTTGTATTGCCGGCTGCGTTCCCAGGTGAGCTTGATATGAACGCGAGTGCGGCGTCATACCATAGCAACTGGATCCGTAGGTTAGGAGTTCCTGACACGGCCAGACCGTAACAACTGGCACTGTATTCCGTGTTCGCATCGATCGGAATATCTTGCTGGATGATTCGATGTGCCCCGGTCCCCTTGACTAATACACAACGTCGCGACGCGTGCCCGAACGTCTGCCGGATCTCTGGGCTGCTCTGTAGCGCCCATCCCGTAGGCGTTGATACTCCATCGTCAAAGGATGAATTGAAGATCATGTTAGGCCCCTTCCAGACCACCTCACCATCCCCTGATGGCGGCCACGTCGACGAGGAGGGTGTCAGCACCATCTTGGGCCGCGTCGGGGCGTTCCCCTCATTGGTGATCGTCACATAGCGGACGAGCTTAGTCGAGTCGATCGAGGCCGAGCTCGTGATGAGGGCCGCGACATCGTCCCCGTGCCAGGTGCCGCTGGGGATTAGGAAGGTCAGGGTTATTTCGCGCGTGAAGGCGTGGTGCCGATCGGAAACACGGACGCCCTCGAGCCACACCTCTGCATGGTGGGAGAGCGTATTGTCCGTGAGCTGCATCAAGGCGCTCGCGCTCTGCACCTCCAGGAGGTTGTTGAGCGCAACATTCATAGTGGCGGCGTCGCTCCCCTGGACCAGCCCACGGACGGTGACGCGCTTCGGCCCGAGCATGTTACCCGTGGATCGGACATGAGCGCCCGGCGCGCCGACGATCGCGTCGGCCCGGACGCGCGTCACGGTTTGCTCCCTCACGATGTCGAAGCTCTGGGGGAAGTCGTAGTAGAACGTGCCGGCCTCAATCGTGAGCCGTCCCATTAGCGACGCCTCCCCTTCGAGCGATTCCCCTTGGCGAATTGCCGCCCCATCACGTTGTCAAACTGGTTGGCCACGATGGCCGGGAGGTTCACGAGGTCGGCCACCTCCTGAACCTGGACCGTGTCGATGTTTATGATCGTAGAGCTATCACCACCTGCCCCGGCTAGGGCGAGCCCGCCGCTTGTATCCCCTCCCTTCCCCCGGAGTTCGTCGCGAATTTCTCGGAGGATGTTGTCGCGCCGGTTCCCCAGGGCTTGCAGAACGTCCCTGAAACCCCCCGAGATGGTCGTCACGGTCAGGCCGCCTCGGCGCCCCGCCTCTGCGGCATCCTCTCTCTCTTGGACCACTGGTCTGGCGGCGATACGCCCCTCACGGACGAGTTGCTGCTCGGCAATTCCCGCAGCAACGCCGCCCCCCCGTTGGACCCCCTGTTCGATTAGTTCAGCCAGGCGCTCTTGAATTATCGCAGTCTCGAACTCGTCTCGCTCAAACGCGCCAGCCCTGGCACCCAGACGGGCGATGCCGGGCCCCTCCTCTAGCTGGAACTGCCGCGCCCCCCGCTGGATGTCGGCCTGCACGTCGGCCGAACTGCGGAACCCTCGCGTCCTCGTTACCGGAACCACCCTGCCGGTGCGGTCGCGCTCCATCACCGTCGCCGTCGTGATACCCGGAGTCTCCCCTGCCCGCTCTCGCCGCACGGACTCCTCGAACTCCAGAAATAGCGGCTCTAGTCTGGCCTTAAGGCCCGCCAGCCCGATCTGGGCGAGCGTGTTGTTGAGGAAGTTCTGAACGGCCGTGCCGGTTTGCGCGGCGCTGAAGCCCTCGGAGATCGCCTCGCCTATAACGTCGGTGAGGCCGTGGAACTGGTCCGACAGCCCGGAGATTAGCTCATCCGCCGCGCTCTCGCCCTTCTTAAACGCGTTCACCAGTTCGGCGCCCAACTGGACCGCACCACCGATGAGCGCCCCAGGGACGTTGCCGATGGCGAACCCCGCCGCCGCGCTTCCCGCAATCCTACCGGCCGCCGCAGCGGGCCCGTCGATCTGCGCCCCCAAGTCCTGGGCAAACCCTCCCGCTGCCCCGACCTTGTCCAGCGTGGTGCCGCCCTCGCCGAACGCACCGAAGATGCGCGCGGTCTCCAGCCCGCCGAAGGCGAGGCCGCCCGGGCCACCGACTGCGTCCAGGTTCCGCGCTATCGTGTCAATGCCAGACAGCACGGCTCGCGTCCTGATGCGCTCTGCCTTCGCCGCGCCATCAAGCGCGGCCTGCGCCTTGCCCGCTTCGACCGCAGTAAACCCGAAGGCCGCCTGAACGGAATCCAGGGGGGCCTTTGCGTTGGCAATAGCAAGGATGGTTGAGGTGATGGCGGTCTCTTCCGCTTCCTGCACGGCCGCGAGGCGCGTATCCCGACCACCCTCACGGAGCGCCATCCCCTCTGCCCTCGCGGCCCCGATCGCACCGAAATCCTGCTGGGCGGGGTTCACGAACGGGAACGTCCGGGCGATGTTCGCCGCTTCCGCCCGCCGTTGCGCGGATGCGCGAGTCCGCGCGTCCCTTCGCAGCGTCGCCTCACGGGCAGCCCTGGACGCGTCAGCGGCGGCTGTGATGCGCGCCTGGTCCGCCTGCCCGCGTTGTAGCTGCGCCCTGAGACCCGCTGAGCGTATAGCCCGGGCCTCGGCGGGCGTGGTCGCCGCGGGCCCAACGTCCGCAAAGGGGACGACGTTGGAGACCTGACCGAAGAGGCGGCTCATCTCCTCCGGGGAACGACGGGGCGGCATGAACCCACGCCCGCCTACGTCCGGTAGGGGCACCGTCTCCCCACCAATGGTTATCGCAGCGAGACGGCGAGGAAGGTCCGCGACTCTCGCCGCATGTGCCCGCTCAGCCCGTAGTGCGGCCTCCCGTCCGAGGATCTGCGGCGCGGCAGTCTCCGGGGAGATGACCAATCGAACGACGTCGGGCAGCAACCCGATTGCCGTGCCGATAGCGGTAATGGCATCCGCGATCGTCTTCAGGGAATTGACGAGCTCGTTCTCGTTGGCCTTGATGTCCGCGGTCAGGCGCGCGATGGCGTTGGCGAGGCCCTTCTCGCCTGTGATGTCCTCGGCCGCTGCGGTAAACACGTCCGTCACAGCCCTGGCGAACTCACGGATCTCGGGCATCGCCTCTTCGGTCATGCGCGCCGTGAAGTTCTCCCAGGCGTCCCCCATGTTGCTGATGGCGCCGACCGTGGTCGCGCTCATGCGGTCGGTGGCCCCGGCGATCGGCCCCGCCGTGTTGACCATCGTGTCGAGCATCGCCTCACGGAACTCGGGGAGCGTGAGGGACGTCAGATCCTCGATGCCCTGGAAGCTCTTGATGAGGTTAAGGACACCTCGCTCACGTAGGATGTCAGCCGCCCCAGCACCGCCCGCGAATGCTCTACCCATAGCACTCGCGGCTTCAGTCGCATTGAGGCCCATAAACGCGGCGAGGTCCGCGACCGCCTTGGTCGTCCCCTCAACATTCTTGGTGAACTCGCCGCCCATGAACGCCGCCAGCGTCGTTCCGGCTTCGCTCACGTCTGTCACGCTGAACGCCGTAGACCCTGCGATGCGACGGAAGGCGTCCAGCGCATCCTGCGCACCCTTCGCCGACCCGATCACGCCCTCCAGCCGCACCGCCATCGTCTGAAAACCGAGATTTAATGCAATTCCCTGGCGATTCGCTTCGATGACGCCCCGCACCATGCCCGCAATAGCACGCGTCGCGGCGTCGATGGCGCGGTCAATGACGTTGAACTGGAGCGCGAGCTTCGTCACGGAGGTCGTGAGGGTTCCGGTGGACTGTGCGGCGCGCTTGGCGTCGCCGCCCATGTCGACCATCGAGTCCCCGACGTCATCGAGCTGGCGCTCGGTGTCGTCCCCCTCACGGGACAGGCGGTCCAGGATGCGCGTGAGATCCCGTGAGGCGCGGGCGGCTTGGCCCATCGCCTGAGAGAACCCACGCGCGTCGCCGTCGATGTCAAACGTCAGGCGTTCGCGGACCATACTAACCCTCCAGGAAGTCCCCGAACCTCTCCGACCACTCGGAGGAAGTAGGAACTGCCGCCAGGAGCGCCCTGGTCTGGGTTGGGGTCAGGTCAAGGAAACCCGAGATGCTGAAGCCGTAGAAGTGGCAGAACATCCCGCAGATCCCCCAGAGATCCAGGTCAGGCCCTACTCCTCCTGACCTGGCAGCCCGTTTCCCGATGTCTCCGCTACCGGGGAGGGCTCCGTCCCGTCCGACGTGATGGACACGACCCGCGTGAGTATGTCCATCATCTGATCGTCCCGCGGACGGAACAGATCGGCCACCATGTCGAACGTGACCGCGGGCATGGTCCGCTGGATGGCCACCGTAGCCGTGGCGATCATGCGAATCATGTTGTCGAGTGCGACCCGCTCGACCTCGTGCGACGCCGCATCCGCCGGCACGGGGTCGATGTTGATGGAGTCGAGTCCCATCCCCCGGGCCAGTTCCCGCACGCGAAACAGGTCCATCCAGGAGAACTCTTGAATGGCACACGGGTCCAGCCCGGGGATCTCCACCGTGATAGCGATGTTCGCCATCTCGCGCGTGTCTTTCTCAATCGCCATGTCTTCGTCCTTGTGTCTGCGTTTAGTCGGCCGACGTTCGGTGCCAGAGCTGTCCGTCCCCTTGCAGTGTTATCGTGGATTCGGCCGCAGCCCCGGCACGTGCGCTCGAAAGGGCGTAGCTGGACCCCACGATCATGCCAACGTAGCGAATCACGGCACCCGACGTGGCGTCAATGAAGAACTCCACGGGAAACTTGGTGTCATCGAGGTCGCGCAGCGTGGCCGCCGCGTTGACGCTGAAGCTCTCATCTTGCCAGTGGCGTTGGGCCACGACACTCCACCCTCGGGCAGATTGTATCCATTGACGCCACTCGTCGCCGAACTCCGTGACGTCAATCAGTTCGCCCTCTACGTAGAGGGCGAAATCATGGAACCCCGCGAGCTTCGCCAGGGTCCAGACGCGGTTGTTCGAGGACGTGACCGCTACGGTAGCGCCCGTGCCGCTGATGTCCAGCTCGCCAATGGCGTGGTTGATGCCACTCACCGAGCCGGCCGCAGGGGAGAAGTCGCCCACTACGGCCGCGGCGTCGAAGGCACGCGCGATACGCGTGCCCTCCGTCTGTATCACGTATTTCGTCGTGGCGCCAATCTTGGAGAACGTCACCGCTGCGAGATTCCCGAGGGCCGTCGGAACCCAGATGGCACCCGTTAGGCCGGTATAGTGGGCCACGGTATTCCCTCCCGAGGTTTACAGCAGCACCTTGCTGTGCAGGATGGTGCCGTTACCGATGACCCGCATGGTCATCCCGGACAGGCCGCTCCCCACGTTGATGGACCCGCTCTCGATGAACGCCGCGCCGTAGTAGGCGATGCTCGCGCCCGCCCCTGCCTCGGCGTCGACCCAGAAGTTTAACTGAACCTGATTTGACGACGCCAGGGTTCCGACAAAGGAGCCCGGAAGTAGGGTCTCCAGGAGTTCATCTTGGGCCACGGCCACAGTCCCGCCGTCATAGTGGAACGTCAACGTCCCGCCCCAGTCCTTCACGCCCTGGGCATACTGACGGAAGTCGTCCCCAAGGGACGTCGCTTCTATGATGTCGTTGTTGATCGTCAGCTCAAAGCTCGCGATCTGCGTGACCGGATTAGCAACGGTCGCCGCCGTGGGCGCGGTGAGGGTTCCACTGGGAGCCAGCACCGATAGGGCAGCCGTAATCTGTGTGTAATGGGCCATGTCATCCCCTCCGCAGGTAGTTGGCTAGGCGTTCGCGCTTCGTCGCTCCCTCGGGTTCCCAGCCGATGTCCTCAAACCATGCGGTCAGGTCGGCCGAAGACAACGCCTCCAGGTCCGCCGTGAGCCGCGTTACGTTCTCCGCGTAATCCGTCGAGCAGGCCAGAAGCTCCGTCTCGATGGGGTCAATCTGCCCTTCGCCCCAGGACGTGATGGTCGTGATGTCGAGGCCCTGCGAGTCCGCGAGGGCGGTCTCAGAGGCCCGACGTTGATCCCTCAGTTCCGCGAGTGTGTTCATCCGCCGACCTCTCTGATGCACACCAGGTCTATCTGCGCCGCCCATATCTTCGATGCCGCCTGGTCGACCGGCGCGGGCCCCGTAACCATGCGAGAGCACAGGAGGTAATACCACAGCCCATCAGACTGGCGATCCCTGTTACTGTGTAGCACCTCCCGAACGCGGTCCCCGAGATCCGCCACGCCGGCCTGTCCTGTCCCGTCGTTCTTGGGTTCCCGGTTGTAGACGTAGAGCCGGAACCGTTGCTGAAGCTCCCGCACGCCGCCTAGTTCCGCGTCCGTGTCGTCCGTCCCCAGGTGCGTGACGTAGATCACGGGGTATAGAGCGTCCTTACGCCGTGCGCCCACGTGTATGCTCGTCACGGCCTCGC
>Ga0209349_1001231_pt1 | contig 12739 bp, 11 predicted proteins | sample ETNvirnome_2_130_FD_184067 | JGI IMG/M metagenome (GOLD analysis project Ga0209349, IMG submission 184067) | Marine viral communities from the Pacific Ocean - ETNP_2_130 (SPAdes) (version 2) | ecosystem: Environmental > Aquatic > Marine > Oceanic | place: Pacific Ocean | collected 2013-06-22
AAGATGACCGAAAACCACGGCACTATTGCTTATGATTATAGTGGTGAGGGAAATCACGGTACAATTGATGGGGCTACTTGGAGAACATAATGATTAAACTTAAAGATTTATTATTTGAAGGACACGATAACGATTCTGATGATACTGGTGGAGTTTTATATTATTGGAACGATAAAGTATTATTGTGTTTAGGAGAGAAATCTGGTAAATGGAATGTTCCTAAAGGTCATATACAAATTGGAGAGGATCCATTAGATGGTTCGGTTAGAGAATTTACAGAAGAAACACAAATAGTATTAAATGGTATTCCAGAATTAGATAGTATTCATAAGAAAGATAAAGGTGGAGAGTTTTATTTATATGTATTAAAGGGAACAACAAAATTTATTCCAAGAATAAACCACGAACATACAGATTGGGGATACTTTGATGTAGGTGATTTACCAAGTCCAATAAATGATTGGGTTAAGGAGACTATTGAGAATGATTAAACTAAAAGAATTATTAAAAGAATGGAATGATACTTCATTCAGAGATTTACCAAAAAGGTGGTCTAAGCCTGTTATGAGAACTGAACACGATGGTTTAACAGAATTTGAGAGATTGGGTGGTAAAGATAATGTAGAGTTAGGTAAAGTTTATACTGCAAAAGACAGACCACCTTTTAAATCTGAATTTACAGAATTAAAAAATGGTAAGACTTCTATTGATGAAAAAATGAGTGATGAGAAAAGGGCCTTTTTAATGTTACGAATTTACGGTGATAGTTGGAAAGTCAATCTCGGAAAAGTCTTTTCGGGAATCAACAGAGGTAAACCTACCTTAATTAAAAAAGGATTAAAAGAAATCAAAATTCTCAATAAAAAAATTGAGGAAATGATTGAAGAATTAATTTAATTTTCCACTTTTCTTTTACTATTTTAACTATTTAATATTTATTAGTATGAGAAAACGTCATTGGAAAAATAGAAAAAATCGAAAGTGTCCTGATTGTGGTCGTATAATATATTACACACGAAAAGACACTTTTGACCGTGCAGTAGGAAATAATGCTGTGTGTAAATCTTGTGCGCAAGTAGATAGAAAACTTACTATGGATACTATTGAAAAAATGAAGCAACCAAAGAGTAGGACACACAAAAAGAACATTTCACAAGGAATGACTCTTTATTGGGAAGAACGAAAACAACAAGAAGCATTAAAATATAGGGAACTTGAATGGCTCAACTCAAATTAAAACAATTAGATAGTGTCCTAACGGGTTCATTAGTAGTTTCTGGCAGTCATATCATTACTGGTTCATTATATGTATCAGCAAGTATATTTGGAGATGGTTTAGTATTAGGAGAAGAAGCATATTCTTTAGGTACTAATTATGTAGGACTAAAAACTACCTTCCAAACAGGTTCAAATGATTATATGATAATATCTGGTAAATCAGATGGAAGTACTTACATATCTGCTAAAGATAATAGTGGTGTTGAAATTAGAGGGGGTGGTAATAGATCTGGAAATGCAATTGTTATACCTGATGATACATTTATTAAACTTGGTGGTAGTGTTACTACTTTATTAAGACCAGAATCGGATAATACAACAGATTTAGGCTCTTCTACACTACGATACAAAGACCTTGCCTTGTCTGGTCATATAAGTTCAAGTGGAAACATAAGTTCAAGTGGATATATTTACGGTGATGGTAGTCAATTAAGTGGAATTACAAGTGGTATATTTCAGGCAACAGGATCCGTAGAATCAGCTACTGCAAATTTACAATTAAGTGGTTCTCTTTTAGTATCAGGATCAACATTGACCGTAAGAACTGGTACTGATTCTGGACCACCTACGGCATCTACAGCAATCTATACAAATAATATTACAAACGGATATCCAACTTCTAATGCATGGCAACAAGGTTTAGAAGGTAGTTACTTTAATAACTTTGATAATACTACTCATGTGAGTGAAATTTTAAGATTTGTGGCGGGGATAATTAGTCATTCAATAGACACATCATCTCCAACCGCAAACACAAAGACATTTGCAAGTTTAGATACTAATGAGAATAGTTTAGGTACTGCAGATAGTATAAGTGGATATCTACCAACAAGTTATACCAGTTTAACTAACGCAACATTAAATTACTTGGTATTAAAAGATTGGACAGGAGTAGGTGAAACTATTTTTAGTGGTCTTACGGTATATCATGATAATGGTCCAACTTATTATGTAGATTTTGATTCTAATAGTGGTGGTTCAACGAGTGTTCAATCATCAGCGGATAGTGAATTGTTTGGATTAGGTGGCTTGACAAGTGGTGGGGCAACACGATTTGATGTTAGAGTAATGGCAACACAATCATTTAGTGATACAGGAAGTGTAGCAGCACCGACAACGGCATCTAACACATTTACAACACAATCTTATATAGATTATTCTGCAACTTCATTTGGAACTACAAGTGGAGTAACTTTAGCAAAAATTGAATCTGCTAATCCAGCAGTTATACCTGCAGCATATCAAGATGGTAAGTTTATAGATGTAGGTGGAACTTCGTTAAGTGGTTCTTTATCAAGAAAGTATGGAGCATCAGCAACAGATTTTACAAGTGTATCTGCAAGTGGATGGTATAGATTTCATGATTTAAAAGTTGGGATAGCAACTGGATCAGGAGCTTATACATTTGTAAATGGAACTACTAAAAATAATTTTTGGGCACCAGTAGATACAATTGATACTGCAATAGGACTTAATTCCATAGATGATAGTGGATTTGCAAAAAAAGAATTAACTTGTGTATCAAGAAGTTTAAGTGGGGCACCTTATGTAACAGGTTCTACTTATGAATTATCTTCAAAAGTTACAGGATTGTTTAATCCAATGTATGCAGCATCAACAACATTGGTTGATTTTGACGAGAGTTCAATTGGTTTTGGTAGTGTTACAGTAACTAATGGTACGGTTTCTACGGATGGTGGAACAATACAAACTGCAAATGCAATTTACGATAGTACTGGAGCAAGTGCAAGAAGTACAGGTACAGTTCCATATTATAATGATATTGCAATAATATCTGCTTCAGTAGTGTGGGATGCCGATAATGATGAAAATATAAATCAAACTGGAACTGGTGATACTTCATTTCAAGTTAATGTACGGATAAGAAATAGAGAGAGTACACAATCAAGTGTAAAAACTCAAGGTATGAAATATCATACACAAGGTGCATTTGGACAACATACAGATAGTGGAAGTATGGCACTTTATGGTAGAGATCAAGGATATGATGGTGGGGCATTAACAGGAACAACAGAAGTATTTACTGGTGAAAGTTTTAGAATACAATTAGCCGATAACGTGTTAGGATTTAGTGGAACAGCATGGGTAACTGGTTCTTTTCAATTAGGTCTTGGTGATTATGATTTACAAGTAAAACCAGGATATTTGGTAGTTCCAGGTGGAACATATGGATATTGGCATACAGGAAGTTATGCAAGTAGTAGTGCATATAAATTTTATATAAGAAGATTTCAAACAAGTGGAACTAAAACAAGTATGACTGTAAATCTTAATAATAATACATTAGTAAATTGGAAAGCCACTACGAATAATAGTGTTGCTTGTGGATTATTATTTAAGAGTTCTGCGAGTGGAAGTGGTACAAATTCAGCACAGAGTGTAGCAAGAATTTATGATCCAAGTGAAACAACATCTAATTTAATTTCATCAAGTGTGGCACATCAAAGTGATTATCATTTAAATCCATTTACATCGGCATTCCATTTATATGGAAATACGGGTGGTAGTGTTGGAAGTGGAACATATACCGTACCAATGAGAAATAGTGATGGAATGTATTTAGATAGTAATGATAATGAAATATATGTAATAGTCAGATATAAAGGTGATCCAACGCCGTTGGATGACATAACATTGACTTTTAGTTAAGGGTAAAAATGGCAAAGATAGATTCAGGTTCAAAATCAAGTAGATTACTCGCGTCGAGAAGGTATACTCACGATACACTTACGACTGCCCAAGAGTCATTTACCAATGTCTTGGATTTAAGATCAGAGGAAGTTTATACTCAAGCAGCAAAAATACCATCATCTGGATTACCTTATAGTGGAAGTTCTCAAATTGGATTAACTTATAGTGTTTTAGGTGAAAATATAACAAAGTATTGGTATCGACAAAAATTAACTAAATCGAATATTAATAATGAAACTTGGTTCTTTCTAAATCCAACGGGAAGTGATGATGGGGTTGGTGCACAGTTAATTAACACCAATCAAATAACAGATTTTGTATCACCGAAATATTCAGATGCTTCATTAGCAACTTCTACAACGGAAGATAGTACACCAGGATATTTGGCGGTATTATATAAATCAAGTGCAATAAGTCATAGTTTACAAACAGGTTCATTAAGTAGTGGTGATATAGTTTCAACAAATAATTATATATTTGATTATAAAACTGGTATAATTCAATTTATGAATGAAGATTTGGATCCAACTAATAGTGACTATTTATATTTAACCGCATATCAATATGTAGGAACTACATTATCAACAGGACTTGAAGTTACTGGAAATGTATCAAGTTCTGGATATGTTCTAACTAATCATGTATCAGCAAGTGGTGATGTAGTAGCAGATGGTGATGTTATAGCATATAATTCTTCAGATGAAAGACTTAAAGATAATATAGAAGTTATAAAAGGTTCATTAGATAAGATAGGTGAGATTAGAGGTGTAGAATTTGATTGGAATGAAGAATCTCCTGGTTGGGCACGAGAAAGAGGTCATGATATTGGGGTAATTGCACAAGAAGTTCAAAAAGTCGTTCCTGAAATAGTAGTAGAGAGAAAAAATGGTTTCTTAGGAGTTGATTATAAAAGATTAGTTCCATTATTGATAGAATCTATTAAAGAATTAAAACAAGAAGTAGAAGAACTCAAGAAAAAAGTGAATTAAGATAATTTACTTGATATTTATAGTATATAAGTTATAAACAATAATAAGGAGAAAAAGTTATGGCTAACAAAGAGACAAAATTCACAGAAGATGAATTGAAATCTTTACAAGATCTACAAACTTCATATCAACAGAAACAACTACAATTTGGACAATTAGAGGTTCAAAGGTTGTTAGTGGCACAGCAATTAGAACAATTGGATAATGCTAAAGCCCAATTAGAAGTTGAATATGGTGAAGTTCAAGAAACTGAACGAAAATTAGTTGCAGACTTGAATAAAAAGTATGGTCCTGGAAATTTAGATCCAGCAACAGGAGTATTTACTCCAGCCCCAACAGCCGAAGAAACTTCAGAAACTACTTAAATAGTCTCCTACAAACATATCGTTTGAGAAAGTTACGCGATATTTATATTAAATATTTATAGTCTAAAAACGACTAATTTAGTTATTTAAATTATAACATAGGAGAAATAAAATGGCAGAAAGAATCGTATCGCCGGGTGTATTTACGCGAGAACGAGATTTATCATTTCTTCCCGCAGGAATTGCAGCAATTGGAGCAGCAATAATTGGACCAACACTTAAAGGTCCCGCTTTTGTACCGACTCAAATTAGAAGTTTTCCTGATTTTGAAGAAATGTTTGGATCTACCTCCGATGAAAAAGGAGACTCAAATTATTACACACCGTATGCGGTAGAACAATATTTAAGGAGTGCAGGAACTGTAACGATAGTTCGTGTGTTAAACACGGCTGGTTATTCAGTTGATTCACTTGCAATTAAGGTAGGAACCGCTACGGCGGCTGCCCAGGCTAGTGGTTCATTGATTATAGTTGGAACTTTTGGACGAACTGTAGATGATGAAATACAGATAACAGCTGGTGGTACAGAATATAGATTTATAGCAGCAGATCCAGTAGGTGGATTACCTGTAGATAATTCACCGATATTCTTCCATGCTACAGGGTCATCTACAGCTATTTATTTAGATAATCTTGTTGCAGAAATTAATACCGCTGGTATTGGTGTAACTGCAGTAGATGGGGCAACTCATTTATCATTAACGGCATCAGTCGCCGGAACGGGTGGTAATAGTATTTCAGTAGATAGTGGTTCAGGAACTACTTTTAGTGATGTACTAACACTTGCAGGTGGAGCAGCAGCAACAGGTGGTAAAACAGTTGCACTATTAGCACCAGCACGTGGTGGTAGTAATGGAACTGCAGATTTAGAAGGTAGTACGATTAGTGGTAATTGGTCGGCAGCTACATTGACACTTAGTGGTAGTAATTGGGGTGCAAAAAGTTTAACGGCAGATGGTTCGGCAAATGTATATAAAATTTCATTTGATACAGGAAGTTCTGTTCCAGCTGGATATACATATATTGGTGATGTATTTAGTACAAACCCACAGATAGAAACAGCAGCCGGTGGAAATACCGCAACAGCGTATTTGTATAAGAACTTTAAATATGCACAAAGTAGTCAAGGATATTCATCAGGTGATTCTCTATCTGTAGTAGATGGAACTTTAAGTTTAGGAGTAACATATGCAAATGCAATAACACCAGAAATTCAATCTCAATTGGTTGGTGGTGGTAGAACCGACTTATTCCAACTTAGAACTCGATCTCATGGTAGTGATGTAAATGTCAAATATAAGATTGTTATTTTGAATGTTAAGAAAGCAGGTTCAATTGCAGGTAGTGATTATGGTTCATTCTCACTTCAAGTAAGAGATACTGGATTAAATGATAATCAATCAGCTAATAACCTTTTGAAAGGCAATGTAATAGAACAGTTTGATAATTTGAATTTTGATCCTACAAGTCCTAATTACTTTGCAAGACGAATTGGTGATAGATATGTAACTATAGATTCAGATGGTAAATTAACCTACAATGGTGATTGGCCAAATATGTCTAAGCATGTTTATGTATATAATTACTCTGCAAAAACATTCACTGGAAATAAAAGTCTTGTTCCGATGGGACATAAAACAATCGCAAATCCATTTGGTAGTGATGATTCATCTGTACCAACATGGGCATTTAAAACTTCACAGTCAAATGCATCAGGGGAATATGATGATGATATACCTTATGGACACGATTTTTCAAATGCAGATGCAAGTCAGTATTTGGCACCAAACAATTCATTTGGTAATGGTTCTCATACTTCTATGAGTGTTGAGGATTTTTATGGTACAACTTCTGATAATCATGGATATGGTAGTGATACTTATTCGGATGGAACTGAAAAGGTAACATTAGCAGCTTCTCATATTAAACAGAGAAAGTTCGTTGTTCCATTTCAGGGTGGATTTGATAGTGTAAATCCAGCAGTTCCGAAATTCAAAGCAGCTAACATTGTAACTACAAATACACAAGGACTTGATTGTTCAACATCTTCAACAGGTGGTTCAACTGCTTATAAGAAAGCAATTAACGCTTTAAGTAATGCTGATGAGTTTGATATTAATATGTTGGTAATGCCTGGTGTTATTCATGGATTACATAATAGTGTAACTAATCACGCGATAAATAAGATGGAAAAACGTGGTGATGCATTTGTTGTGTTGGATTGTACAATTAAGGGTGCTTCCATATCAACTGCAACAAACGCGATTACTGCACTTGATAGTAATTATACAGCAACTTATTACCCTTGGGTAAAGATTGTTGATAGGAATACAGCACTTCCAGTTTGGGTCCCACCTTCAGTCGTGTTACCTGGTGTAATCGCTTACACAGATAAAGTAGCACACGAATGGTTCGCACCAGCAGGTTTGAATCGTGGTGGATTAACAACGGTATTAGAAGCCGAAACAAGATTGACTCATGACGAAAGAGATACTCTTTATGAAAATAGAGTTAATCCAATCGCTTCATTCCCAGGTCAGGGTGTGGTAGTTTGGGGACAAAAAACACTCCAAGCAAGACCATCAGCACTTGACCGTGTGAATGTTCGTAGATTGTTAATCAAATTGAAGAAGTTTATCGCTTCTGCAAGTAGATACTTGGTATTTGAACAAAATACAACGGCTACAAGAAACAGATTCCTTAACATTGTGAATCCGTACTTGGAAACAGTACAAGCAAATAGTGGTTTATCTGCGTTTAGAGTAGTAATGGATGATTCCAATAATACTCCAGATGTTGTTGATAGAAATCAACTTGTTGGTCAGATATTTATTCAACCAACACGGACAGCCGAATTTATTGTATTGGACTTCGTTGTATTACCAACGGGAGCAACTTTCCCAGCGTAAGTTTAATCATATAGATTAATAAATGAAAAACCCCTCTTTTTTGAGGGGTTTTTTGTTGCTCAATATATTTATATATGAAGTGAATAAAAAACTTCTAAAAAACTATGAAAAATGAATATGATGTTTTTTTATAAAAGCTGATATTTATAGTTGAAGAATTAAACTTATTGGAGATTAAAGATGCCAGAACTATTAGATCCTTCTGAAATAATGTTCACACCGTTTGAACCGAAAACGAAAAATCGGTACATCATGTATATTGAAGGGATACCAGCTTATCTCATAAAAACTGCTAATAGACCTTCAATAGCATTTGAAACTATTGAACTTGACCACATTAATGTAAAACGATATGTTAAAGGTAAGGGTTCTTGGGAAGAATTAGAAATTAGTCTATATGACCCAGTTGTTCCATCCGCCGCACAGGCAGTTATGGAATGGGTTAGATTAGGACACGAATCAGTAACGGGCAGAGATGGTTACACAGATTTTTATAAAAAAGATGTAACTATTAATGTTTTAGGACCCGTTGGTGATAAAGTTGAGGAGTGGACTCTAAAAGGAACTTGGATTGTAAACGCGAATTTTAATGATTTAGATTGGTCAAATACAACTGATCCTGCCGAGGTTACTCTTACATTAAGATACGATTACGCTATCCTACAATTCTAAGGAGGAAAATATGAGTTTCATTACACAGATGCTATCAGATGATGCAAAAATTTCAAGTAAAAGATTTATTGGTTTTGCATCTTTCGTAATGTTAGTTGGTAGTTGGACTGCTAATACATTTTTTGAATTTGCTATTAGTGAACAAATACTTCAATGTTTTATGTACATTACAGTAGTTGGGTTAGGTGTAACCGCAGCCGAGAAATTTGCAGCACCTAAACAATAATTTTGACTGGGTATCTTAATTGATACCCAGTATAGTTTTAAATAATTTGGTTATATTGATAAGTTACAATGACTGTTCAATAAAGAATATAAGGAGATAAAACATGGCAGAAGAAAAACGCCAATTTCCAACAGAGATGGTAAATTTGCCTTCACGAGGGGCACTCTATTCAAAGGAAACATCTTTGTCGGGAGGAGAAGTAGAAGTTAAATATATGACTGCAAAAGAAGAAGATATTTTAACGTCACAAAATTTAATTCGCAAGGGAATAGTAATTGATAAATTATTACAATCATTGGTAGTAGATGCATCTATTAATTTAGATGAAATGCTAATCGGTGATAAAAATGCATTAATGGTAGCATCAAGAATATTGGGATATGGAAAGGATTATAATTTTGAAGTTAATTGTCCATCATGTAATGAAAAAGTTAAAGATAGTTTTGATTTAACTAAAATGAAAGATAAAAAAATAGATCATTCGATTTTTAAAAGTGGTGTTAATGAATTTGACTTTGAGTTACCTGCTACCAAAAGAAAAATTACTTATAAACTTCTTACTCAAAAAGATGAACGAGATATTGATGAGGAACTTAAAGCTTTGAAAAAAGTAGCTGGTAATACCGATAATACCGCTGAAGTTACTACACGATTAAAAAAGGCAATAATATCTGTTGATAGTGAAACAAATAGATCTAAAATTAATAGTTTTGTAGATAATGAATTTTTATCAAGAGATTCGTTAGCATTCAGAGAACATTTAGCAGAAATTACTCCAGATGTGGATATGAGATATAATTATACTTGTCCATCTTGTGATCACGAAGAGGAGATGACGGTCCCGATGACCGTTCAGTTTTTTTGGCCTTCAACCAGAACATAGACCACTAATACACACCGAAATATTTCAATTATGTTACTACGGAAAGGGTGGATTCACTCATTCCGAAGTATACGTCATGCCGACCTTTCTGCGTCGGTTTTATTTAAAACAATTAGAAAAAACTCATCAAGAAGAACAGTCTGCTTACGATAAGGCTCAGGGAAAATCTAAAGGAATATCTACTCCACCCCGAGTCAAAAAGTAAGTAATCTTATATTTATTAGTGAATGAATCTATTCAATAGTTCTAATTCTAATAATATTATATGGGAGATCACAAATGCCTAAAGATGTACTGACTGAAGGGCTAGTTGGAAAATTTATAGAAAAAGTTTTCACTTCAGTTTTAAAAGGAAAACAACGGGCCATATTAAAAATGGTCGCTAATGATCCTGAATTAAAGAAACTAACTAAACAGTCTCAAGAGTCCACCGAAGAGTTACAGAAATATTTAACTGATTTGCAAAAGAAAAGAAAGAAAACTGGTAAACTCTATCCAGACATAGATTATTAATTATTATAAATAAAAATTATGGCTGACAATTTAAAGCAAAAAAAGGGCGATTATACCGATGTAAGAAATCTTGCTGCCGAAGTAGTAAAGATGGAACAGGCAGCGGGCAGAGAAATAAAAAATAATAATGCGTTATTGAAGAAGATAACTGTAGAACATCAAAAAGTTTTAAATTTGGTAAATAAGGTTGGTGATGCCGGAAAAAAATATTTAGAAACTGCTGGATTAACGGAACTCGCAATAAAAAGAGCCGCTTATGCTGGTAGAGAACAAAATGATATAAATATTAAAGCAGCAGGGCATCTGGGTAGTGTTACTGATGCACTGATGGAAAATGCTAAATTGGCAGATGAAACTAAATTTGGTTTCGAAGAGGCATTACCATACACGGATCAATTAAATTCAATTGTGAACGAAATTGCATCTAATGAAGCTTTATTAAAGAATGAAACCAGTGAACAGTTAGAATTAGAAAAGCAACTTCTGGAAGCAAGTAGGGATGGGAATACAGCAGATGTAGAATCCTTACAAACCAAACTCGAAGAATCTAAGCAAAGAGAAAAGGATCTAGAGTATGCACAGAAGGATCTGGCCATTGGTGAAGAACTATTAACAGATGCGCAAAAGAAAAGAGTGGAACTGGATAAAACAAAAGAATTACAAGATGGAATAAATGAGTTATTTGGTGTTAGTATTAAAGATGTACAAAATTATGGAAAGAAGTTTAAAGCTTTTGTAAGTAATCCAGCGTTAATATGGGCGGGTGTACTTGCCGGTGCAGGTGCAATCTTGAAAAAATTCCTTATTAGTCCAATTCAAGATTCAATGAAACTACAATCAGAACTTGGAATTGGAGCAGGACACGCCTGGGATTTACAATTAGCTTCAAAAGAAGCAGCCGCTGGTGGATTTATGTATGGTGAAAGTGTAGAAGAATCTTTGCAAAGGGCAAAATCTCTTGTGGAAACATGGGGTGTTTTAAATGATGAAACTATGAGATCCATTAAAGTAGCAACAGATTTAGAAAGAACTTATGGAGTTTCTACAGATTCAGCCGCAGGATTAGCACAAATGATGGAAGCAACATCAAGTTCTACTAAAGATGTTTTAATGGCCGGACTGGCCGGTGAAATGCAGAATATGCAAGACGCAGGACTTCCAGTAGGTACTATTATGAACGATATCGCAGGTGATACAGACTTTTTTGTAGGACACATGAAAGATGGTGGAAAGAATATTATGAAAGCTGCCGCATTTGCAAAAAAATTAGGTATGGAAATGTCAGCTATTTCTGGAGCAGCAGAATCATTATTAGATTTTGAATCATCAATAGAATCGGAAATGGAAGCTAGTGTTTTGTTAGGACGAAGTATTAATATGGAAAAGGCCAGACAATTATTCTTTGACGGTAAACATGAAGAAGCGATGAAGGCAATTATGGAACAAGTCGGTTCAGAGGCCGATTTTGCAAAGATGAATGTAGTTCAAAAAGAAGCATTAGCAGCCGCAACAGGAATGTCACTTACTGATTTATCCAAAATGGTGGCAGCAGAAGAGAGATTAGCGAAGATGGGTGTTAAAGAACGAGAGTCCCACGAAAAAAGAAATAAATTATCACAAAGACTTCAAAAAATATTCGGTGGTGTAGTTGATATGTTCAGAACATGGTATAAAAGGTTGATGATTCCAATATATAAGTTATTTCAAGGATGGTTTAATGTGGGAAATAATATTAGTGATGAAATGGACGACTCGGATGGTATTATACAAAGTATAAAAGAAAGTATGGAATGGATAGTTGTAAAGGCTATTGAATGGATAGAAGCTCTTGATCCAGGAGTGATTAAATCAGTATTGGGATCCATGTTGGGTCTGGTAGTTGGTGCTGCAAAATTAGTAGGGTGGATGTTAGAACATAAAAAGACAATGATATTCTTGGTATCACTATGGGCACTTAATAAGATGGGACTTGGTATGTTTGTTCAATCTGCCGTAAAAGGTATTGGACTGATGATTGCTAAGATGTGGGGATTTGTCGCCGCCAAGAAAGTAGCAGAATCCCCTGGTCCAACTGCCGCTACCGGCGGATTAGCAGGTTTTCTTGGAAATCCTATGGGATTAGTGAAGGCCGCGGGGGCAATGTTAATTATAGCTGCAGCAGTGTGGGTTTTTGCTAAAGCCCTTCAAGAATTT
>Ga0209349_1001233_pt1 | contig 12737 bp, 13 predicted proteins | sample ETNvirnome_2_130_FD_184067 | JGI IMG/M metagenome (GOLD analysis project Ga0209349, IMG submission 184067) | Marine viral communities from the Pacific Ocean - ETNP_2_130 (SPAdes) (version 2) | ecosystem: Environmental > Aquatic > Marine > Oceanic | place: Pacific Ocean | collected 2013-06-22
TTTAAATCAAGCTAGAGGTTATAACGGTGGTGCGGGAACTCAAACTGCTGCTTTAGCTATGGGAGGAAGAAATCCTCCTGCCGGCTGGGCTCTAACTAATACTGAAGAATATAATGGTTCTGCTTGGACGGCTACAACAGCATCACCTACTGCTTTAAACCAAGTAACAACTACTGGAACACAAACAGCAGCTTTATTATGGGGAGGTGTAGCTTCTCCAGGGGGATCTTTAGCAACCACTACTTTTGAGTTGAATTCTGAAAGTTGGACAGCTGGAGGAGCACTACCTTCAGGTGTAAAAGGTGCCGGAGCTTTTGGAATTCAAACTGCAGCCATGTCTGCAGGTAATGAAAATGGACAAACTTGGTATTATGATGGATCGAGTTGGAGCAATCAATCAGCTACTATACCATATTCTGGATCTGATTATCATAATTATGGTGGTACTATGGGAACACAAACCGCAGGCGTTATTGCTGGAGGAGGACCTGGTGCTTCTACTACAAGTGCAGTATGGGATGGAAGTGCTTGGGCAGCAAATCCTGCATTAGGTACTGCAAGATATCTTGGTCCTATGGGACCAATAGGAACCTCAACAGCAGGACTTATAGGCGGAGGTGATACACCTCCACAAACGTCAGCCTCAGAAGAATTTAATAATTCAGCATTAGTATATACAGCTGGAGCATGGTCAGCTGGAACCGCTTTACCTGGTGTTAGATGGAATACGAGTGGTACAGGAATTGAAACAGCGGCTTTATGTTTTGGTGGATCAACGGGTCCCGCAACACCTACTTTTTTAAATACAACTTTTGAAGGAGATGGTAGTTCTTGGACAGCCGGAGGCGCCACACCAATAAATTCTATTAATATGTTTGGTGCCGGTATTCAAACAGCCTCAATTGGTGGTGGCGGATTAGCTTCACCAGGATCAAATTCAGATGCAGCATTTACATATAATGGTACTTCATGGACCGGTATAACAGCAACCCCTTTTGCAACAAAAGGAGCAGGAGCTGCTGGTACAAGTACCGCAGCATTAATAATTGGAAGTGATATATCTCCTTCCAATAACCAAGATTCTTATTCTTGGAATGGGTCTTCATGGTCAGAAGAAGGCGGAATGAATGATACTTTTCAAAATGGCGCTTCAGGTGGTCCAACAGAAAACACAGCTTTTATAGCTGGAGCAGAGTATTCTCCATCACCATCTACAAGATTTGAAACATATAATGGTACAGCATGGGCTAGTGGTCCGAGTATGGGAACAGCACAATATAACAACAGAGGAATTGGATCTTCAGCAGAATGTTTATCTATTGGAGGATATAATCAAATTACAACAGTACAGAGATTTGACGGTTCTGCTTGGGCAACAAGTCCAAGTCTAGCGGCAGGAAGAAAACAATTTGCATCATCTAATTTTAGTGCCTCTGGTATAACAAATGGATGGGTAGGATCTGGAGCAGATTTCCCATCTGGAGCTACAGAAGTATTTACAGATGGATCAACAGCTGCAAACGTTAAAACACTTACACAAAGTTAAAAATTATGATATACAAACTTAAAAAGGAGGAAACACTATGGCACACTTTATATATGGAGTAGCTACTAACACTGGAAAAGGATTCTTTACTGCAGAAGACAGAAGAGCATTCTTTCTTAGAGGTTATCCTGCAAACGTCTGGATGGTTGGAAACAACGTCAATGGCGCGATGTGGTTAGCTGAAAAGAACGGTGTTGAAAAGACTAAGTCAGAAGCACAAGCTTTGATTGACGCTGAAGTACAAGCGGCACAATCTGCTTGGGACGCTCAAACTGACGAACAAAAAGCTGATCCAAGTAATAATAGACCCGGCGATGTAACTCTTCCATAAGGAATTTTTAAATGGCAACATACGACGAAATATACGGAAAACGTGTAGATGTACTGTCATCTGACCCTACGTTGACTGCAGCGAATGAGGGACAGGTGTGGTATAACTCTGCTACAGGTACGCTTAGAAGCGTTGTAAGTTTTGGAGCATGGAGAGCTGGATCAACAAGATCTAATGTTACTACTGGTGCAACTTCAGGTATTCAAACTGCAGGTCTGGTTGCGCATGGTTATGACTATGGTCCTCCAGATCAATCTACTACTTTATCAGAAGAATTTAATGGGTATGCATGGACATCGACTCCGAACTGTAATACTTCGAGATATCAAACAAATCAAACGGGAACTTTAACAACTACTTTATCCGTGTTTGGTGCATTAGGTCCACCGCCTTATTCTGCATGCGCTAAAGCTGAATCTTTTAATGGTTCAACTTGGTCAAATGAATCAGATGCTCCAGCAAATAGAGCAGGAGGTGTTCCTATGGTCGGATCTGAAACTGCTTTTTTAGCTACAGGGGGAAATGATAACGTATCGGGTGAATCGATTGATACAACTTTTAAATGGGATGGATCTTCTTGGACTACAGGAACAGTTTTTCCCACTCCTACCTATGGTATGGGGGCTGCTGGAATTACCACTGCTGCTATTTTTTATGGTGGAGCAACTAATGCTCCTGGTTCAGCTGTAGTATCTACTACGGCTGTATATGATGGTTCTTCATGGACCACTGGAGGAGCTCTTCCTACAGCAACTAGAGGTTGGGGTGGAAAATCAGGAACTAGCACAGCTGCTTTAGCAGCGACAGGCTCTCCTGGACCAGGATCTCCTAATCCATTTTCCAATACAACTATGACTTATGATGGAAGTACGTGGACAGTAATACCAGCTACAACTGTTGTTGCATATGGTGGAGTAGGTGCTAATCAATCTGGTGGTAGTAGTACTTCAGCTTTTATAGCTGCAGCAGGCGGACCTAGTCATGCAACAAAAACAGAAGAATACGATTTTGGGGTTAATACAATAACTAATGCGGCATGGGCTAGTGGTGGAGCCTATCCAATCAATGTTCTAGACTTTTCAGGAGCCGGAACTACAACTGCTTCAATTGCTTTTGGTGGGAGAAATTATCCTGGACCAAATGGTCCAACAGCTGTTTCAGCTACTTATGATGGTTCTTCGTGGACGGCTGGTCCTAGTTTAACCTCTGCAAGACAGCTTGCAGCATCAGCAAAAAATGGAACTACAACTGCAGCTTTATGTACTGGAGGTTATACAACTACTGTTGTTAATCTCTGTGAAGAATTTAATGGATCTTCTTGGGCAGAAGGACCTAATTACACAAACGTTGCACAGTTTGGTGATCAAGGAGTTGGAACTCAAACCGCAGCTTTAATAGCAGGTGGGTATGGTGGACCCCCAGGATCTCTTTATCTGGATGGCACTTCTACTTATGATGGAAGTACCTGGACAGCTTTATCATCACCTTCTAATTTACAAGATTCACGTTTCGGTTCAACAGCAACTGGAACATCTACAGCAGCGTTAATGATGGCGGGAACTGGTGGGGCAGGAAAAATAGAAAGCTGGAATGGATCAGCATGGTCCGAACAAGCAGAGGCAAATACTGCAAGAACCCAAGCAGGTTCATCAGGAACAAGTACAGATGCATTATATTTTGGTGGAGAAGACAGTCCTACGGCAACTGCTGTAACAGAACATTGGAATGGAACTTCATGGGCAGCAAGACCAAATATGGGGACTGCTTCAAGACAGCTTGCATCTAGTGGTGCTAGTAGTACTTCAGCTTTAGCTATTGGAGGATCAGCATCACCAGGAAATCTTACGGAAGAATACACAGGAGAAGTATCGGCTGTTGCAGCTAAAACATTGACAACTAGTTAAAAATAGTTATATTAGAAAGATATATGAAAGGAGTAATATGACAGAAAAACGTAACATACATGAATTAATTGTAAGAGAAGCACCGAGTCTTAATAATTTATTAGATGCTGAAGATGTTTCTAAATTTAAAGAACTAACAGGTGAACTTCGTGATACATGGACAAAGAAACAAGTCTTTAGAACAGAGACAGAAATGAGGATGTCTGTTTTACAAGATGCAAAGTACCCTACTAAAGCTTCTAAATACTGGCAATGTGTCAGGGAACAAAATGTATTCCTAGAAAACTTAATGACTTTATCTTTTGATGCCAGACGTAATGAAGTCAAACTTAAAAGATTAAAACAAAAATTAGAAAAAGAAGAAGACCCAATCAAACGAGAGCTTCTTCAAATTGATGTTGATGAAAAAACATACAGTGTTGCTAACATGCAATTAGTGGCTAGAGATAGAATGAGAGAAATTAAACTTTGGTCTACCTTAAAAAAAGAATTTGATGATGGTACCTTTGACACAAAAGATGTGAATAGACACCAACTAGAATCTTATCATCAAATCATGAAAAATAAAGCAGAAACATTAACGTCAGGTTCATCACAACCTGAAGTGTTTAATGTGTTAGGTCAATTAAAAACTATAGAAAGAGTTAAAAAATCAGGTGAAATGATTTATAACAAGAAAGAACAGTTGTCTCATGATCTCGGAGCCAAAGACAAGTAAAAAACTTTTCTTTTTAGTTGCACAGCCTAGGTCCGGTAATACTTTATTTGCAAGTATTATGAATCAAAATCCAGAGGTGGTTGTAACGGCCAACTCTATTACTTTAGAGATTATGAAGAATCTCTTTCTCCTTAAACACACCGATGTCTTTCAAAACTACCCAGATCATAAATCTTTGGATAATGTTTTAGATAGTGTCTACGATACTTTTTATAAAGACTGGCCTCAACGAATAATCATTGATCGTGGACCTGTAATGACGCCCGGTAATTTTGGATTAATTAAAAAACATTTCAAAAGGCCTTTTAAATGCATTGTATTACTGAGAGATTTAATGGATGTACTCGCTTCTTATATGAAATGGTACACAGAAAATCCTGATGCTTTTGTTAATAAGCATGGTTTAAAAAATGATGAAGAAAAATTATTGAAAATTATGAATAAAGATGGGGCTGTTGCGAAAGAGCTTGAGGCAATTAAAAATGCGTATAACTATCCCGACATATGTCACTTTATTAAATATAATGACCTTACGACAAACCCTGAAGAAGAGATACGTAAAGTGTATAAATTTTTAGAGGAGCCTTATTTTAACCATAGATTTATTGATCTAGATCAAATTAATATTAATGGTTTAAGTTATGATGATAATATGGTAGGAAGAGGTATGCATACAGTGAAGAAAGAAAAAATAGAAAAAACATATAACCCTTATATAGACAAGATACCTCAAAGTATTAGAGAAAAATATGGACACATTAAATTTTAATATTGTATTTTTAGGACAATCGGTTTTAAAATATCAGGTGCCTTTAGATATTTATAACCAACTTAATACAATTTATGAACAAAAGAGACCTACATTACCTAAAGCTAACCTACAGTTAGTTGGTAAAATTAATAATGAACATTCTTTGTATTTTAATGGTCATCCTAATAATAAAATGAATCCACACAGCGAACTACCCCATCAAATTTTACTATGGTTTGATAAAATTATGGATCATTATTTAACTTGGAATAAGATTAAAGAATATAAAAAACATTTAAATTCAGTGTGGGTTAATGAAATGAGGGAACATGAATATAATCCAGTGCACGTGCACCAGGGATCATTGTACACAGGACTCTCTTCGGTAATGATTTTAAAATTACCAGAGTCTTATGGCGTAGAATATTCAGCTTCAGATAAACCACAAAATGGAAAACTGCAGATACTAGGTTCAGCGTCTGGTTATTTTTCAAACGTAGATTATCAACCAGATATTAAGGAAAGAGATTTTTATATTTTTCCATATGATATGAGACACTGTGTCTACCCTTTTAATGGACCAGGAGTTAGAAGAACACTAGCATGTAATATGGATGTAGAGTATGACCCAATTAAAAACAGAGGAGTGGCAGAATAATGTACGAAAACATACACATATCAGAACCTAAATGGAAGAGTTGGATTGTACAAACTACAACACCATTATTTACCCCTGATCAATGTAGAGAAATTATTGCATCCGGCAGAGCACAGAAACCACAGACTGCACAAGTTGGTATGAATAAGCCTGGGGGTGGAACGGATACGAAAAAAAGAGTGACTACAATTAGTTGGATTCCATTTAAACAAATGGGACATATGTATTATGATTTAAATACTTTTATACAAAAATGTAATGAGAATCATTTTGGTTTTGGGGACATTAGAGTTACAGAACAAGCACAGTTTACAGAATATCCTGAAGGAGGATTCTATGATTGGCATATGGATTGTGATGTGAACATGCAACATGAACCACCTGTTAGAAAAATATCAATGACTCTTTTATTAAATGATCCTAAAGAGTTTGAGGGTGGGGAATTAGAAGTAATGGCACCAGGAAAATATACAGATATGAAACAAGGCCATGCAATTATTTTTGCATCGTTTTTAAATCATAGAGTTAACCCCGTTAAACGAGGGGTTAGACAATCTCTTGTTGTTTGGTTCGGAGGTAAACCTTTCAGATGATCAAAGAAGGATTTTTTCCAACACTTATATATGCACAAGATTTAAAATTAGATACTAACGAGATGGCTAAAAACATTATTCAATGGTCTAACGAAGATAAAGGCGTTCAAAAAACAAATGTAAAAGGATGGCACAGTACAACTGAAATGCACAAGAAACCTGAATATAAACCTTTAGTAGATGAATTATTTAAAATGGTACATCAAGTATTTGCAGAAGAATGGTTGGATAAACAACCTGTACTCGGGAATATGTGGGCAAACATTAACGGTCCCGGAGGATACAATAGACCTCATGTACATCCAAATAGTTTATTTAGTGGGGTATATTATGTAAAGACTCCACCTAATTGTGGAAAGTTAATATGTAATGATCCTAGACCCGGTATTCAAACCTGTATGCCCAATAGAAAAAAAGGACAACCCCCTAAACATTTATGGAGAGAGGTACATTTACAGCCCCAAGAGAATAGAGCTATGATGTTTAACTCTTGGTTATGGCACCAAGTTGAACCTAATGAATCTAATGAACCAAGAATATCAGTAAGTTTTAATTTTGTACAAGATGGCTTTCAATAAATATCAAGTAATTAAAGGTGCGCTATCCTATGAGTTAGCTAATTTTATCTTTAACTATTTTCTTTTAAAAAGAGACGCAGTTAAATGGATGTATGATCATAATGTTACATGGGATAATGGGCTACTAGGTAGCTGGAACGATCAACAAATACCTAATACTTATTCTCATTATGGTGACCATGTAATGGAAACTTTACTGGTTAAAATGTTACCAGTAATGGCAAAAGAAACGGGTTTAAATTTAATCCCTACATATTCTTATGCAAGAATATATAAAAAAGGAGATATTTTAAGAAGACATAAAGATCGACCGAGCTGTGAGATATCAACTACACTTAATTTAGGAGGGGATCCCTGGCCTCTTTTTATAGATGGTACAGGAGCTGACTCAGTCATAGATGAATATAAATCAATCATTAAACCTAACTCTCCAGAAGGCACAAAAGTCCTACTTGATGTTGGCGATATGCTAGTATATAATGGATGTGAATTAGAGCATTGGAGAGAACCGTTTGAAGGTAATACTTGCGCACAAGTGTTTCTTCATTATAACCATGTAAATGGTCCTTTTGCTGAAAAGAATAGGTTCGACAAAAGGCCGATGTTAGGTGTTCCACCAATAAGGAGCACATAATATGATGGAGTTATATGCTACAAAAGTTAGGTTTTTTACCTGGATTCAACAAACAAGTCACACAGACCGGGGCCGAGGGACAATGGTATGGAGGTGACAATGTTCGTTTTAGATATGGTACCCCAGAAAAAATAGGTGGTTGGATTCAACTAGGTGATGATAAATTAACTGGTGCAGCCAGAGCTCTTCATCATTGGGACGATAACGCTGGTATTAAATACGCAGCTATAGGAACTAATAGAATTTTATATGTTTATTCAGGTGGAGTTTTTTATGACATCCATCCTCTTAGAACTACTTTAACAGGTGCTAAGTTTTCAAGTACTTCTTCACAGAAAGCAGTCACGGTAACATGTACTGGATCTCATGGTCTAGGTGAAAATGATATTGTTAAGTTTGACAATGTAAGTGGGGTCACTGCCGTAGGGTCTACTTATACCGACGCTAGTTTTGAAGACATAAAATTTATGGTAACATCTGTTCCTACAACAGATACTTTTACAATCACAATGGATACGACGGAATCAGGAACACCTCTATCGTTAAGTGGGGATGCTTCTGTATTATGTTATTATACCGTAGGACCTGCACAACAGCTAGGTGGTTATGGTTGGGGTACAGCGTTGTGGGGTGGTACAGCTTTAGGGCCAGCAACTACAACACTAGCTTCTACTATTAATGATACTGTAACTGATATTCCTTTAACTAACTCTGCAGCGTTTCCATCTACAGGTGAGATTAGAATTGGGTCAGAGGACATAAGTTTTACGGCCAATAATACAACAACTAATATTTTAAGTGGCGGAGCTAGAGAAGTTAATGGCACAACTAAAGCCGGCCACAGTTCAGGAGATACTGTAACCAATATATCTGAATATGTTGCGTGGGGTGAAGCATCTTCTGCTGACTTTACACTTGACCCTGGTTTATGGGTATTAGATAACTACGGAACAAAATTAATTGCACTAATATATAATGGGGCATGTTTTGAATGGGATGCAGCAGCTGCTGCTGCGGTCAACAATCGAGCTACGTTATTAGCAAATGCACCAACTGCATCACGTCATGTATTAGTATCTACTCCAGATAGACACTTAGTGTTCTTTGGAACAGAAACAACTATTGGTACAACATCAACTCAAGATGATATGTATATTAGATTCTCTTCTCAAGAGAGTATTAATGCAACAGATTCATATACAGTTAAAGCAAACAACACCGCGGGTACACAAAGACTTGCAGATGGTTCTAAAATTATGGGGGCTATCAAAGGTAGGGATGCAATCTATGTATGGACAGATACTGCATTGTTCCTAATGAAATTCGTTGGTCAACCCTTTACCTTCTCATTTGAACAGGTGGGAACTAACTGTGGATTGTTTGGTAAAAATGCTTGTATGGAGGTTGATGGTACAGCTTACTGGATGTCTGAAAATGGATTCTTTGCATATGATGGTCAATTAAAATCACTACCTTGTTTAGTAGAAGACCATGTGTATAGCGATTTAAACTCAACTTCTAGAGACTTAGTTAATGCAGGATTAAATAATTTGTTTGGAGAAATCCAATGGTTTTATTGTACAGCCGCTTCGGATGCAGTCGATAGAGTAGTTACTTATAACTATTTAGATTCAACACTTAAAAGACCTATATGGACAACAGGTACTTTACCTAGAACAGCATGGACCGATTCTTCTGTTTTTAATAAACCGCATTCCACATACTATAATCCAAGCGATAATGCATCCTATGATGTTACTGGCAATACGGATGGAAGTACGGTATACTATAAACAGGAAACAGGGACCGATCAAGTTAATGCGGGTGGAACAGTAACTGCTGTAATTGGTACCATAACCTCAGGTGATTTTGATATTACTCAGAAAAAAAGTACGACAGGAAGTGCTGTAGGAATGCCGGATCTCAGAGGAGACGGAGAATTTATAATGAGAATAAGTAGGTTTATACCAGACTTTATTTCACAAACAGGTAATACTAAAATTAGTTTTACAACTAGAGACTATCCACATAGTGCAGGAACTACTACCGACTACAGTGTGAGTAAAACTACAACTAAAACAGATACAAGATTAAGAGCAAGATCAATTGCTATGACTGTAGCAAATACAGCAACGTCTGAAGACTGGAAGTTAGGTACTTTTAGATTAGACATACACCCAGGAGGAAGAAGATAATGGCATTTTATACAGGTGTTGATAAAGAAAGATATGATGCAGGCAATAAATTTTTGCCTATGGATCAATTTCTTTTAGACTACCAAACACCTACTACGAACACAGAAGAAGAAGTAACAACATCATATGGAATACCTGCTGCAGCTAAATCTTACAAAGGTTATCCTAGTTATGCAGACTGGTTAGCGGCACAGGGTGGCACAGGCGGCGACGGCGGAGATGAAGAAGATGGGCCGAGCTATGGAAGGAGCTATGGAACAACAGGATCATGGAGTCCTGGAGGTACATATAAAAATCCTAACAGTATGTTTTCTCAGTTACAGAACATTCCAACCCCATTCAATTTAGCTATGAAAGGGATAACATGGGGACTGGATAAATTTGGCGCGTGGAACGAGGCGAGAAAAGAAAAGAAAGAACAAGAGCTAAAAGAAGAAATAAAGTCACATAATATACAAGCTGCAATTTCTACACGTGAAGATAAATCGGGAGCGACAGGAACTAGAGCTGGTGGTTTTACTAATCCTGGTAAAGGAAGTTATGGACCGCATAAAAAAGACGGTGGAAGAATTGGTTATCAAGAGGCCGGTCCTGTTATAGATGAAGAAACAATGAGTATGATCATAGATATGAGTAACAGAGGAATAGACCTATCAACTATATCTACTGTTACTGAGACCCCTGTTGAAACCATTACTTCAATTTTATCATCCCTAACACAACAAGCTGATGGTGGAAGAATTGGATTATATGGAGGTGGTTCACCTGAAGATTCATATTTAAATTTTATAGCCAGACGTAAAAACCAAGGATCAAAGTATGACCCGAGCAGAGGAGAATATGAAAGTTATATAAATCGTCCAATTCCTATGGGTCAGGCAATGCCAGAAGGGGGACTTGATGAAATACGAAGACAGCGAGCAGAACAAGGACCTGCTTTATTTGCAGTTCCCGCAGCTGATGGTGGAAGAGTCTATTTAAATTTAGGAGGAATAGCAAGTATTTTATAATGGCAAAGATCGTACAATCATTAACAAGAGCTGAAGAAGAATATAGCAGATCTAATCTACAATCATTGGTCAGGGACCTTGATGGTGTGATAACAAAATTAAACTCTTCATTTCAAGATGAAGTTAAACAAGAGATAGAAGCTAAGAGTTTCTTTCTAGATTCATAATGGCAGTAGTAAACGAATATAAATTTCATGGTAAAACAGTAACAGCAGCTGAAAGTAATAATCTTTTAGAGCCAGGAGAGAATGAAACTATCATTGTTAAATCTCTACATGTTACTAATAAATCAGGATCTAATCAACCTACTATAACTATTACTAATAATGCTTTTGAAGTAATACATACTCAGACATTAGCCACCTCTGCTAGTGTAGAAATACTAACAAATCCAATGGTAGTAGAAGGTGGTAAGGTATTAGCTGCTACTACAGCAGGAACTGTAAGTGATGGGGTAGTTATTACCATCAGTTACTTGAATATTAAGAAGGAGAAAACCGACTAATGGAAATTAAAAATGCAGAAGTAGAAACAACTTATAGACATAAGGAAACTGGTGAGGTTTTTAAGGAAAGAAAAGACTGGGAAACTAAGGGTTATAAGAATGAGGACATGGCACAAGATGTAAAAGTAATAATGCCACCTCTTGATTTACTCAGTAAAACAAAGTAAAACATAGGATTAAGGTAAAATTATGGCAATTTCAAGAATGCAACAACCCAGACAAATGTACGGATTAGGAAGCTTAGTTAAGAAAGCTGTCCGTGGTGTTAAGAAAATTGTTAAAAGCCCACTAGGTAAGGCTGCTTTAATAGGTGGCTTAGGTATGTATGGTATGGGAATGGGTCCTTTTGCAAAAATGGGGGGATCGGGTTTTCTTAAAGGTATAATGGCTGGTAAAGGTGGACTAGGCCCTTGGACTATGAAAGGAGTTACTCCAGGTAAAGGTGGCTTTCTTGGTAATATGTTAGGTGGCGCTAAAAAAATGTGGAGCGGTATGGGTCCCGGTCAAAAAATATTTACAGGTCTAGGTGCAGCAGCAATGGCAGCACCGTTCTTAATGAAAGGTGAGGAAGAAGAAGATGTTGTTGAAGAAGCATGGGATCAAGTTCCTTCAAGTGTGGCCAACATAAGAAACCAAGCAAAAGATTATTACAGAAACCCGGCATCAAGCACTTTAGCTTTCATGCCTAATAAACAATTCGTAGATTCAAACTGGTATGCAGCTGATGGGGGAAGAGCAGGATTATTAAATGGCGGAGAAGCAGGCCAAGAACAAATAGAACAAATGCTTATGGCAGAGTATGTTAAGTATAAAAATCAAGGCGGCACATTATCTTTTGAAGAATTCGTACAAGCAGTAATGCAAGCACAAGAACAGCAACCAGAAGGTGCTGGTATGGAGCAACCACAAGAAGTAGCTATGGCTGCTAATGGCGGAAGAATAGGTTATAGATGGGGCGGTCTAGGAAACCTTATGTCTACAATAAAAACAGGCGCACAACGGGTTGGTGGTAAAATCAAATCTTTATTTGATGATGCTGATATAAGTATACAAATTAGAGACCAGGATGTTATGACCGATTGGGGCCCACAGGCACAAGCTGTTGGACAAGATGTTTTTGTAACAGTTAAATCAGGAAAATCTAAAAAAGTTTTAGAAGACTTAATTACAGAAGGTTACGACATCAGTAAGGCTTCAGACGATAGTTACTTAATTAATGCTCTTGATGAAGGAGCATTAGATATAATAGCTCAAAAATTAAGATTAGGTGGTGGAGACATTAAAGATTTTATGAAAAATTATGATAGCTATTAT
>Ga0209349_1001243_pt1 | contig 12677 bp, 16 predicted proteins | sample ETNvirnome_2_130_FD_184067 | JGI IMG/M metagenome (GOLD analysis project Ga0209349, IMG submission 184067) | Marine viral communities from the Pacific Ocean - ETNP_2_130 (SPAdes) (version 2) | ecosystem: Environmental > Aquatic > Marine > Oceanic | place: Pacific Ocean | collected 2013-06-22
CTCCAATTTCTCTACCATTTTAAATGCATCACTAAAATGTGGTACTACAACTTCAGTTGATGGATCAGATTGAGCAAACAATCTCCATTTTAATTTTTCACCTTCAACCAAAGGCACAACCATGTAATGTTCAGTTTGAAATACTGAAGGCGCCCACCATCTGTCATTAATATTCTTACATACGTCCTTAAACTCTTGTGGGAAAGGATTATCATTTACATGAGATTTCATATTTTTGTTTGAAGCATATCCACAAGACAAACATTGCATGTTTTGTTCGTCATCTCCAAGTAAAACCATTGTTTCTTTAATGTCCCCATCATCGACAAGACATTTCTCACCATTATTTGGACATTTAACTTTTAAAAATAAATCTTCCACACCCTACGTAACCTTTTTTAATTTTGGCAATTTAATAGTTGCTGTTGATTTCGATTTATCACCCCCTACTTTTTTCAATTTTGGCAACTTCAATGAAACAGGACTTGGAATTGTTTTAAGTGCATCATCCAATATAGTATTAAATTCCTTTGCCATATTTAAAAGAGAAAACTTTCTATGATTTGCTTTTCCTAATCTCTTCCCTTTTTTGTTAATAATATTAAATTTTTTATGAAGCATTCTTATTTTTCTAATCACATCACCCTCATTCACATTAAACCATTTACTTGGCTCAACTATAATAGGTTTCCATATCATAGATTTTGGAACTTCTCCCAAAGTACCACCAATTAACAGAGACTCTTTATCATTTAGAAAATCCATATGACCACTCCACTTTGAAGCAATCACAGGTAAACCACAACAAGAAGCTTCTAATATTGGTCTACCAAATCCTTCACCATGAGTACAAATCAAAAATCCTTTTATTTTAGGATTGTTATATAACATTGCCATCTCTTTAATTGTCAAATCTCCATGTATCAAATAAATATTTGGAACTGAATCTGTTTGGGAAAATTTCTTCTTTATAGCTTCAATTTTATCTAAAATTTCTTTTCTATCTAACACCGAAAAACTAGCCCCACTTGTCTTCAATACTAATGCCGGTGGATTAGGATGATTTGTAAATGCCTGAAGAAAACACTTTATCATAACTGATATATTTTTTCTATCTTCCCCATATCCACCTTTTGTCCATTGACCTACATGTAAATAAGCAAAATCATCTTTTATTAACTCAGTTAATTCATCAGTAAAATCAGATTTTATTTCAAAACTATTTAATGGTTTATAAATATCAGTATCTACTCCCTCGAACAGCACTTTAATGGGGCGCTCAAGTTTAACTTCTCCAATCTTTTGTTTCCCCCCATCTGGCTTATCTTCCATTTGATCATAATTACATCTTGAAAATGTTTCCGCGGTAAATCGTGATGGTACAATAATTAAATTCATAATATTACATCCCGATAAAAACTCCGGAGAAACTACATCAGTTTCAACACCAGCAGTGATACCAATGTTAAACTTTCCAGGATTTGCAAACTCATTCGGAATTCTAATATCAATATACACATCAGGTTGTTGCTTTATATCTTCAAAACGAACAAATGTATCCAATAATCTTTTATGTCTTGAAACATCAGGATTAAGATGATTTCTTGGAGTATTACCCCACTTAACATCCAAACATTTTATATCTATATCATCTCTATCCATAATAGAATAAAAAAACGATCTCGCATGATCACCATAACCACTACGAGTGTTAAACGGAGCACACATTACTACTGATTTTTTCATACTTTCACCATTTCATAAGGTTTACGTGGTTTCCAATTTTCAAATGCGCCATTCATAGAATTAATAAAATTCTGTCCCATTTCAATAGCAGTCATTTGATTTTCTCTACAAAATTTAGTACCTAAAGTACCAAGTCTCTTTCTTTCTTTTCTACCCATATCATAAAACTCGCGAAGAAGTGGTGCAACATCTTCCGGTTGACATCTATCATCCCAAATGTAAGGTGTCGGTGGTGAACCTTGCAAAGATATATTTGATGGATACACGGGTTTTACCCACTCACCATGAGTCTTGTATTTACCTCTATGATTACTACCTAACTCAACATAATCATCTGGCGTCAACAGTTCTCCATCTTCATTTCTAAATCCACATTGGTCTTGAAGTCCACCAGTAACATTTACAATGACAGGTGTTCCAACCGTAAGAGCTTCAGCACTACCTAACCCAAAACCCTCATTGGATGCCAAATTAATATAAACATCAGCTGAATTAAATAACAAATTCATTTTATTATCATCCATCGGACCACCCTTATCATAAGTAAAACAAACGTCATAATCGGGAATTAAATGTCTACATTGTCTTGGCAAATCAGTTCCATTATCATCGATTGGTTGACAATGCCAAATTAACACACACTCATCTCTTTGTTCAGGAGTTAATTCATCCATAAAATATTTATAAGCTAATAAAACATCACCTGGTTGCTTCCTACGAATATTTCTATTACTATATAACACTTTAAATTTCTTATCCGATAAACCATATTCTTCATTAAACTCTAACAAACTTACATCTTCATCATCTGCTTTTTTAAATCTTCTAGCAGAAATTCCATGTGGTACATATGTCACTTGCCAATCTTCATATCCGTATGGTTTTAGCAATCTTTTATTGATACCATAAGTTTGTTTTGATATTGCCATCAGTAAATCGCAACTACGATAATAATTTGTATTATACTGAGGATCAGGTAAATCATCCCAAATGTTATAATAAAAAATAGGCATAGTACGTCTTATTTCTGCTTCCATATTATAAAACCAAATCCAAAATCTCGGATCTGTATAATGTAATATAGCATCAGGTTTTTCCATTTCAATAACTTCTCGTAAAATATCTTCATTACCATAACCATCAACAGGATAAATTTTTAAATAACCATTTTTAATACCAAACTCTTCAAGACCTTGAGACATATCAACAATCTTGCCCTTTTCAGGGTGTTCTATTGCCCCACCAATCTGAACCCAATCATATTCATTAAGCGTCTCCATTACAATATCTTTAGATACAGTAGCTACTCCACTATGCATCCTCAAATCATCTGACATTAAGAGAATTTTCTTTTTAGACATATAACCTCATTAATATTTTAATCGTTTAATAACTGTTTTTTAGCTCTGTTAGCACTTCGTGCAGCACTGCTGAATTCTTTCGCATGCTCTTGTTTGAGAAGATAAGATTCAATTCTCAATAATATCTCTCGTATTTCTTTTAAAATTGTGATATCTGATCTACTGCCCATTCCCGTAGCTCTCATTAAAATCTACTTCCACTCATAAAAAGTTTATCATAACTTTCCATTTGTTCTTTTAAGATTACATCATGTAAATATTGATGAATTGAACGATTAACTAATTTTTGTAAATTCATAGATGAATTAACTGTTTTAAATTTGAATTGATCATATAAACCTTTTAAGATTTTGACCGATGTTAATTTTGTTTCTATATTCATATATATAAATATATATATCTAATCAATAACTAAGGTTTTTTTTCCAAATTTTTTAGCATAATTTATTGTAGACATAGAACCATTTGATTTAACTCCTCTTGGTATAAATGCTACAACATATTCTGAATGAATAGCAATCTGTTTATTTCTCTTAAAAAAATTGGAAACATGGTATGGCTTTCCATAATTTCTTTCATGTAATGGGCAGTATAAATTATGTGATACATGTACCGGTGGATATTCCTCATATTGTAAACCCAACTCTAAAGCATATTTCTTAGCATAAAAATCAGCTCCTTTTGGACATCCACCACTTACTATTATGGTATCATCACCTTTATCTCGTTTTAACTTAAAGATAAATTCTTTAATTTTCTGCCGGTTTTCGTACTTACGACTACCGACAATTCCTACTTTTAAAGTATCTTTCCCCATTTACAATGCTCCGTATTATAAAATTCACAGAACTTACAAGCACTTCCCGGTTTTGCTGGATAGTTCCTATCAACTCTATGGTTTCCTTTTGAATCAAATATCAATTCACGAAATTCATGAAATGCCTTCATAGTTTTATTGATACTTGGAACTCCATTTGACGGCTCAAATCTCTGTAATCTACTGATTGGAAAATCTGATTTCTTTGCTATCTTTCGTTTCAATATCAAAAAATACACATTAATTTTATCAAGTGGTACATTAAACTTTTCTGAATAAAATTGTTTATACATTAATAACTGAGACTTCTTATAAAAGTTTTTCTTTTGCATATCCCACCACCCACGAGTAGCAGTTTTCAAATCAATAATCGCGATAGTGCCAGAAATCTTATTTCTAATAACCACATCTAAATAACTCTTTAATTGAACACCATCCTGGATATCCATGAATATAGGAACTTCAACACCAACCAATTCATAATTCTTTTTCATAAAATACTTATTTCGATGTTTATGAAAATGTTTTATTATCTCAACGCCATCTTGATAAAACTCTACCATATCTTTTTGTTCACATGGCAAAATATTACACTTTTCTTTTATGGCATTAAACTCTTTTACCATCTCTTCTTTCAATCTAGTTTCTAAATCAAGTTTTTCAGCTTCTACTATTGATTTATTATACATCGTAACCAAATACTCTTGAATCACCGTATGCATAGCAGAACCAAATAAGGTGTATATATTACCACTAGATAAACTTAATTCGTCTATATAACGTAGTTTCCACTTTAGGTTACATTCGTTATAGGATGTAAACTGTGAATGTGATATTGATTTCATATTATCTCGTCAACCAAACCATATCCCAAGCAAGTATCCGCATCCCACATCAAATCATGTTTTAATATTTCATCTATTTTTTTCATTGGAACTTTTGTATATTTTTTATATACATTCTTAATAGTAGTCATCATTAAATCTAAATTTTGCTTCTCATCTTCAAACTCTGAATACTTACCCCAAAAACTTGTCGATAGTTGATGAATTAACATATATGAATTTCTACTCATAAACCGATTATCACCCACTACAGAAAGAAATGTTGCTGCACTAGCACAGAACCCATCTACATAAGTTTCAACTGGAACCTTACATCTCAATATTGTGTCCATAGATGAAATACCTGCAGTAATTGAACCACCACCTGAATTTATCAATACTTTTATAGATGGAGTGTCTATATCTAAAGTTTTTGACATTGTTAAACTTTTAGATTCTAACTCACCTACCTTTTTATTAAGTTCTACTGCACTATCTCTATTCACATTGGCATAATAATATATTTTATTCTCATGAACTGCTATATGTTTATCTGGTGGTGTAGATTGTGCACCTTTTTTAGCAGGTGGTTTCTTTTCACCCCAATATTTTTCATTCATTATTTACCCCACTTTCCTCTACTAACAATTGTTGCCATGATACCATAATTAGATACATCAAGATAAGCATCTTCTAATGGTTCGTCTTTAACTGCTGATTTTTTATTACCAAGTAATAATGTTTTAATTCGTTGTAATTTATCATTCATCCTAAACCATAACCCAGTCAAAGACAACTTTACTTCTTCTGGTGTTTGTAATTGTGTTCCTACTGATATATTACCTGGACCATAATCATGTTGTTTATGTAAGAACAACTCATATTGTTCTCGTTGAATCTCTTTAAATTCGTTGGTCATCTCTGGCCACTCTAGTTCCATTTGTTTTACAATCGAAATACTTCTCATCTCAACATCATCCATAGGGTCTTTGACTTGAGTTTCTAACTCTCTTTCTTTTATTTCCATATCATACTCCTACTTTATTATTACATGTGATATTTGTATCATAATAATGATAACTGATAAAATTAAACTAATAGTAGTTCTTGTGTCTGGTATCTCATTCAATATAAAGTAAGTCAAGAAAGTAAAAACTATTGTTGCCATCCCAAAACCAATAGGTCTAACATACCAATAATTTCCAAAATATTCATAATACCACCGTGTACCATAATAAAAACAAAAACTTATAGGTATTCCACCTAATATAATCCACCAAACACTTTTCGCCCACTCGTATCTAAATTGACCTTGCATGTGAAACCATGCCCAAATGTGACCTATCAATGATACACCAATTGCCATCAATAATTTATTCATTTTATCCTCATCTTCTTTATTTCCTTATCGGATTTTCCGAATTTTTTTAACATTAATTTTAAATCCTCTTTCGACATCAATTCATAATACTCAGCCGCTTGAAGTTTACTCACTTCAAAATATTTCATAATGAACGGAACTACTTTATCATTTGTCTTTTCTTTCTTACCACTCAAGTATTTCAAATAAGTCTTTTTCTTTGGTAACAAATTACAATAAAACTGATATACAGCCTTATGTGGCATAACCTCTATTGTGTACTTTTGAAAATGATTTACAAACGGTAAAAAATCTTCACCCATACTCAAATAACGATTTACCATAAAAGGGCTAAATTTCTTCTTGTCAGCATCCGAAAAAGAATCCCAATCTCGTTTACCAACAAAAAGTTCGTTAATCCAACTAAATAAGTTCATCCGCATCACCCAATGGTAACAATTCACCACAATTTCCACAATTAAATACTTGAACAGGTGCAATAACTTCTTTACCAGTCGGTGATATAATTGCTGAAATCTTTTTTATGACATAACCCTGAATAAAAATCTTATTATCACATTTCATACAAGTCATGGTTTCAGCATCAGTTAAATCAACTTGAACTTGTGCCTTAGGTAATGGTTTCATTGGTTTCATACTCATTACAATCTCCTTAATATGTTTGATACCGTAGCAATAAAATTAATCTCCTTATCTACTACCAGTACATCTTGATAAGCTCCACTTGATATATCTGTTATTACTTCTGGTATCTTATCACCAGTAATTGTTTCTACTTCATCATATAATAATCTAAATAATTCTGTATAATCACTAAAACTACTATCAGCTACCAACTTACGAATAGTTCTGATATCAGAGTTATTTCTTATCATTTCTAAGAACTGAAGTTTGAACTCATTATGTAACATCCCTTGTTTGTCAATTTTCAACTGACCATCAATAGATTGTCTTTGTAAGTCATTAATGACTTTTCTCAAATCAGGATAACCAGCCGTAACTACAAGTGCCAAATCATCCAAGTCAAAAGATATATTTTCCTTTTCCAAGATAGTCTTAGAATGTAATGCAACTTCTTTTTTAGATGGTGGTGTTATCTTATATGTCTGACAACGACTCTGTATTGGTTCAATGATTTTTTCAACATAATTACAAGTCAATATAAATCGACAATGTGAAGAAAATGTTTCCATCAAATTACGGAGAGCTGGTTGGGCAGAATTTACATTTAAATAATCCGCTTCATCCAGTATGACTATTTTGGTAGGTTTGAAACCAATTGAAGAAGCAAAAGTCTTCAACTTGTCTCTAACCAAGTCTATATTTCGTTCATCCGACGCATTAATATATAGATAATCACACTCAACATTATTAACAATAATTTTAGCAAGTGTGGTTTTGCCGCCACCAGCTCTACCATATAAAAGTAAGTGTGGAACATTTCCATCTTCTAAAAATCTATCAACTTTAGTTTTAAGATGTTCATTACCAACATAAGTCGATAAATCTTGTGGTCGATATCTTTCAACCCATAATCCATGTGATTCCATATTAAGTCTGCCGTGACACTAACCAATACTTAGCATTGAAATCATCAACATTAAATTCAATATGTGCCAAACCCTTATTAGAAATCTGTAGTGTTGCCTTAGAACATTCTTTATTAGCACTTAATACTTCCTTAAAAAGATTAGCATTAAAAACTATTGATTCTGTCATAGCAACTGCACCACTTTGAGTTTTAATACTAATACGATTTGAATTAATATCACTATAACCAATAACAAATTCCAAACCACCATCTATTGGATTAACCGCAAAATGTTCAACATCAGCTAAAGCACTTTTACCACGAATAAAAGAATTAATAAACTGATTATCGATATTAACCAAAGTATTGAACTCAGGAACATTCTTTAATTCAGGAACATCAGGTATGACACCAATTGCCGCTAATACATAATCAACCGACATTATTGAATCCGTAAAATGAAAAGCAACAGGTGAGTTATCAACTTTAGTCAAATTAAAATCAACTTTGTCAGCCAATGTACCTAACATTTTAGATAATAAAGGAGTGTCATAAACACCCACTTCAAATTCAGGCAAAGTTTGTTTTGCCAAAGTTAAATCACCCAATAAACTCTTGTCAGGTGATATAAATCTCGTGGACAATGTACTCCCATCGGAGTTCCATTTGACGGAATTAACATTCCCACCAAGATTGTATTTTTGGATAAAAGTATCCAACGTTATTTTATTCATAGTATTCTCCTATTATGTTTTAATTTAATACTTTTTATTGTAAAAGTCAATCAAAAAAACCTTTCAATTGAAACTTTTTTATCTACGGGCATGTCCCACTTCATAGAATCGTAGAACATTTGAATTTTCTTCCTTAATGCCTTATCAAATAACTTATCTCTATCTATGTACTGACTTATAAAATCCATGATTTCTTTTGGGTCATCATAACCTTTGAAAGCAATAGCATCTATGTTGAACGGATTATCTTTTAAATATACCCATCTTATCTTAGACGCATTTCTAATTGGTTCACAATTATTAGCATTAAAATGTTTTAACAAATCATTATAAACAACTGATGCCTTAACATAAACTGGTGCACCTTTTTCCATTTCCGTAAACATTGATTTACCACCAAATCCTCGTGTCGTTTTTTTCTTCGTGTACTTCTTTATACCTTTAACGCCGGTAGGTAATGCAATATTATCCACCGTTTCATTATGTAATGATTTCTTGAAATTTAAAATAAATTCATCAATTCTTTCTTTACCTACTTTTGCCAATATAGCTTTCAATACCTTTATCATGAAATCTCTGAAAGATGGTGGAAATGAACTTCTAACAATATCTAATCCCTTTACATCAAGTTTCTCACATGTAGTACCACCATCATTGATAATCCATTGACCGTATCGTTTTTTAGTTACCCAAAAAGCACTCTTAGCAATCAACTCTTGTTTAATCTCAAATCTATGTTCGTCTTTAATATTTAAAAACATCTTAGCAAAATAATCATATGATTTATTGATATAACTTTGAACTTCACCAGCAATATCCAAAATTTGTTCGGTCATAAACTTATCATCAGTTATATCAGCATTTGGTAATCTGTTTTGAACCAAAGGTAGAGCAGAATAGAAAACTGAATCGGTATCGGTGTAAATACAATAATCTTTATCATCCTTGAGTATTTTATTATAATAGTTATTCGTAACTTTTTCAGTAAACTTAATTAACTGAACACCAGTTGTTGTAGTTCCTTCAGCATTATCAATGTCATAAAATCTAAATACCGTCAAACCCAAGACACCATACAAACTATTAAGTAAAATCTTTTGAACATGCTGTCGTCTATTAAAATATCCATGTAGTTCATCATTACCTTCTTCACCATATTTCTTAGCCAATCCCCTATATTCAACTCTTTCATTAAACCACTTTTCTAATATAGCTGGTATAACACCTTTCTTAGATAAATCATATATCACCCCGTTAGACGATATCGACACATTGTTTCTATTAAAAAAATCTTTTAACTCACCATTGCTAAATCGTCTGACTACTTTACCATTCTTTTCAACTGAATATGTCTTTGTAACTCCTTTAATAAATTCTTCCGCATCCCAACCATTTATCTTACCTATCTTAGTTTCCGGCGACATATTCAGACTCATAATAATACTCGGATACATAGAAGTCAAATCTAAGTCAAATACCCAATCATAACGACCTGGTTCAGGACTCTTAACATAAGCACCACTAAACCTACCATCAGAGCCATCATAACTGACATCGTGAGCTTTACTTGGCGCCACTAAATCCAAACTTTTTAAATACACTAACATGGCACCCTCAATATATCGAGAACTAAAATAAACCTCCTCATAAGGTATTCTACCCAAATGAGACACGGCTCTGGCCAAATCAATCAACTTCAATTTCTCATCAAGTGCCTTAACAATCTTAACATCATTCAAATTATACTCTATAAACCTATCTATATCGTCCTTATACAAGTCGTCTAAACTACCATCATACTTCACCTTACCTATTTTAACTTCCAATTGACCAATATGGTCTAATCTATAACTCGATTGTTGAGTATAAGTAAATTTTCTATATAAGTCCATATAATCTAAACTACTGACACCAGCAATTCGATACATCTTCTTATTTGGATTATACTTTACAATTTGAATAGGTGATAAAGCATTGGCAAATTCTTCACCCAAAACTTTAGATATTCGATTATACAAATAAGGTATATCAAAATTATTCGTATTCCAACCAGTAACAATGGTTGGTTTAAGTTGTATCCAAAACCTAAGAAAAGCTTGTAACAAATCATTTTCATTACGAAAGAATTTTATCAACGTGCCTTTTTTATCTGTCAATAGAGGCAAACTCGGATCGCGGTCACCTAAAACGCATACATAGTATTTATCATCATGTTTAGTATACATGGCAATCGAAGTAACCTTATTATTAGCTTTTACTGGTTCAGGAAAACCATCTGTAACTTCCACCTCAATATCAAAAAATAATTCTCTGTGATTTTTGGATGGTTCATCTGAATCCTCATATCTATCTAATAAAATACGAGTATCCAATGGTATATCCGATTCAAATACTCTTCCTGTTTTAAAATCTTCTTCCGTCCAATAAGTAACCTTTTTTAACTTATCTCCATATATAGAACGATATTGTCCAGAACCATCTTTTACATAAGCATAATTCTTAAATACAAAATTTTGATAACCAGCCACATCATCCCATAAATGAACTTCAACTTGATTGCCACCTCGTTTTTCACACCAAATATTTTGGTACATTTAGATTATAAAATCCCCATTTTTGATATGTAAATATAACAATAAAACCACATATAAGTCAAGTGTTTTTTGAAACTTCATTTTTTAATCTCGTTTTTAATATTTCAATATAGGTTTTATTCACATCAAATGTAATACACTTTCTATTTTGCTCAGCACAGACTACTGCCGTTGTACCACTACCTGAAAAATAATCCACTACTAAATCATTTACATGAGAACTGGCCAATATACATCTCTTTACCAATTCCTTTGGTTTTTGAGTATTGTGTTTTTGAAATTTATTAGTAGGTGTTTTTTTAGTTTTGGCATAACTCTTGACCTCATGCATACTCCAATAAGGAACACATAAATCTGTCCAAATATTGCCAGGATAAGTGAGTCTAACCTTTTTACCATCTTCATTTATCCACCAACCCTTCGGTGTTCCATCACTATTTTTATAAGGTGCAACGACATCTTTTTCTACCATTACATCATCTATATTAAAAGTATAATTATCCTTGTGTTTAGTTGCGAAAAAAACATCTTCGTGCATAGATTTCCAATTAGTTTTAGAACCGCGACCTTTATCTCTTTTCCAAGTTATTCTATTTTGAACATTAAAACCAACTTCTTCTAATAAAGAATGAAAATGATGTGAATGTTGCCAAGAAATACACAAATATAATGAGCCAGTAGGTTTAAGTTGCAAATAGGCTAATTCTAAAGATTTTTTAATCCATTGGTAAAACTCACCTTTAGTTTTCCACTGGGAATCCCAATCGCTTCTATCACCATCAGTTAAATCAATATTTTTTTTATTACCACTTATATAGTATGGTGGATCTAAGAAAAATAAGTCTACTGAATTTGGTTTTATATATTTAACCGACTGGTCAAATGATTCATTATAATATTCTATTCCCAATTTTTCAATTCCTTTTCAATCTTAGTCAAATGTTTTTCATAATATTTTTTAGCCTCCAACTTGAACTTCTGAAACCACTTTTCTTTTCCCATATCTGTAAATACTAATTCTTTGTTAGCATCTTTAATTTGTAATTGCCCCCATCCTAAATTTTGTATATGAAGAATAGACCAATCTAGTTCCCATATATATGGGACATGAACATCACCTATAATAACATCATCACCTCTACGAACATAATCAACGAAAATATAAGAAAGGCACTTTGTATTATCTTCTAATAATTTTCTTAACTTTTTGATAGAAATTAAATTAGGCATTGAAAACCCATTTTCATCTTCTTGTATCCAATGACTCTTTACATCCAATAATTTTTTGTGATTATCATACTCTAAACTAAAGTCATCTGTACTTCTTTTTGATGAAGGATTAACATACTCATTGAGATATAGATTTTTAAATATATTGGCACATTCAGCTTCTATTTTATCTCCAACAGCTCTTTGACCATATTCCTCACCTAATGTAAAATTATAGAGATTTGATTCAACTAGACTTTTTACTTTATCGTTTTTCATTATATTATCCCTTTTTTTCATACCTAAATATAACAATAAAACCCTATACAAGTCAAGTCTTTTTTAAGAAAAGCGGGGGATATATTTCAATCCCCCAAACTTAACTTTTAGAAATCAATAGAAACACCCACGTTAAAGTATCTTGGTGTCCCAAGAAATACTTCAGCGTTTTGAGCGGCGTGAACTTTGTCACCCCAACTG
>Ga0209349_1001244_pt1 | contig 12676 bp, 5 predicted proteins | sample ETNvirnome_2_130_FD_184067 | JGI IMG/M metagenome (GOLD analysis project Ga0209349, IMG submission 184067) | Marine viral communities from the Pacific Ocean - ETNP_2_130 (SPAdes) (version 2) | ecosystem: Environmental > Aquatic > Marine > Oceanic | place: Pacific Ocean | collected 2013-06-22
ATAGTTATCATTTTTGTTAATCACTAATTCAATTTATAAGTAATATTCAAATCTACTTTCTTTCCAGTTTTCTTTGATGTTAGACGAACTTTGAACTTTTTATCCCATATTAAATCGTCTGCGGTACCAATTCTCAATTTTTTGATTTGAGTAGATGCCTCTTCATTAAAATCTATTAAATCGGTGTTAAAGGTCAATTGGCTCATATTGGGTTGAAGTTGTATGAGTTTTTTCACTTTTCTAGATGGATTTACAAATATGTTTTTCTCCAAATCTGCCTCATAAAATATATTGAATGTGGCATACTTATAGCCACCATCACTAACTAGTTCGGCTTCATAAATTTCTGATGGGTGTCCAATCATACGATGCTCATTTAATATCCTAAATAAATAATAATATTTTGTGTTTGTTTTTATCTTATTATCAAAAAAATCAACCGTATATGTGCCATCTGAATCCTCGATTTTCAAATCAAGGGTTTTGACTAGCTTATTGTTAAAATCCGCATAAGACGTAGGCTTTTGATTTGTTCTATAAATTTGTATATAACGTGGACGCGTGACCGACTCAAAAGGAATTTTGTCGGCGCTAAGAAAATCATTCGCGTTCATATAATCTTGTTTTAGTTTTTCATCATTGTTCGTGATTGTTTTTGGAAACTCTAGCTTGCTAAAAGCATCATAATATAAACCAAACCCAATCTTCTGCGAATCGTCTAGGTGCTGATAAGGGTATACATTCGTTCCATTGGCGGGGGGATCCATCACTCTTAGTGTTTTAGAAAACATGGGAACCTCGTAAATAAAAACGCAAGGTTCATATTCTAAATAAAAATCGGCAAGATAGGGAGATTGGGACTCTTCTTGAACTAACGTTCCCAAAGGATTAATGGTTGCAAATCTCGATTCGCCAACATTAAATAATTGTTCTACTTTTTCGTTTGTTTTTGGATTATAAAATTCCAAACCATATGCTATTTTGTCCCGAACCTCAATTTCATTATCGACGCTTATCGCCTGTGTTATCCTTAGATCTGAAAACTTATATCTCGCGCCAACGACCGCAACATATTTGTATACATGATAGGTGTAGTCTCTATTATATTTTACTTGAGTGTCGACAAAATCAAATTCATCTAATTCCTTTGAATTTACAAACCAATAGTTTTGAAGTGTCTTCTGTGTTCTCACATCCCCGGTAGGTGAACCTCCTACTTTTTGTATTCTATATGCCAATGTTTCATTATAGCACGAAACGTTTTGTTGATAAAGAAAATCTTTTAAATTGTTAATATCAAAATTGGCCTCATTGTTTAAGTAATCAACAACATTGTTCATGGTTTTAACAGTGCTTATAGAGTTCATATAGCGATAGGCGCCATTACGATCAAACACCGAATCTCGATAAATATCTTTGCTTCCCACAAAACAGCAATCATCAGCTACAGAAAGATAATTATTGTAATTATGTGCCAGCATTTCGATAAAATCAACATATCTATAAGATTTATCTTCAGTAGTTTTAACTTCATAATCTGTAAAAGTATCTTCCGAACTATAAAGATAATTCATATTAACCGCATATCTATTTTGCTGTGTGGGTAATCCATACAACTCAGCGCCAAACGTTTCTTTCAAGGTCTTGAGAAATCGCGTTGTATATTTATTGGTCGTAATATAATCAACAAGAGTCGAACCTTCATCCAATAAAAAATTGATTTTTGTATGAAAAGGAAATTTTTCTGCGTATTTTGATATATCATCTTCTACGTAAAGCTTGTTCAATGCAACATCATCTAAAATAATATTCTTTAATTTATTTTTTATAGCCTTCTGGGTGGCGGCAGACAGGGGGGCCCTCGAAAAATAGTTGGGTAAATATTCGGTAGATAAAAACGTATAATCCTTATTGGCTTCTGTTTTAAGCTTGTTGGTTATATATTTAGTAGGATACGTTACGAGGTCATAATTCAACACTGTGTTGACATTCGGAAAGGCGCCGTCTAAAGTGGCAAAATTAATAATATCAGCATCATAGGTATCCGAGTTTACATCTTCCAAGTTTTCCTCTGATTGCAAATCGCTTAATATATAAAAATTGGGAATTAACAACTCCGAATTAAGGGTCTTGATGTAAGATTCATAAACAGGGATATAGGCGTTATAATCATATGATATTTGAATTTGATCGGCAATTGCGTTTCCCTCTATGGTCGAAGCGTCTTTTCTGGAATATGGTAGAGAAGATTCAAAGTAGTGATAACCATATACATTTTCATTATAAAGAGGGTATATCCTCTCTCCGCTAAATGCCCCACCCATAAAAAGCGCTTCCCAATGCTTATCATTTAAAACTGTTTCTCCGTTTCCGTGTACTCTCATTGGAAATCTTTTGTTTGTAATAATAACCTTTTCGGACACCGTTTCTTTTAGTGCGGGCTTCGATTCAATATGAGTAAAATATGGTGTTAGGGGGTGCTTGTTGTCATACTCTTGAAAAGAAATGGTGCTATCTTCCGTATCTTCATTTTCATCTATTTTCCAATAGCCGCCAACAGCAGTTCGGAATACGTCTCCGGATCCGCTAAATAAATTTAAATCAATTAATTTAAATGCTCTGGTTTCGGCTGGATCTGCGGACATTAGTAAGAACTCCCCCTTGAGGGGCCCATGGGGGCGGTTGATGTTGTCGTGGTGGCCGAGATTCCCATAGTTTCTGTTGGGCGGCGCTGCTCAGAAAATAAGGAAAGATTCTTTTTTCTAAATCTTTTATTGGTATCCACTTTTTTAAAGTTATACTTGCTTTTTGTTCTCAATTGAGAAATCGCCCGATTTACCAGATCATCAATGGCCAACTCCATGCCCCGATCATAGGTGCCTTCAAATCTTTTATATTTGGTCTCCAAAGCGTCTTTCTCTACTGTACCATAGGTGATGAGAAAAAAGCCGGGCGCCGAGAACAGGAGTCCGTCGACATCTGTATAAGGATTTAGGACCCTGGGCGACTTCTGCGCTGCGCCAGTGTTGAGATCATAATATAGATTCCAGATCTTCGGAACGTCCCCCGACGGCATATAAATGTTATCTCTGATGAGTGCTATCGTGCCGGGCTTTTCTCCATTTTGTATTGTATTATATTCATTTGTAACCTCGGTGCTCCACGCTTCTGGGTATCTCATATCATTCCACTTTAATCTAAATGAATCTTGGGCTATCAGGCCAGTTTTTCTATTGAGACGAATGGCTCGACTCATCGATGAGATATAAAGAGCCGAACCGGGTTCGGCTGCGTTTGCGGCACGTTCGGCTTCGGCGGCGGCTTCGGCTACGGCAGTTTCCATCGCAACGGTCAGTCCTGGTACCATTTCTACATCCACTGTCAGCCCAGCAGCGCGGCCAAAAGGGGTGTCGGTGGGGGTTGTTGCTTCTTCTTCCCCTTCGAGCTTATCTATGGTAAGGGTTTCAACCTTCCAGCACGCGTCGGCGCCGGAGCCCGACTGTGTGTAATATCGGAAATTGAGGTAGTTATCGTCCTTGTTGGAAATGGTGATCTTAAGCAGTGACAGAACTTCATTCCACTCTTCATCGGTAAAATCAGATTGGGTGATTCCGTATTCTGCCCAATCTGTGAAGGCCCCAGAGGACATGCCGCTACCGTCCTCACCCGTTAAACCAACGGTCGACTTCGTGGCGCCGTCGAGAGTGTAGTTTATTTCAAACTTCCACCACTTCTTTTTGCTGCCGGATCCATCGCACCCGTCGAACCTATCAGTTTGTGTATTAAGCCAAATTAATCTATAAGCACTTGCCATTTTATTCCTCTATTCCTTAATAAATATCACGTAAAGTATTTTAGGGGCCTACCCTTTTTAGATAAGTTCATTGTTGCCAAATCGGCCGCCAAAGTGATACGTTGTTTTCTATTTTTTCTCTTATTTAAGTTTTTGTTTTGTAGTTGTTCTTTTCTGGAAATCTCAGAATCCAATTCCCAAAATGGATCGTTAACGTTAGGAAATTCGCCGTCGGCATTTTTTTGTTTGTTTCTTAGTTTTCTCAATCTCGCTCGATCACCAATATTGGGATTCTTTATCTCCCCATCTTCCTCGTTCATAAGATCATCCATGAAAGAAAAGTTTCTTTTCTTTGTTGTTATAACCGTACAACTAATGGTATCCAAAAAGGAGTCAGCGGCTGCCAAAGTTGAAGGGCTAGAAGTTACGGGAGAGCTAGTGTGATTTTTATTTAAAATATCGTTAGCTTTTATTATATTAAGTCTTTGTTTCTGGGTGCTGGCTACAACTTGATTACCAATAATTTGTATATTTTGTTGTTTTGCAACTTGCTTGTGAAGCTTGGATATATTACCTATATCCCCGATGCTAAATGATTTTTTCATTTTTCTTTTCTCCTGTTATTTTAACTTTATTCACTGATATCGTCATCGGATCCCCCCGTTCTCTCCTCGTAAGTCGGAAAATCGCCGGTCATCGGAACCAGCGGGAAGGGGGCGCCAACCACCTCGTCGGGGGGAACACTGGTGTAATCGGCAGTTGGTGTATGCACCACCCCATATGGTTCGCCAGTGTTACCACCAGAGTTAAACGAAAGAGTACTTTGAAATACTTTTTCTTCAGACTCCGTGCCCACTCCATTGCCGAGAACGATTGGGTTACCCGAATCTGTATGATCGTAAGTGTCTTCATAAAACTGTCGCATGTTTTCATTAAACTCTATTAAAGAATAATAACTACCATTGAAAGGGTTGATGTTACTCATAATATTTTGAGCATCCTCAAAAATAGCATCCATGCTACCCCCGAAAGTATCAAACACCAAATCTCTATGTAAATTATATAAAACGGGCGCCCGGTACCAGGGGGCCATGGCCATATTGGCAGAATACATGGCCTCCATTCCATCTATAAAAAACTCATTAAAAAGACCAGTGGATTCGTCAAAAGAGAAATCCAATTCTGCCGCGGCAATATAACTCTCTATGTCGGCCAGAGATTCCATATATTTACGAATAAACGTCGTAAGAATCTTTTGAGATTCATCCGTAATTACCACCTCGGTTTCATACTTATTGGGGCCCTCGGCCAATGCCTCCCAACCAGATAGGGTTGCAACATCGTCGTCCATGAAATCTTGAAACTCAAAACAAATCAAACGATAATTTGGAATCCGCGAAGAGATCTCGTTTGTCTGTACTGGCTCAAAATTTCTAATCATCAAATTAGTGTGCTCTTCCTGAGTGAGAACCAACTTTGAAGCTTCGCCGGTAGGGGTGTAGTCGCTATAAAAGCCAGGACTATTTATAATAAGTCCAGTCGGAAGACCCTCGCTAGTATCTTCTGTGAGCGATGTGGTCGTCAAGGGATAACTCAAAGAAGAGTCGAAATCTGCCTCAATTTGTGCATATTGTTTTTTCGCAGGATCGGTGTATCCGCCCTCTTCGACTGGCCCATATGATCTTTTAATTCGAGCTTTAGAAATTCTAAATTTATTATAATCAACAGGAACTCCATATTTAATGAGCTTTTCTACATCTACAAGCTGGTTAATGTTGGCAACATAACGCAGTGCTTTCTCGTAATCAAAAAAGAAGTAACCAGCATTTCTAACAATGGCATCAAACTCTTGGCTACTCTCATCCCACGCTGCCATAGTTAAAGTATTGGCTTGCACTTCCCACTCTGTGCCCGGGCTAGCAAAAATAGCAGCGTCGTATTCACTGAATTGTTCTGAGCCGGGGAGAGAATACATGGCTGTTTGGCCCATATATCCCCCCTCATACAAATAATAATTATCGTTCCAACTTTCCTTCCATGCTGTTCCGGCAGCAGTGGCGCCCGGAACAGACCTCTCATCAACAAATTTGGGATTCCGGATTACTTTTCTAGAAAGTTGGGCATTCGTTTGAATGTTTTTGTTAGTCGCAAATATTCTTTTCTTAAAACGAAAATAAAAATTTCCTATTGGTGTAGCGCTGGATTTATCGGGGAACGCCTTTCTTAATAAATTTAATTGATATAGTAAATCTGTCTTGTCACCATAAATACCTAAAATGTAAGCAACTTTATTCTTCCACTTCTGAAGTTTACTGTGGCGTTTTGCCGCAACTTGGCGAAGCAATTCATTAAAATAGTCAACTATGGTCGCATGCTCAATGTTTTCAGCTTTATAATATACTCCATTAACTGATTGAAGAGGTGTCCCATTATATATGGTGCCACCAGAATCAAAAAATTCAACTTGAAGCTGACTGACTAATTCGCCATTTTCAAAGATCTTTTCATAAGCAATATCACTGGTTTGTTTATTAAAAAATGCTTCATTTTCAAGTTCGGCATCAAGGCCCTCGGCGTTTTCCATATAACTAAAGGTACTAGTAAAAGATAAAATTGTAAAGTCGTTTGCTTGGGTCCATTCATAATTGTCGGTAGAGGCATCTAAAACATCAAGGGGTTGGAAAGCAACATTCGCGTTAAATTTAATTATTCTATCTCCATTCTCATCATAAAATTCTTCCGTGACGGTGGCTTCGCTAAGATCAAGCGCCAACGAAGTAAGATAAACAATGCTGTGGGTGCTATTGTTATTTGTCTCATAAACCGATCTATAATACTCAAAAATATTTAATTCACCATTTAAAACGCGTTCGATGCTGGGATTATATTGCAAAGTATGTGTGTGGGGCCCGACGCCCGGTGAGCCAAAACTAGTTATGCAATTAGGATAACAATTGCTTTGTGACTCGACAACGGTGCCATTTCCTATTCGATGCATGTGGCGGATCCTGACATCATCTGGGCTGGCGGCATATGCAGTCTCGCCGCGCAGATTGGCTTCATCGATGCTATACCGATGAGCGTGGCCGGCATCATAAGAAGTTATCCCACTGTGGACTGGAACTTCTTTATTAAGAACAAAAAGCAAATATATATTTAGTTGACTGTTGATGCGCGATAATACATCATCTATTTTCTCATTCTCATCAACTTTCACGAAAACACTAAGGGACACGTTGCACCGTGCTTCATCGCCAATGGAGACTCTCTCGATATAGGGAGTAGGTAAATATTTACCAAAATTGTTTGTGGTGTCACCTTTATAAATTAAAATTGGCATTTTTATTTCCTATGATCAATCGCATATTTCTGGCTCTGTAACCGACCCGTAGATATCAAAGAAGACCGATTCGTCTTTAGATTGATCGCAATCAAAATCTAGATTAACGTAATAAGATTGCTTATTAAAAAGCTCCGAGCCGCGGCAGGCAAGTTCTTGATTAACTTCCCCATCAACCAGCACATCAAAATAATATTCTACAGCATCGGTAGTCAAAGTTTGCATAGGGTTTTTTTCACGAGTCGGAGAAAGCATAATCCCATCTTTGATTTGGGGCACAAATTTTTCAAAGTATTTTCTCTCTAAACTTTGTCCGCTGACGGAGCTATCAAAAACTTCAAAAATTTCTATTTCAAAATTCTTTGTTAATAGCTCAGTGTTAACCTCTTCGATATAAAATAGTGGATCTTGTGGCTCCAAAACAATAACGTTATTATCTGCAAAGGGCGGCGTAGTGAGATTGACTCGTCGAACATCTGGTGGATCAAAAATTGCAGACGACTTTTTGATCTTTTTAACATAAATCGCACTCACATCAATTTGCGGAATGTTTTGCTGAGTGGTCTCATCTTTGGGAGAAGAGCCGCCAATTGTACTCTGAAGGGCTACCACTTTCCAGGCCGGGGCCTGGTTAGCATTCCCATCTAAATAAGCATCCCCTATGGCAGAATCAAACTTAAAAATATCTTTCCCTGGCTTAGTCATAGGAAGAAGATTTTTTAAACTAAAGAAATCTACAACGCCGCCCATTTCAGTTCGTGAAGACATTTCTAGATCTCGAAATAATGTTAAGCTTTCCAAATATTGAGTTTCGTCCTTTATTCTTTTGTGAATGTCGTTCTGAGGCTCGTGTATTCCGCTAGCGGCATATTGGCTATCATATATAACATTATCGTCATAAAAGGCATAATATTTTGGTTTAAAGCTGCCTATCGACAACAAATAGCGACCATACGGCGTTACCTGTAAGTCGTAAACCTGTTCTTTTTTATTAATAAATTTAGCCATTTTTAATTACGGTCCATCGGCAGGGTCATCATCGGGAGTGATGCCCGGATCATCGTATCCGATACCGCCCGTCGTACCCCCATTCTCGCCCACTCCAGAAGGTGTGGTGCCATCGTCACCCTCAGTTTCCTCTTCTTCTGGGGGAGCGGGGCCCTCCTCGGGCGTAACCGTTTCAGAAGTAAGTCCCTCGCCGCGGGGGCGGCGCCTTCTCTCCTCTCCATATAACACCTCCCCGTCCATTCTAATTAGTTCAATGAAAGATAAGTAATCATATGGCCAATTAAATCCAATTGGGTATCCTTCATCTGTGAGTGCCGGAGCATCAAAAACAGAAGAAACCCCCGAAGCTTCATCAAACTGAGGGGCCACCAAATCTGAATACTCTGTTGTTGCCCTTTGTTTAACCTTAAATACCATCCAACGAAGATTTGGATTATCCATTACATTTCTATCTGATAATATTTCATTATCACGCAAATTGTGAGCTATTTCGTCAGATGCCAATCGCATCTTCTTATATTCGCGTGGTGCTAAATTTTGCCACATATAAGAAAGATCGTCTCTATCAAAGGTATATTTAAACTCAAAAATATACATTGCTATCGGATCTACGTCCTCGTTATTTAAGAAATCGAACTGGGGGGGCATTACATAGCGGCCCATTTTTTGTACCAACTCTCTGATAGATCTTCCGGCGACACTTAAAGAGTCGCCCTTTGCACTCCCAACTGCGCTCTGCTTGGCTGCTTCGATTCTAACTTGGGGAATCGTAATAAACTGCTTTCTTGTTCTCGGGTAATCGCGAGCGGGATCGCCGGTGTCGGGCGCACTATAAAGAATATATGGAATTGCTACAACTGCTTCTCTGATCACCCTTTTGTCTGCCAATTCTCCCAATCTCTTTTTGCTCTTTTGGGGTCTAAATGAAAGTGCGGTTCTTAGGGATTTCATTTGGCGGTATAGCTTTCCTCCATAAGAGCCAGAATCATTATTGTTATATAGAGTATCCTCGTTAACTACATTATAATGATTTCTGAGCCACGTTACAGGAATATCATCTAACTCCAAAAAGACCCCTTTGTTGGCGTCGGCGGGCATGACACCAAATTGGTGCCACATTCCGCGCGGCACGGAGGCGGAACCATAATTGGCTGGCATCGTGAGTGTAGAATTCTCGACCGTAATAGGGTGAACCCCTTTATTGTTAAAGTTTAACATCGGAGTTTCCCACTTGGGTTGAATAACCCACCTCTCTCCCACGCTCTTATTGGTCTTCTTTGACGGTACTCCAGACTGAATTTCTTCCTCTGTTACTTGCTCAATACCGAAATAATTAACGCTGGCATCTATTTGCATCGCATTCTTATTGACATTTTTGCCTTCATAAATCAACTGATGGGGGGAGTCATATCCGAATATAAGCGCCGTATCCCCCTTAAGTATTCCCGAGCCCGTCACCATTCCGGGATCACATCGCCAAGTCTTTGTTTTTATTTCTGAAAAGATCTTTGTGAGGTCATACTCAGTATCCGCAGTGGGCCAAAATATTAAATCTATCCAAGCTTCTCCATTATAGTATGGGGGCGTAAACGACCAGTTGAAGCCATTCATACTATCAACCAAGCTTGCAGACTTCACAGTGGGAACATTAGCAAACCCCCGAGAAAGTCGGCCGGCGCAAGGTGGACCAAATGCCGTCGGGCGGCTATACATCGTAAAAGTTTCTCTAAACTCTGGGTTCTGTCTTGGATCTTGTGGCAAAGGAAACATTCCATCACCAAAAGTTGAGCCCTCAAGAAACACTTTTCCCCCATAAGTACCATAAGCGTCGTTGGTGCCATTTGTGCCTGATTCGTGCTGATAAGTACGAGGGCCCGCGGTTGAGCGATAAATTTTTAATCTGGCACCATATACACTCCCGCTAGCAAACGTTAAATTGCGGGTTAGTGGTTCCGATGCGAGTTTTGTATAACCTTTTCCTTTAAGAAAAAATGCGCCCACTTGACCAAAAAAGTTTTCCGCCATTAGTGGATATATATTGTCTGAGGATGCACCATTCCAAGAAGCTGTCACAACCAAAGAGGCGGAAGGGTGCGGCTCCATATCAATTATATTATCATTAGAGAGGTGTTTCTGTGGCTGAATAAGCGCCTCAAAAGGAACTCTTTGGTCCCAATATTGCCCTCCATAATATCCAGTGGTCGATGCGCGGCCGTCGATGAAGGTACCGGTATTGGCAGTAGTGATCATCCAGTGATTTTTATTCGGATCGCTTCCAAAATAATCTTTACTCAGTTTTGTTGAATCGGTAATAATAGGAAAGTTCACCGCGATTCCCGACTTGATTGAATTATAGAGCACCCCAGGCGAAAATAGTGATTCCATTAATGGCCTCAGTCGACCTGTGGGCGCCTGGCCGACGGTACTCCCCACTGTCGATACAAAGCCCTCTCCATACGATTTAGAAAACTGAGTTATCAAATCTAGCGTTCTCTGCGCTGGGTAAAATCCTTTATATGGATTGAATCTAATGGCGGCGTCACACACCAATTTAATTTCTGTAAGGGGTAATCCGGTGGCATTCCCCACTCTAGAAAAGGCACTCATAAATTGCGAGTTGGAATAATCTTTATAAAAAGCAGCAGTACTGCTGCTAAGAGTTGTTCCCGGAATTTCAAACGTGTTGAGCTTCCCTCTGTTGGTTAATCCGTAGTTAATATAATCTTCAACATGTTCGCTAATTCTAAATTCCGGAACAATCGAATAATCTTTGGCGATTAGTTTTAGATCGGCATCAAAATCAGCATAATCATTAAACCACGGCGCTGACGAATGAGACTCAAATGTGGCCACAGAACCAGATTTGACAACGATGCCGGCCTGAGGGCCGGCCTCCCACAAGGCTTCACCAGCATAGATCTCTATGCCGGTACCCAAGAATGGATTATTCAAGCTGCCCGTTTGTGGAATTGGTATCCCAGAAGGCGAAACAACCGAAAGAGGAGATTGTAACATTTGTTTCCTGGCGTACAAGGCCGCTGGTCTCAAGCTCTTCCCTGGGATTGCTGCGCCGGCGGCGCCCGTATGCGCTAACACATAATTATTTTGTAGTTCGCCGGCCTTTCCACCACTAATCAAATCTACAAATGGAGAACCGGTATCGAGTAAAACAGGGCCAGTTCTTGTAAGAAAATCTTCTTGAGCATCAAGCGGCCAACAACTTTGTGAAACAGAAATATTAAAAGAGTTTGGAATAGTGGCGCCCACAGCAACTCGTGAGGGGTCGGAATCTCTCCAAAATTTATTATCAAACCCGGTTCTCCCCAAAGAGCGAGAAAGATATTCATTTCTCAGTGACGGGAAAAGGTTTTCCGCATATAAAACCCAATTAAAGGAATAATTAGAGTTATTTCTAACCAATCTCATAATTTGATTAAATGGGGTTATGTTTATTTGTGAAGTCGGGTACTGAAGGTTATCCAGTGCCACTTCATTAAAATAAATTCTTTCATTGTTGTGTGTAAGTTTAAGGGTCGTACTTGCGCCGGCAATATCCAAACTCACCTCTACGGGGCGACCTCTTGTCGAAACCGGGCGAAGAGCATAAGAAGCAATGGGGCTGGGTGCAACGGTTATAACATTGTCGCGGTGATGCTTAACTAAAATAGGATGATCGTTGTTCCTCGTGCTCTTCCAGTTCCAACCAAATGTGTTTCCTCTGTGGGTCATTAATAAGTTGAAATAGTTAACGCCCATTTTAGTAGGGGCAATCCCGATACCCTCCGCAGACAAAAAGTCATCATTATAATAGTCAGTATTAGATGCCGTTAGCGCATATCCCATGGTATTGGGGGATCCGCCCATAATACCTATAGGGTCTTGTACGAACAAATTTAAACGAGTTGTGGGCTGTCTTGGGGCCCGAGAGAGTGGGCCGGCTTTTCCTACCACCTGGCTAGCCGTAACATAATTGAAATACGCCACATAGCTAGCTGTTGAATTCTGATACATCCCTGCTTGTGGTCCCAAAACCGGCGCATATCCATAGTATCTAATATCGGCACTATCTTGGGCCAACGAGTTTGTTACCCAAGAATATTGTCTATCATTTCTAGGAATCTGGTGTTGGACATTAAAATTATCAAATTGAGAGGACGTAGCGTAGCTGCCGGCGCCGTCGCTAACCAAATAGGGCCTTGGGTTTCTATTGATTTTAAACATCGCCGGCAATTGATCATACGAAGCGCCAGGATTTGTAACAGAAAGTGAGTCTCTTCCAAATCGTGCGGCATGTCGAGCGCGATGGGCGTTTAATCCAAAGTCTTGCCCATGAATATCAGATACTCGAATTCCAGTTGTACCTTGTCCGATTGTCTCCGAAATCGATCCCGAGGGGCCTTGCGATGGTTTGAGCACAGAAAGATTACGATAAGGCAAAGCATTATAAACCGACATTTCTGCTGCTCTAATATCTTGATATCCCACGCCCATGGTATCGATGCCGCCGGGAGCAGCAAAGCGACCTTTTATAACAG
>Ga0209349_1001245_pt1 | contig 12673 bp, 6 predicted proteins | sample ETNvirnome_2_130_FD_184067 | JGI IMG/M metagenome (GOLD analysis project Ga0209349, IMG submission 184067) | Marine viral communities from the Pacific Ocean - ETNP_2_130 (SPAdes) (version 2) | ecosystem: Environmental > Aquatic > Marine > Oceanic | place: Pacific Ocean | collected 2013-06-22
AAATATTTTTAAACCTTCATTCATTTTAAGTCAAGGTTAATTATTACCTTTGTCGCTTACATCCCACCCACATTCTGATGGGTGGGTTTTACGCTCCGTTATATAAATATCCCGAACTTAGCTAAAATATGCGTTCTATCTCATTTATGACCAGATTATCACCATCAACCATTATCATTCTGTTCTGATATTCAGACCAATCTATAATAACATCACTATAAACCAAGTTACCAGCCATCTCTGAATTGTCAGATTCAATCAACTTATTCAACCCGTTTATAGTATATAACGCATCACCCTTCTTGTGTATAAGTAACGCATTCGGGAATAACGCATTAAAGTTTACCCTATCATCTGTATCAATTGAGAATCTGAAGGTCATAATATTCAAGTCTGGTTCGGCAATTTGTCGATATTTGAATATCCCTTTTCGTTTAATGTAATGTCTACCTTCCATGAACCCATAGAACCATTCTAAACGGTCAGTTTCAATAAAAGAGGCTAATAAAATATTCCTAGTTGACATGTTTTCTTATAGAGTGAAGGTATGGTATGTACTGCACTTGTTCACAGTATGCATCCATAAAATCCTCGTATTCTATAAGTATATCGTCCCCTTCAAGAAGAACCCCCGATATTGCGTTAATTCGACCTAACATTCTCTCTCTATCAATACCCATGTATTGGTAGAACATTAAATTGATACCATATATCACACCATTACCATATCTTTCGTACATGTAAACCATGTCTTTGTCCTTATACGAAACCAAGTAATCACCACCCTTTATATTGTTAAATAAGTTGGTGTGGTCATCTTCAGACATCAATAGTGGGTCGATGAATTTGTACTCAACCTTATCTATCAATCGGTTATAACAGAAATCTACGAAATCCATTATGTCTTCAGCGTGATGCGTTCGGTGTTCCTTTCGTGTGAATGTCCAAAAAGTATTCTCGTCAATCTTCCTATCCATTACGTCTAACTCCTTATCAAACACCTCACCAGTACTCTCCATACCAACACACATGGTTGGTGTACCGTCCCAAGCTCTCGCTTCAGTAAATGGTAGCCACGTGAAGTTCTCTCCAAGCTTTACTTCCTTTTCTGATATAACGATTCCTAATAGCATTTTTACAAAGGTACTACAATATTAGTTTAGATTCAACAATTAAACGTTAAACGTGTCTATTTCATTTGCTTGTGCTCTAGTTTTTGACAACGCTTGTTCTGTATCACTCTCAGTACCACCACCAAGGAGGTATGATATATGGAAGTGGGGTCCTGAAGCGCTTTCACTACCCAAAGTATATTCATCTAAGTAACCAATGTTTGGATAACCGTCACCAGCAGTATAACCTTGTATTATAGCAAGTACGTTATCGATTATAACCCGTTGTTGTGCCGTATAATCGTTTTTTGCTGGTGGCGCAAATGCACCTAACTTCTTATATTCTCCCATTTGGACTATCTTCCTGTTATCAGCACCTCTAACGGTAAAGTCAATTGCCTTACCTGATGCGTGTCTACTACGACCACTATGACCTGAATCGTTACCAGCAGAAACAATTACGTTAATTTCTGGATATAACTCCTTAATTTTACTGAATATTGCAGAACCTAATTTCTCAGTATCTTCTTGAATATCCTCACCTGAAGAAGTCAATGCATTACCCTTCTCAGTATAACTACTTTTACCGTCTTTACTAAGGTTTTCAAGTGTGCTTCTCAATTCGTTCGCATTATGGAAGTTGTCGTTATTACTCGACTTGAAAGTAGGGTCTATACTTTGTGAAACCGAATCTATTCTACCAGTCCACGCTGCCAACCATTCTTGGTTATACCGTTCAGCTTTATCGGCTGGGAATTGGTATGGTGGTGTATTATTTAACGCATTTGAGTTAACCTTACTATCTGGGTGATTACGTATGTTTAGGTACCCACTTGGACCTTGTTGATGAGTCAAATAAATTCTAGGCGCAAGTTTTAAACCCAAACTACTTGGTGTACTATTCACATATTTAAGTGCGTAATAAGCCGCAGCTAAGGCATTAATATAGTCATCAAAGTAGGAGTTATTCGTTGGATTATTCTTATCAGGTTCACTAGACCACTTACCCTTTGGGGTTAGAATTTCTTTCTTAGTATAATCAACCGCAGCAGCATAATTCAAATCACTATTACTAGATATGAATACCGCAGTATTAAGCTTGTTTCTAACATCAGCAGCAGCCTTATATTGGAATTGCATTAAACCAACAAAACCACCAGCAGTAGGTTTGTTAATTCCAGGACCCTTATTCTTACCAGCAATAGATTCAACAACTGACATTACTTTCAATGTATTCGCTGGAACACCAGTAAGTTTTGATACCCTGTCAAATAATTCGTTATAAGTTAATGCACCAGTTGAACCAGACGTATTCGAAGGTCGTGTAAAGTCAGAAGTACCCTTGTACCCTTCTTTTGAATAACCAGTTTTGTAACCGAAACTATAATAGGCTTGGGTTGCCGGATCATCATCGTAAATTGGTAATGCCCTCCTTTTACCATCACCATCAACAACAACGCCATCTTTATTGTTCGTAATTTCACCACTATACTTGAGACCAGCACCACAGTTGTCCACGTCACCTACTAACTCCATAATCTCGAAAGCGTCATCGTAAATTGGTGGATTTACATCCTTAATCCTAACACCATCAAATGTTGTTGACATTGTGTTTGGTTGAATACTATGAGAAGTGTTTATGATTAGATAAGCACCATGGAACATAGGTATATTATTCAACTGGAAATACATCATAGGTTGAACCAACGGCATACCCATAGCTTCAACTTTAGCAGTATAAGCTCTAGTTTGGTATATATTGAATAGGTTTTGACCAACATAGGTCGCCTTATTCTTATTACCAGACTTACTCAAGTCGTCAATGATGGTCAAACTTTCCTCAGTTTCAGTAAATTCACTTTGGTCTAACGTAACGCTCTTGAAATAGCTTTGATTTTGTTGAGCATAGTTAACACCAAATACTGGAACATACATATCACCACGTTCTAACTCTGGTACCTTGTCGAACTTCCCATATTTTCTGGTTTCAGCATCTTCAACCCTCATACCAACACCATCATTTTTATGACTACCCTTACCCATGTCAAGATGTGTCGATGTTTGACCAACGTAAACACATACGAATGAAGGACCCACAGTCAGGTTGCTAGAATCTTTAATTACTTCGTTATACGTATATGGTTTGAACATTTGCTCAATCCCCTCACCAGTGTTAATGTTCACGTATGTTGGGAGAGGTATGAATTGGAAGTTGTTATCTGCCAGAATTTTATCAATGTAGTTGAAGAAACTTTGATTATAATTACTTTTTATCAAGTTAGAAATAATCTTAGGGTTCAAGATGAAATCGTCACCAAGACTACTGAACGATTTGTCCACGAATCTAAATGAGTCAATTAACCTTTCTTTTGACCTACCATCATGTTTGGCTAATAAGTTGTCCGAACCGTTTCTACCGCAAGGGAAGAATGTACTACCACCTTCATTGTATGTACCAACCCATTTGTTATTAATGGATGCCAAATGACGATAGACATTAAGTTTGATTTTATCGCTGTCAATACTACTAAACACAGCAGTGGTAATCGCATCCTTTTCAGTCTCACTCTGGTTATCTTTGTACAACTTCACGTATTCATCGGCTACCGCATCGTAATAGTTGTTGGCAACTGTTTTGTCTGTATAAATGTAATCGGTGGCACCAGAAACAGTTGTTTTTCTGAAGGTATGAGGTGAGTAGTTAGCAATTACAGATTGACTCATCATCAAATCCACCAAATCAGTGTTAACTTCAGTATCCAAACTAAGAGGTAGGTCGTAATACGCTGGGTGTACGTATGATAGGTTCACCCTAGACTTCTTAACTGAGATGTCAGAAGCGTATGAGACTGTTTTACCGTACATATAGTTCTCACTATTTTTAATTGTGCTGAGTGTTGCATTAGACAAATAACCACTTGGCGTTTCACCATTTGGTAATTGAGAGTCTACATAGTGTGCTTCAGTAGTTGTAATCCAATCAGTAAGATTAGCTGTCTGTCCAGAACTTGGCGGTACAATATCATCATCAAATATGCTAAGGTTGCTATCCAATTCAACAAATCCGTTAGCATCAGTCGCCCAATCTGTGAACAATTTAATAAATTCGTCTTTAGCTTGTTCAGGTAGGTTCAATAATGTCGTATCCACTGGCTTATACCAAACTGGTTCTAAGTCACTTGTAGGACCTGTCAAAAACATAGGACACTTCGCTGACTCATCAGCTCTAGAAAGTGAATAGAATAACTCTTTGGTTGTTGGGTACACGGTTATCTCTGGCAGTATGTTAATCGGGTCTGTACCGTTTACTGCTTCTGTGACAATCGGGTCTATACCATGTTTTTCAAAGTATTGGTCTCTCCAAAGTAAACTACCTATCCAGTAATTCCACATAGTTGGCGTTAGAATAAATGAGGCGTTAGTTGAAAACATACCCGATATGGTCTTAGTCGCGTTTACGGCACCAAATAGTGTGTTATCTTCCTGAAGAGCTGTCGTTGGTTTAGTACCTCTTACAGCAAATGTGTTTATGAACATATAAGCTTTAGATACCAACGGTTCTACAGATGCGTTTTGAGCGTAATACAATGGGCTACCGAATAACGATGAATACCTCATATTAGCCGAGGAAGTGGTATCAAATCTGGTTGTCCAACCGAATTCAATGTTAGGTACAACTAACCCTTGAGGTGAAGATGATAGAGCGCCATTAACTAACGACACGTTCTTGCCGACTTCAGTAACCGATTTATCGGCTAACTTAGCCAAACCACTACCTCTAGGTGAATCAATATAGAACGCTGGGGTAACATTGGTGTTTGCCCCGTTCTTTTTCAAATCACTCAAGTCAGCACTACCATTACCACCACCAGCTTTTATTTGGAAGTATTCTGGAACCCCGAACTTACTATCAAGTGGGTTTAAATTCTCGATTTTAGTATGCGTACCTAAAGAATTTTCAATTTCATTTTGTGCTGGGCGCTTTTCCTCGTGAGCAGTTTTATAATCCTCTGTAGCTCTAGGTGTTAACGTTTTCGGTTGGCTGAACTTTAAGTCGTTATATTTGTTAGCTGGCATGATAGTAACATATTTAGCACCATCATACGGTTTATTAGCAGGGCTATTAACGTAATTACCCACAAATAAACGACTTGCCAATTGTGTTGACAATTCTGTGTTATTCTTTAACTTATTACCCTTGAAAAAAGCCTGACCATCCCAATCACCATCGATAGGGATGTATGAACGGCTGGTTCCATTTGCTCGGTCACTAAGATAATCATATACGTAATAGTCTTCAGTTTCAAACATGTACGGAATAGCTTCCTTCTTACCATTACGGTTGTCTATTTTCGCTGAACCGTTTATGAAGTGGTCTCTGATTGCTGAACCACCATTACCAAAGAACACGTTTAGACCATCTTTAATTTCTGGCTCGGTAATACCAAAGAAAATATTTGCAGCCTCGAATTTAGCCATTTCACGAAGTAAGTCATCGTTTACAGCCACGTTACCAACACCTAAGTATAGGAAGGAACGATACATATATTGTCGAAGTACTTCATCTTGATTTAAAATCGTCAACATGTTATATGGGTTTGAGTACATACCTCGAAACCCAATTGAGTTGTTAATAGTTGTGTCAATAGGGTTCATGGCGAACCAATCTAAAGCTCTAGCTCGTGCTAATATATCAATATTTATATCTGCTTGCTTTGTTTCAATTAACGCATTTATCATATCCTCAACAAAGGCGACTTCATCAACATTATCAGAGTTTATAGTTTTTTCATCAGTTCCTATCCAAGTTTCTATACCTTCTTTGTTGTATTCTGGGAATGCGTAAATTGGGTCGTCTGGGTCTCTATCCAATTCTTTTGGCGCTAATTTTAATAATGCTTTAGTTCTAAGCTTATTAGATGGTTTCTCTGCCAAGTGTGCCACTTCCATGATGGTATCCAAAAAAACCTCACAATGTATTGTGATAATTCTAATCAGATTCTTTATAGATGGGTCAAAATTGTCATCTGTCTGTACCAGTTCTCTCAATGAAACTCTCAACTTTTCTTTAAGTTTGGTTTCTTCATCACAATGTTCATCAAGTATTCTATCGATTTCATTCGTAGCCCTGAAAAAGTCGAATATTCGGTATGTCTTATCTTTAGACTTACTGGTTAACCTATTACGTGTAGCCAGTAAAATATTACTGATATGCGTCTCTTCAGAAGTGCCTTTAACGTATTTATCATTCTTAACAAACCTATCGGTTATACCGTCCTCTATAGTATCATATTTAACATTAAATGAACCTATCACCTTGAATAAGTCTGCGTTTGGGGTCGACACCTTATCAACTTTCTTAAGCTCAGTAACTTTATCCTTTAGTAATTTCTCATACTTTTCTATAATATTATTATCGTCTTCTAAGGTTGGGTATGAAGAAGAACGCCGAGCCGTAGGGTTTTCCAACGTGTAACTGGCAGTGGTATTCCTATCCCTAGCCCATGCATCACCAGAGTAAGCAGAGTAATCAAGAACGTCAACTAATACTAAAAACACATCACTACTAGCAATTGGTTTTGCCCCACCACTAATCTCAATAAAAAAGTCAGCAATAATTTGCTTCATCGCCTTGATTATGTTGGTTGAATCACTGGTTGCTACTAACTTCTCATATTCTTCGCTATTTGATTTGAATTCATTGATATTCTCGTTCAATTTTGAGATTTTCTCTATCATCTCGTCAATCGTCATAATATTAACGTCACTATCTTTGTATTCTTTTTTAATAAAATTGTACTTTTCAGCACCTATTGTTGTTTTAGGAATTGCTTTTAAATACCCCATTAACATATCTGCAAGCATAGCGTATGTGTAACCAATAAAATTCGCAGTGATTTCAAAGTTACCTGTCTCTGCATTAAGTTTGGCGTTCCACTTTGTCATGTGTAGACAATACTTAACAGCCTTACCGTAATACCCCTTGACAGTCAAACTGAATATTGGGTATGGTAGTTCGAAGAATAACCCGTACTTAGAATCAATGTTTTGGCTCAACATACCACCTCTAACGTCTACAAACTTAATTGTAACCATTGGCGTATAAGAAGTGTTAAAACCAATCTGAATATCGGTCATACCAAACCCTTCTAAATCATCAGTGGCTGGTTTGTTAAACGTAGTATTAATATCCGTGTAACTGGTCGTTAACGACCTACGGTTACCACCAACTTTACCATCAGGTTTAATATTAGTTGATTTAGTACCATCAGGGTTATGACCATACTCCGTACCCTCTAAGAATGATATACCACCAATCTTACCAAGACTGGTTCTTATGTCACCACCATCGATAATACTCCTTGATTTCCTATTTACTGTTAAATTGACATCAATTGAAAGGTCTTCAAGTTGTCTTGGTTCCATCCCATCAGGATTCGGGTCGTAGTAAATAATCCTAGGTTGTATTTGTGCCGCATTGATTTTCTTCTTATCCATAGAGTCTTTTGTGTTCGTTTATTTGTTGTATGTACCTCTCCACAGCAGTTTTCCATGGAAATGGTATTACAATCACGTCACGGTCTTTAATGTCAAACTCTAACCCACCGTACTTAGCGTTAGCAGACATAATCAAGAACCCATGATAAGGGTTATTATAATACTTTTGACTCTCGATGTCAAGCCTTGTCTCACCAACTTTGTACACAACTCTCTTATCAGATGAATCAACGGGTATAAAAATACCAGGAACAGTGGTCATCCCACCATTAATTTTGAACTCTTCGTACCTATCATAGTATGTAGCCATTACTCGTAGTTATTAGTTTTAATAACCCTATTAACATAACTACATAGTGGTTGTATGTTAGTAAAGTGATTTAATTTTATTATGTCAGATTCCGATACTCCTGACGATAATGGTATAATATGGTCTAAGTCCCAACCATAATCATATTCACCATTATATCTACCATAATTATCCCAATTCATCCAATCTTCCCATTGGGATTCTATGTGACATTTGAATTCTAAATTTGTACAACATAGAATATCTTGAGTCTTACTTTTTTTAATAAAATTTCTAAATTTCAATGAATTTTTTATTAAATTTCTAATATTTTCTTTTAACCTAAATAACTCATCAACCTTTCGCCTATGAGTATATTTATCATTAATAACCTTTTTATTGTCTTGGTAATATGTCTTTCTGTAGTCTGGGTTATCTCTATAAAATTTTGCTGAATTCAATTTCAAAATACCCTTATTGTTATCTCTCCATTGTTTAGCTTTTGATTTCATATTATCCTTATTATTTTCGTGAGCAATTTTACTCATATTAGATACACATTGTTTACATTGGTGCCTGTACCCATCCCTAGAACTTGACCTAGTATAGAACTCAGTTATAGATTTACTTAAATCACATTTACTACATTTTTTATATTCTGCCATGTTTATGTATTAAAAGTTTATCATAGGGGTGGGACCTAAATTACTAATTGGGGTTGGGTTAAATTGGCTTGGTACCGTTATAACAGCGTTATACTTATATGAAGTACCATCAAGCTCAATAGTTAAATTAGTCCTATCATAAGGATAATTCGGTATTGAGTCACTGTAACCACCAATTAACTCTTTAGTAGCATCTAATACATACGTAAAGGTGGTATTAGTACTTAAGTAACCCACCTTATGGTATGGTACTTTAGCCCCCATACCATTACTACTTTTGTTAGAAATTCTCAAATCATAATCTTTAGTTAACGGTGAACCATCATCACCAACTTTACGACCAAACTGAATCGTAAGTATTGGGTCTTCAAATGTGCCACTCCAAGCAGCACTTATAATAGCTAATCTTTTACCATCTTCTACTGTAGGTGCAACTGGTGGTTGTGTAGGACCCACAGCCGCATCAGCTTGATCCGCTTGATTAGTTACAGGCACTATAGTATTTGATGCTGGCGTACCATCGTCATTTGTACCACCAAGTTTTCCACTCTCATCAGGGTAAGTACCAGCTATAACAATTGAATCAGTATCAGGGTTTTTGTTGGTTTTAATCTTATCAGCCCTTGGGTCATAAATCTCAGTGTTAGCAAAGTAATTGAAGCTAACCGCATTCTGTAATTTGTTAATTGGTCCTCTCAAACTTGAACCACCTATGAATGCAAATTGCATATCTACAGTACAAATCATTGGTTGAACACCTACACCCTCTGGGTTCAAGTCCCAAACCAACGGTTCATAACTAAGGCTCAAATTGTCAATTACAATCTTCGTATGGTAGAAGTCTCCAATTCTTAAAATACAAACTGGTGGTCTACCGAATGCAAGATTGTCAGGTCTATCCTCATTACCAGTGAAGGTGGGTCCTTGTCTCGTACATTGTTGAAGGAATGTTAATCTTGAGTTGAAACCTTCAGGCGTTATTGAATGGAAAGATGGGTGGAAGAATGCAATCTTCTTACTGATACTATCATAAACAAACTTGTCATCTTCTTTAAGTTTATTGAAGAATAAACTCTCATTATAGAATTTTTCTTTATGTTTGTCACCCAACTGCTTCTTAAGCTTGTTCATCTTATTAATAAGATTTGCTGGCTTAGGGTTAATTTTTTCAGCTAATTTAGCATCCCATTCGAATGTTACGTTTACTTTAACATTTTCCTTTATGGTTCTCATAGCAGTTGGGAGTGGAATACCATTCGTACCAACCAATGGTACTGCGGTTTCACCACCATCAACCATTTTATACCTATCAAGTAGAACTGGGTCGCTAGGTGTATTAGAAGCTACTAAGTAGTCAAAAATCGTTTCTTGTCTTCTAGTTCTAGCTTGACTATTTTCACCAGTAATACCATAAGTTGTTATTGTTACTTTACACCCTGTACAATCTTTAAGTGTATCTGGTAAATCTGCAATCGCTTCCCAATATTTATCATTTAAACCATAATTGGTGTTGTCTATTCTAGTGATAGCATCAGCATCTAAATAAGTACCAACACCTTCGTCTAGACCCCATGGGTTGGTAACGAAGTTGAAATTTGCACTATTCTCATAATCAAGATTAACTTCATCGATACTAACAGAATTATAAGGATAATATACTGAGAAATCAGAAGGCATCGTAGTTGGTGTACTGTTAACCTCTTTTATTTGTTGGTTAAGCGCAAGCTCCATATCATTCAATTCGTTTACACTGAACTTACTCCTGATTCTATCATCAGTCTGCCAAGAACCAGCGAAAAATGCATCAATTAACTCATCAGATTCACCTCTTAAATTATTCATATATGAAGGGTGGTCGATTATTATTTTGAATTGTAATGTACCAATACGTGTAGTATTGTTGTAAGTGTAGACTGGTTCACCTCTTCCAATGAAGTCAATACTATCCCAATTAACACTGGTATTATCAGTGAAATTCATCTCATAAGGTGGGAACCACATGATTCTACCCTTCTTACCTGTTGTTGTATCTCCAGGACCTATTTCACTTGGTATTAGACCACTTTCGGCAACATCAGCCCAAGCTAAATTCTCAATTGAGAACATATAATTCTTTAAATTAGAGTCTGCGTATTTAAAACCTTCACTGTCGTCATTTGGTGCAATTTTAACAAAGCCGTTATCATCCAGAACTGAACCTACGGTGTTATACCTTTCGTTCACACCAGCATTTTGGATTAGTCCACTATGTTTTTGTAAATCTTCAACAGAATCATATTTGTCGAAAGTAGTCCAAGCTCTTGCAAACATTTTTTCTGGGTCAGTCTCAGGTAAATTACCATTGAATTGTCTTACTGCACTACCCTTGGATATGTAACCTTCACCTACTGGTAAGCCATCCGAACTTATAGTAGTATTGGTTTCACCTTGTTTAGCTTTAGCGAATTTGTCGGTCATTAGGTTAACCATTTTGTCAGCATTTCTAAATAGATTTTGTGTCTTAGCTAAAAGACTCTTCTTATCGAAATCTTGACTATCGGCGTAAACAGCCGTTAACGGGTTGTCCCATTGGAAGTCTTTACCTAATGTATAGTTCAATGTTGTATATTGGTTACTGGTTACGTTTTCTAACCCTTTGAAACCAGATGCTGCCGCTAAACCATCATTGTAATTACTTTGTGACATAGGGTTATTATCCTCACCGTTAAGTAAATCAATAACACCACCTCTACCGTCAGCAAACGCATAAATATTGGCATTTATACCACCATTTGGGTCTCTTTTATCGACAAAACCAGGTGCATACCCACTTTTTACGTCATTTGAACTAAGTAAACTTGCTTGTAAATTGGCAAAAAGACTCATAATTTGACCTCTACCAGTATTTTCAATCATGTTATTAGCTCTATCCACATTTGGAATAGGATTTTCTGATTGGAAAATTGAAGAAGATTGAGATAATAGACTTACAGGTACTTGGAAACCAAGAATCTTCTCTGCATAGTCCAATAGACCACCTGTGGTGCCCTTGGCTACTGTAATTGAATAGTTGGGTACAATAATATCGTTACCCATCATCAAACTAAGTGGGTTGGTGTTGATGTTTCCTAAAGTTTCTTCATAAAGGTTTGCACCTATGTTCGCTTGGATAGCATTACCTAATCCTTGCGCAGCAAGAACACCTAATGCTGAATCAGGTGCGTTGAGATTACTACCACCAAGACCAAAAAGTGGATTTGGCTCACTTGTTCTTCCATTTGGAAGTATACCACCTAAGATACCATTGATAATAGAAGAAGCTGTGCTGGTAACACTACCATTGTTGTCACCAAAACCCTTCATGTAATCATAATAATTGGTTTCGTTCTTATCTGTTACTATTGGTGTGGTAACAATATCTTTCAATAATTGAGAATCGAAATCCAAATACTTGGACTTGATAACGTTTTTCTTTCTAAATTCTTCTGAAGATTCATCAAGACCTAATTTAGCATCTGCAAAATCATATTGACCATCACTTGGAGTAAGTGGGTTGGTTAATTTAACATCAATAACTTGTTGACCCAATACACTCTTATACTTATTGTTAATGATATTCAAATCATTGTACAACTCATTGTTGTCAATTAGGTCAGCATGATTTTGACCATAAACAGTGAGATTAGCACCAACATTCTGGGAATTGTTTACAATTGAAATCTTACGATAGTCATACAGTTCACCTTGGTGTTTATTATTTACTATCAACAAATCTTTGTATAGGTCTGCAAGCAACTCAAGGTTCTCACTTGGCTGAACATTTGGTGTATTGTGTCCAATGGAAACAAAGTCTCCAATACCGACAAGTAATCCAGATAATCCATTTTCGGAAACTGAATCGCTGATGATATTTCTACCTAATAAAGTTTCTCTTAGACTTGGTGCTGTGCTATTAATATCCATTACAACGTTTACGTTTGTATATAAATACTATTTTAGACCAAAATTTACCGAAGTAAATGATTCTTTCTTGAGGATTGGGATGGACTCGCCTGAAATTAAGTAGGCACCTTATATATTAAGATAAACTTAACAAGTAAACTTTAGTTATATATATATATTTCTTTCTA
>Ga0209349_1001246_pt1 | contig 12670 bp, 14 predicted proteins | sample ETNvirnome_2_130_FD_184067 | JGI IMG/M metagenome (GOLD analysis project Ga0209349, IMG submission 184067) | Marine viral communities from the Pacific Ocean - ETNP_2_130 (SPAdes) (version 2) | ecosystem: Environmental > Aquatic > Marine > Oceanic | place: Pacific Ocean | collected 2013-06-22
AGTTCCCATAGCCCATAAACCACGACCAGGAGGTAAGAATTTCATATTGAAGATTCTATCATACATTTCTTGAGCACTTCGTTGTGCTTGCCACGCATTCCACCCTAATTGATGTGAATCTATCCATTTCTTTTGCATGTTGTAAGTACCTTCAACTACTCTACGAACAGTTTCCCACCACATTTCGTTTTTTCCATCATCTTTAATTCTTGAATAGGTTCTCATGTAGACAAGTTCACCGAGTCCATTAAAACCGAATGGTGCTCGTTTTCTTTTGTATCCATCAATAAAATTTTCTGATAAACTAAATTTCTTAAAATCCATCATTATTTTTATTCTCCTACCTTTTTAAATACAAATATTGGTTCATATTTATATCCCGCACCCATAATTGATGAGAGAGTTAATTGTAATGTTTTTTCGTGAATTAAACCAAAACCTTTGGTAATATCTAAAGTAGCATTTTCGATATTTTTACCACGACTCGTGTTTGCTATATTCAGTAATAAATATCCATTTTTCTTTAAACTTTCGTAACAATTTTCGATTGTTAAATATAAAAATCCATCTATCCATTCTTTTTCTGATGGGTATTTTACATAACTTTGAGTATCTTCATCACTATACTTTTCGGTGTCAAAATATGGTGGTGATGTAAAACATAAATCAACTTTTTCTTTTGGTCTAAATACTTCACTACCAAGTTTATGTAATTCTACTTTTTTATCAATGTAATTAAAATCTTTTTGAATTTGTTTTAGACCTTTAAAAGTATCTGATGCAGGTTCTGTTCCAATATATTTTTTTATATTGTTTGATGCTAAAGCACCTATTAATCTACCACCCCAACCACAAGACATATCCCAAACTATACCATCACCACCATACAATTTATATATACATTTAGCTGCTGTTGGTCTGAAATTTGATACTGCCTGTGTACCAGTATATATTTTAATTGATTGTCTTAATCTATTTTCGTGAAATTTTTGAGGTTCAGATGAATCTTCATTTGCCCAATGTTTTAATTCCCAATTCCAAGTTTTTCTGATTGTTGCTCTAAATTTATCATCATCTAAATATGTTTCCATTGGCGACATCTTTGAATTACCACATCTAACATTCCAAAAATGAGGAAAATATGACCATGCCAATCTTAAAGCATGCATTGTTTGAATTATTTTATCATCTTCAAATATAGTATTTGTATCGAACTTCTTTAATTTTCTCATATGTTCGTGTTTTTCTTCTTCACGAATTGTATAATGAGGAAAACCATATTTTCTATAATATTTAAAAATAATATCAATTCCGTATTCTATATCAACATTTTTTATATCATTTATTACTCTTTCAAATTCAAGATATAAATCATCATAATCAACAAATTCTCCTAATGTTTTATAATCAACTTGATTTTTCATTTTTTTTCTCATAATGAATTACTATTTCACCATCGTTATAGTATTCTATCTTTTCTATATCATACCACATATCATATGTGGTTGATACATTTTCTCCGTTAGTTACTTGCATTTTTTATTGCCTCCACTAATTGTTCTTTTGTATCATCTGAATTATATTTAATTCCTTGTTTATCCATATAAATTTTTATTTGTCTTTCATTCCAACCATTTGTTTTATTAATTTTATAAAATATTCCGTATTTGTATTTATCTATCATTTTTCTTCTTTCTTGGTGCTTTACCACCTTCCCAAGCTTCATTAACATCTTTAGTAGATTTATCATCTGCTAAAAACTTACCTTTTTTACCTCTAGCTCGTTTTGGTTTCTCTTTAGTTAACATACCTTCAAATTTCTTTTCTGGTCTTCGTGATGTTCCCCACAATAATTCGTGAGTCCAATCAACAATACTTTCAAATCTTTCTAACTCTGTCTTTTCATTCCAAGATTTATCTTTAAACATTTTACTCATTATTCTTTTTCTCCCATTAAATCATCATATTTATTTGCTAACATTTTTCTCATAAGATTATCTCTATTATCTATTTTTGTTTGTTGTTCTTTACCACCAATACTACTACTTTCGTATATATTTATTATACCTGTATTAGTGTTTACTTTAGCTGGATAAGTAATACCATCAGGTCCAAATCTATTTTTAATTACATGAAATCTACCCGTATTACCAATCTTATCTTCCACTTTCCTACTTAATGACATTACGAAATCAGCTGTCATTACCTTTTGATATGATTCAGAAACCTTTTGAGCTTCAATCACATCTTCATCAAGAGCACTTCTATTAGCTTGTGAAGCAGTCCATATTGGAATCTGAAACTCACCAGCTAATCCTCTTAAATCTTCATAGATATTTCCAAGTGCGTGTCTCACTTCTTTTGCAAATTGAGTATCTTTTAATATATCACCATAATCAACTACAACCATATCCACTTCAGTTCCAAGAGTTATAATTCTTTTTAAATGAGCTGATATAGTATTTACAGATGCAGTTTTTGTTGGATAATATTTAATAATCAAATCACCTTTAAGTTTATCCATTTCACCTTGAACATCTTCCTTATGATATTTAAGGTTCTGATTTGGAAGTCCCGTAAATATACTATCGTATCTTAAACCAACATATGCCTCATTTAACTCCAATGAATAATGAACGATATGTTTTCCACTTTTCATAGCATTAGCACCGATGGCTGCTAATACCCAAGTTTTACCAACACCAGCAGGTGCTACAATCACACCAAGTTCTCCATTACCCAAACCACCTTGAGTTAGTTCATCAATCACATCCCAACCAGTTGGTACAGTTACTCTAGCAGTTTCTGAATATCTATCTTCAATCTGTTCTATGTATTCGTGTCCTATATTTCTTTCAGTACCAGCATTTAAAGCATCATCTACAATAGTTTTTATCTGATCATAATCACCTTTTGATTCTAATATTTCAACTGATTGTAAAATAGCATTTTTAAGTGTTTGATTCTTAAAAAAGTCAAGACATTTGTCTTGTATAAATTCTAAATCTGGTGCTTCAAAATATCTAAATATTTCTTTTAAATTTTCTACAATAGATGTTTTTAATATATCATTCTCAACTTCATTAACTTTTACTTTGAACACATCAAGAGTGATACACTTTTTATATTCATCAAAATATTTTTTACATTCCTTTATAATCCATTTCAAAGAATCACTATCGTAATGTTTTTCATCAAGTATATCATGAATCTGTTCAAGGAATGATTGATTTTTTAACAAACAAGCTATTGATTTAATTTGAAATGTATGTCCAAAATTTGTTAATTTATCTGTCATTTAATCCTCTAAATCTATTTAATCTTGTAAACTCCATAATCCAACTATCTAAATTTTTTATCTGATTTGATAGTTTATCCTTTAAAAACATTACTTGAAATCTGTGTTTAATAAGTTGTGGTACTTTCCTATTAACTGCCTCTTGTACTTTTAATTTTACATGTCCAGGTATATCTACCTTTTGTAATTGCATTAACAAATAATTTCTCTTTACTATATTACTACTATTTTTTATATTTTCCAAGAGTTTTATTTTTCCATCTGATTTTTCTACAAATTCTAATAAATCTCTTACATCAAATTTTTCTAAGCATGAAATTTTCGGACAGAATTTTTTCAGGCTTTTGAGGCCTGCACCCTTAATTCCGCCTATATTATCGGATTTATCACCATCCAATATTCTATATGTTAGTATGTTATGTGAATGCACCCCATATTCTTCAAATATTTCATTTTTAGTATAAAGTTTCTTTTTTGTTGGAGACCAAACTTTAACTCTATCATCTACAAGTTGAAGAAAATCTTTATCTGTACTCATTAAAAATATATCACTTTCTGTAAGAACTTGTTGTGATATATAAGCCATTACATCATCAGCTTCTACATTATCAATTGAGATTAAAGTTAAGGGTAATTGTTCTAAATATTCAATCAATCTACCCATTTGTTGTTTCATTGATTCTTCTTCATCTTGAGGAGCAGTTCCCCAATCTACATTTCTATTTAATCTCTTTTTTACTTTACGATTAGCTTTATATTCAGGATATAATTTTCTTCTTTTTGGTGAACCACCTTTACCATCAAAAACAATGATACAACGAGATGGTTTTAAGATATCACAAGTATATCTTATTGATCTTAAAAATCCAACAACACCACCTATGTGTACTCCATCATCATTAATAGAAGGATTAACTGCAAATGATCTGATAAATGTATTCAGACCATCTACAATTAAAACTCTATCATTTAAATGTGTTACTGATTTGTGTTCTTGGTTTTTGGTTTGTTCTAAAAAAGATATAAATTTTTCATTTAAATCGGTTTTAGAGTTCATCTACTACCTCATCAGTTTCAACTACATCGTCAACACCAAGTTCTTTTGAATCATACTTTAAGATACAAGCTTCACAAATTCTATCATAACAATATTGTTTAAGTGTAGGATTACTTAACATTAGTTTTTCAAAATCTTTTGATTGAAACTTATGTTCTTTAATCAATTCACCTGTATCTATATCTGTTTCTGGTAAAGTATACCAAGAACCACCAACTTTTAAAAGTTTGTGTTCTTTCATTACATTTAACCAACTACCATAATCATCAATACCAGTATCAAAATACAATGGAAACTCTGCAGTTCTCATTGGTGGACCAAGTCTGTTCTTTATAACTTGTCCTTTAATCTTAATACCAATTGTATTCTTCTTACTTGCATCTTTTATCTGTCCTACATTCTTAAATCGAACACGAGTTGATGAATGAAATGGTAATGCTTTACCACCACTTGTGGTCCAAGGATCACCAAACATTACACCTAACTTTTGTCTTAATTGATTTGTAAAAACAAGTGCAACTTTTTGTCTTGCAATCATTTGAGTAATCTTTCTCATAGCCTTACTTATAATAATTGCTTTGGCTGTTGCCCAACCATCTTTATCAAAGTCAGCATCCATTTCTACCTTTGTAGAAGCAGCTGCTAAACTATCAACAAGAATTGTAACTAATCTATCTTTATCTGATTCTCTAATCTTTGTAACGATTGTTTCAATAGTATCAAATATTTCTTCAACTGTTTCAAGATGTACATATAACATACTCTTTGTATCCACACCAATTGCTTCAAGAAACTCTGGTGATACTGCAGATTCCGTATCAATGTAAACTGCTATACCATCTTTTCGTTGTGTTGAAGCTAATAAATGAGAACCAATAAGAGATTTGCCACTACCCTCTAAACCATTTAATTCAGTAATCTTACCTACGGCAACTCCACCATCTGGTTTATTGGAAATAGCTATATCTAACATTGTTGAGCCTGTTGAAATCCAATCTGTTACATCAGTTGGATTAGAATCTTTATCAAGAAAATAAGCAACTTGTTGATGTTTAAATTGTTTGTTTAGTTCATCGGCTATAATTCCAGCCAATTCGTCTTTTTCTGACATATTGTCTCCTATGATGAAATGAGTGGGAGAGTGATACTGTCCGTGTGGTTCTGAATGTCCCGCGGGCGTGTGAAAATGTGCATCCCACCCAAATATTTACTTATTAACTATTGAATAATTCGTCAAATGCATCTGATACTTCAGTTTTAGTAGTAGTAGTTCCAGTATTTGTAGTTGGAGTTGTACTAGCAGCTACACCATTACTTGTGGTAGTAGTTTCTATTTCATCTCCATCAGATGGATTCAAGAAATTACTTAAAGCTTCTTTCAATTCATCATAAGTTGGTTCTGTATATAACTCAGTTAAATCTGGTTGATTATCGAAAATACCTTTAAGTTGATCTGCATCTTCAGTAATCGCTGTTTGATTAGGTTTTACCCTTACAGTAGTTTTACCATACTGATTACCTGCTTCTGCTGGTGTTTGTCGTTCAATACCAATATCACGACCCGTTGTTGGATCTGTAATATCACCATAATCAGGATCAGCAATAACACTTAATAGTTCTTGGTAAACAGTCTTACCAAATCCCCAAAATTTAACACCTTCAGATTCACGACCTCTAACTACAACTGGAACAAAAGTTCTCATTTTAGGTTCAAGTCTTTTACCTTGAATCCATTCGTCTTTAACTCCTGTTGATTTTAGTTTATTTGAAAACTCTTCAACTGGATCTGGTCTACCAAATGAAACTGGTGACATATATGTTTTATTGTTACCTAAATTATAATGAAAGAATAACTCTATAAAAGGGTTTTCTTTATTATGTTTATAGGGAACAATACGAACAACTTGTGTACCTGGTTCAGGTTTCCAAAAGTTTTCTTTTGTGGAAGTTGTTGATTGTAGTGTTGCGAGTTTGGATTTTATTGCATTTATATCCATTTGTATTTCTCCTGTGTTTTATTGTTTATCGTTTATTATTTATGGTTTACATAAAACCATATAACCATTTTTATATATTACTATAATATATATCTTTTTGACCATATAAGTCAACGCTTTTTTTATTTTTTTTGAAGTAATCCTTCAAGAAAATATTTAAGTGTTTCTTCATTCAGAGCACCTGCCATTGAATATGTATCACCACTTTTTGAAATTGTTGTTGTATTTGGAACACTCATTATTCTAAATAAACCCGCTATTTCAGGTTCTTCTTCTATGTTTACTTTATATAAGTTTATCTTATCTTTGTATTCTGGTGTAATATCGTTGAGCACCTGCTCATACATTTTACAAGGTCCTCACCAAGTTGCATAAAAATCAATAAATATGGGTTTGTCTGTAAGATTCTTACCCTCATCATAAATTTTCATAAATTCTGTTTTTGTTAAATTAATCATCACAATTCCCATCATGTTCACAATCACAATTACAACCACAATGTTTTTTCCATTTATCTATAGGACATTCAGCCACAGCATAATGTACCTTCACATTCATAAAACAACCACAATGTGTACATCTACCATCTTTTTTACCTGTATCTGGATTAGTTTCATCGTATTTTAGAAATGGACAATCTTTACAGATTTCCCATCTTCGTTCAGCTTCTTCTTGTGTTGTGATTGTTTGAGAACCTTTGACAAAAGCTTTAAGAGACTTCCAATGATCTGTAGCTATATTTCGAATCATCTGAGATGCTGGTGGAAGTTTTTGTTCCTTAGTCAACATCTCTTCAGTTTCTTCAATACATTCTAGTTCTTTTTTTGTGGCTTCTCTATCTTTTGTAACTTTCGGTTTAAACCGTCTTGTCATTAAATACCAAAATGTTTAATTATTTTATCAACCTTAACTTCAAGAGCTTGTACTTTAGCCTCTATATTATTAATTTTTGAAAGGCTTTGTAAGTTTGTATTATCTCCTCCAGGAAGATTATTTCCTCTAGGAGCATTATTTGCTATATTTTGTTGTTGAGATTGTTGAGTTCTTCTTTTAAAATTTTCTATCATTTGACTTGATGGTTGTAAATTTGGTAAATGTTGATTATCTTTAGTCCATTCATCCCACTCTTTACCCCAATCTTCATATTGTTTATCAGTAGTATCTGGTGCCAATGGTGGTCTTGGTGGCTCTGATTTTGGTCTTGGTCGTTCAAGAATTTGATCAACAGTTTGTAAATTCGGTAAATGAGAATTTTCTTCAGACCATTTTTTATATTCTTTTTTCCACGCAGCTTCTTCTTTACCAGTTACACCATGAAATGGTGGTCTAGGCATTGGACCCTTAGGTCTAGGTGGTGCTGGAATATCTTCACCATCTAACCATTTTTTAACAACATCTTTTTCACGAAAACCACAAATACCTTTACCAGTAGCTTCATTAATAAACCATGGTGTCCCACATTGAATATTATATTCTTTTTTAAGTTCATTAGCTAATGCTTGATTATCTGGTTCGGCAAGATCAAGTTTAAGAATATCATAACCTTCCTTATTAAGTTCCTCAATAATTGGTTCCGCTTTTTTACAAAAGCCACATCCAGTTGAACAAAAAACATACCATGGTGATGATTGTTCTTCTTCTAAAACTTCTACTTCTGTATTTTGTGTTGATTCTGTAACTTTAGAATCTTTTTTGTTTGGTTGTTTTGACATAACCTATTCTCCTATGATAATTTAAATTCATATATAAATATATATAAAATAATAAAAACCCTAATTTAAATTTATAATTTTATATATTCTTGTGTTAATTTTGTTTAATCCTTCTGAATTTGTTACTAATAACATATTCTTAAAATTTTCCCATGGTATTATAAACTTATTATCCAATACTCCATTATTTAAATTTTTAATGCATTCATTCAATGCATTTATTGTATATAATGTGTTTGAATATTTCTTTCTATGCAGTGATATTGTTCCATTAACTGCATTATAATCAACTTGATTTTCTAAATCAACATTATATGTACATATCAACTCATTTATATTATCTTCATTTTGTAATACATAGATTTTATTAAATACTATTGTGTATGCAGAACTAATTTTACTTATAGTTGATTCTATATCTTTTTTAGTTGTGAATGTACATAATAGTTGAGTTTTCATTATCCCTGTCTTTCTTGTGATAATTTATTAATTATACATTTTCTGATATCACTACCAAATCCACTAGCAACTTTTTGTGATGTTCCAGCAGTTCTCCAAGTGTCTTCAGCTAATTGTATCCTACCATCAGGACTTTCAACATAAACTGCACCTGAATCTGAATCTATTGTACATTGTTCTCTTAAATATTTTTTTAACTCTTCTCTACCTTCTGATGTTTCTGTTTCACCATCAAATCCACTTAAATCTTTTAAACAATTTCTAATATGTCTTGGTTGTGTTCCATTGATACCCATTTGTAAAATCATTTTACCATCACCACCATCAATATAAGTGTTATAATGTAATACATCTAATACAGAATCAATATAACCTTGTGTGTGAGGTCCATTTTTATTATCTTTAGGATAACCTATTTCCTTATCAGCATGTGTAACTTCTTCTACAACTTTTTTATGAGTTTTCGAAACTGCTTCCTTTTCATCTTGTTTAATATTTATACACTCATTTATAGCGGATGAATCATAATCAATATCTGAATATTTACTTCTGAATTTTTTAGTTCTTGTAAATTCACCAATTTTAGTAGCAATTTTTCCAAATGGTTCGTATGCTGGTTTTTGTCCATTTTGAATTAACATTCTTGAATAATCCTGCATGAGTTTAAGTTTTCCACTTATGGGAAGTTCTTCGTATTTATGATTATTTTCTTCTAAATATTCTCTAAAAGCTTTATGATTGTTAAGTGTATCTATATATGATGACATTTCGGTTGTTTCAGAAACTTTAGATATATTATCATCAATTTGAAGTTCAGAACTTCTTTTTACTGCACTTTGTTTTGTATCAGAAACTTTTACTATTCCTTCCTCTAATGTTTCTGTAACTTTTTTTGCTACATCTTCACCATATCTTTCTTTTATAACATTTAATCTTTTAGCAGGTGTTGTGTTATTGTGTGGATCTTTTAAATCATCACCTTTTTTATTTGATACTGAAACTATGTGAGTTCTACTATTTTTATCTTTACCAATTACAAAAGTATCATGATATTTTCTAAACTTTTTAAAAGATGTTAATTCTTTTTCATAATATTCTTTATCTTCACCTTCACTATTTTTAACTTGTTCTTCCAAATGTGATTCAACTTCATCATCTATTTCTTTTTCTGATTGAACTGTTGTATATTCCTGTGAAGTATCCAAACTAGTGTCGTTTTCTAAAATTCTTTTAGTTTCTAATGCTCCATCAAAAGCTGCATAACACCATTCTAAATAAGGTTCATCTTTTCCATTAAATCCTTTTTTTCCTTTTTTATAGAAAACAGAATCTTTATCTTCTTTTATTCTTTTTAATTCTTCTTGAGATTGATGTTCTCTTGTTGCTAAATATTCTATTCCATCTTCTTCACTTAAACCAAGTGCTAAGACAGTCCTTTTTTCATCTGCTTTTAATCCTCTTCCATTAATTTTTTCTTTATATATTTCAATTTGATCTCTATGTTTTTCTTTATACTCACTTATATCAAGTTTACTATTAATATTTTTCACATATATTGATTCACCTTGACTAGCTATAGGTCCACCAGCACCACTTATTCCCTTATCTCTTTTTTCTTGTAAATCATTTTGGATTTGAATAATTCCATCAAGGTTTCCTCCATCCAATGTATCTTTAATTGAAATATCTATAATCGTGTCATCATCTTTCTTAGTAAATGGATTATCTTTGGGTTTTATAATTTTTGATTTTGATGGTGGTTTTTCTTCAGGTTTTTTTGATGGTTTCTTTTCTTTATCTGCATCTTTTTCTACAGGTATATAATTTCCTCTATCATCTTTTGTAAATGTAGGAGCATCCGGATCTTTTTCTTTTCCCTTTTCTTTATATCTACCATAACCAATAGATATATACTTATCATCTTTATCTTCCATTAATTTATTCATCATAATATCTATAACTTCTTCATCAATTTTAAGATATTCTAATGACTCTTTTAAATGAACTAAATGTAGTGAATTTTTTGGATTAGGCATTCCATCGTGAACACGATAAGCCCATTCTGTAAGTATTTTATCTATTATTGGATGTTTCATATTATAACCTCTTTGTAATATCTATCATTTCACCATAATTTAAACCCATTTTAGATTTTGTAAAATGTTTATTTTCTTCTAATATATTTTTGATTTCTTTCAAAGTTTCTACTCCATCTTGTTTTGAAAAATCGAATAGGAAACTATCATAGCCATATAAAACCAATTTTGTATCCTTATTTAATAAATAGTTTTGAATAGATAAAATCTTCTTAATATTTGATTCAGTTTCATATGCTTGTATCAAATAATTGAATACCTTATTTCTATTCAAATCTTGATAATTATTGTATGTAAGTTTCCGTCTATAAATATCTGTAAAAATACAATTATTCTTATTTATTTCATTCCATTTTTTATTAATATATGTATGAACTAAATTAAAAAATGGTACTTTTTCTCTTACTTTTTTTGTTATTCCACCATATAATAATTTGAATGTCTTTTGTTTTGATTCTTCATATGAACAACCATAGTATTCTGCGAGATGTTCGTGAACTGATTTTTCATCAAATTTATAATCAACCAAATCACCAATCAACCGTAAATGATATGCATCATAATCAAACTCTACAAGATAATCATTTTCGGATATAAATACTTTTCTCTTTTCTAATGGAAGAGCTGCAAAGTTAATACTTCCAAATGAATTACTTGGACGACCTGTTGTTGTCCATAAATTATATTGTGAATATAACTTACCATCAGATATGTGTTTTCTTACTCTTTCATCAAATATATCACATACATCATCTGATACTTTTACACCATTTTTTTCTATTGAACTGAATGCATTTATAACATCTGTATGATATTCATACTCACATACCGATGAAAATGATTCTTTCATCTTATCGAAAACCTTATCACAATACTCTTTATGTTTCGAAAATGGTATGATCTCGTTGAGATTTTTCATATTGTAGTACTTACTATGGAAAAAATCATACGCATTTAGTCTTATATTTTCTAAATCTACTGGTAAATTTGTATCTTTCCAAGATAGATAATTTACATCAATTAATCTTGTATTTGGGAATATATGTGTGAGTTTCTTCTTATCAGGAGTAACATAAAAATGATTATGATCATTTTTTATATCATCAATACTCTCTTTATCAACACAATCAGGATGATTTACGCATATCATTTTACCTTCTCTATCGCCCCAATGTCGTAGATATAATAGAGATAAATCATTATCTTTGTGTAATGGGTGTAAAAATGGATCCGAAAATATTGGTATTACAATATAACTCATACTTTAATATACAACCTTTTTAGTTAAAAAACAACTATTTTTTATAAAATTTTAAGAATATGTGCATTCACAATCCGGATCAACTAAGGTTTGATTGTAACCTTCTTCACAATTTGCGGTAGCTTCAGGAACATAGTTATCTGCTAATGAATCCATGCATCCAAAAATCGGAGCAGCTTCATCCACATAACACGCTCCTGCTAACCATATACAACCACTAGTATCTGCACAAGCTTCTTCACTTAAACCATTACACCCCAGATCATGACCAGCATCTAAAGTCTCGTCCATCCATTTATAACCAGCCCAGTCCTGGAATTTAGAACCACCCGGCCAATCATCACCTCCGTAATTTGCCGGCAGCCAGTAGTCTTCTGAATTTGTTGAACACATGCGTCTATTAACATATCTCCAATCACCATAAGGAATACCCTGTGAATGTAAACATCTGTTTACATCTGGATTATGACTAAGTGAATAACGAGGTACTGATAAATCAAAATCATAATTCCAAAAATTAACATATTGTCTATCATGAGATCTACATCCAGGCATGTGACCAAAAACAGGATTATACGCCGCATTATTAGGATCATCTGTGCCAATAATCTCATCTATCCATTGAGCCTGAGTTCCTCTTACTCCTAGGTAATCGGGGGTATAGTAATGTCCTTGATAAACATAATTTCCATATTCATTTCGCGTTTTATTAAATTTTTTATGGGTGCTCCAATTTCTCCAACCTTCTTTATCTACAATAGCCCAATTACTACCATTAATTATCATATAA
>Ga0209349_1001249_pt1 | contig 12668 bp, 15 predicted proteins | sample ETNvirnome_2_130_FD_184067 | JGI IMG/M metagenome (GOLD analysis project Ga0209349, IMG submission 184067) | Marine viral communities from the Pacific Ocean - ETNP_2_130 (SPAdes) (version 2) | ecosystem: Environmental > Aquatic > Marine > Oceanic | place: Pacific Ocean | collected 2013-06-22
ACAGAGCTATATAGCCGTCGTTTTCTTCGCGGTCGGTGCCCCACTGGAGGCTGTCAACGTCGGTGTTTAGCTCACCGTCCGTGCCGGCGAACAGAATGCCGCCTTCATCTAGATCAGAAACCGCAAGAGGTCCAGTAACGGTGGTAGCAGATGAAGAAATTGACAGCGGTGAATTACCAACAATGTTGCTAGCGCTGACTGTGGTGAACTGAGCATAATATGAGGACGACATCGGCGCATGCACCTGAATTGGCGAACAGCCGCTAAGGTGAAGGATGGAGGCTGTGCCTTGACATACATTAAGATGTCCGTAACCGGCAGCTCCATTATTAAGGAGCGTGATGTTGCCAGTTACATTGAAGTCCATTCCTTGTGAAGGGGAGCCAATGGTCATAGAGTTGGCTGTGGTATTGATAGATCCCGAACCAAGAGCGATTGCATTGACGGCTGAGGCTGTTGCGCGTTGACCGATGACAATCGCATTAGACGCGCCGGCTGAGGAACTAACCGTCGAGTTGTAGCCAATGATTATTGCGGCGGAGGCCGCTGCGGAGCCCGTGATCACTGAATCCTGTCCTACGATAATACCAGAGCCCTTGCTTGCGCGTGTATTCGCGCCGATGGCAATATCGGCGGACGCCAGGGCAGCTGCGTTGTCGCCAATAACGATACTTCTGGTCGATGTGGGTCCCGCTGGTGCGCCTATCTGAATACTCATTGAACCGGGGCCCTGAGGGTTTATACCCGCGGATGCCGTGATAGTAACAGCTGTCAGGGTATCTGTCGTTTTGTTAAATACAAGTCCACTATCGCCACCGAAGGTTGATCCGCCGTCATTAAATTGAACTTGGGTGTCGGATCCGCCGGGGGTGCCACCGCCGCCAGCAGAAGATGTAACAATCACCTTGTTATTGGCATCTAATCCAAGGTAACTGCCTGCGCCGGCGAGGGATCCGGACGTGGGGTCCAGAATGATGAACGAAGAAGAAAGACCACAACTTGCACTCAGTTGAGCATTAACCGTTACAACATCCGAACAGCTGGTGCCGAGAGTTATAGCTGAGGCAGACAGGGAGATGGTGGCAGATGAAGAAATTAACAGCGGCGAACCGCCCACGATGGCGCTAGCAGTTACGGCTGTAAACTGAGCATATGTGCCAGACACCGTTGTGGCGTCAGCAATCGGTCCGGTAGCAGAAATACCTACGCTGTTGAGATCCAGACCACCCCAGAGCTGAGATGTATTATTAGAAACGAACAGGTTGTTGCCGACATAAGTATCTCCGGATCCGCTTACCTCACCGCTGGCGAACACTCCTGCGGCATAGTTGCCGGGGCCCGCGTTGCCAGCAAGAATATCGCCGATGCTCGCAATGGACGCGCCGCCGTTGAGGGTGCTATTGACCATAAGACCAGTATCTGAAGCGCCAGAAACCGTAAGAGATCCAGTAACTGCAAGAGATCCAGTAACGGTGGTGGCAGATGAAGAAATTAACAGCGGCGAACCGCCAACAATAGCGCTAGCAGTTACGGCTGTAAACTGAGCATATGTGCCAGACACCGTTGTGGCGTCAGCAATCGGACCGGTAGCAGTAATGCCTACGCTGTTGAGATCCAGACCACCGAAGAGCTGAGATGTATTATTAGAAACGAACAGGTTGTTGCCGACATAAGCATCGCCCGATGCAGAAATGTCACCGGCAACTCGGACGGCGCCGGTAACTTGTAGAAAATCTGTAGACCCTGTGATCCACATTAAGTCCGAGGAGCCGCTGATTTCACGCCCGATGGGAGAATCATAACGGAATTGCACAGACATCTCTGGGCCGTCAGCGACGGCGACAGCACTAGCTGTTAGCCCCGTAAGCCCAGACCCATCACCATAGAAATACGAAGCTGAGATAAGAGACCCAGTTAAAGAACCACTCTGGTCCGTTACCAGAAGACTGGAACCGCTGAATTCTCCCGCGTCGTTTTGAAATTGAATGGATCCAACTCCGCCTTTAGCTACGAAGCGCGATCCGCTAACGTACGCCCAGCCCTGAGTTATTGTCGACATTTAATGTACTCCCACTTCCTTAAATAGTATTGGCAAAACAAAAAGGGTGTGAGTCTGTGCTCAACGCCCAGAAAATTAGTTATTGTTCTGTGGGGGGCGCTAGGTCGGTCGATCAACACTCTTTGCCACTCGAAAGGAACCTTGGCGGGCCCTAACACATTCAGCACTAATTTGAAACTTGTGCTCCACTTGTCCAAAATAATACCGCGTATCATTATAGGTCTTTACAATTTCATAGAAAAGATCTCCATACTGCACAAAATCGCCCACACGAACAAATAAGTTTTGATCTTCTGTTAAGCGCCGGCGATGGAAGTTTACCGTAAGTTTCGTTTGATAATCATAACCATAGCGCTCGTTGGTTTGCTCGTTCTCAACAGCGACATATGCGTATACACGAACTGGAGGTAATGTTACCTTATCAATAGACTCGCCGTAAGTGGTATTAAAGTCAGAATCTTCAAGACTTATTGGATAATAAACAACCGTTTGGCCAATGACCCTCTCGGCTAATTCATCGTTAACTTGTTTTACTAAGTTTCGCTCTTTTTTCCCAAAGAACATGGGCGGCGGAGGTGCGTCTGGTTGGGACCATTTGTTTTTTGGATCTGCCATTTGAAGCCCCCTAGTAAAGATGCGTGGTGTTCAGCATCTAAACTTAAGTAGATTAAGAGCGAATCTTTTATCTAAACATTTTGCTATAGCGTCATTTTTGCGGGCTAACCTACCAACACGCCAGCAGACCCCGACCAGTTACTGCCACTCGGAGAGAGGGTAGTATTATCGATTGCGCCCCTGTTGATACTAGTAAGACCCGCCATAACATCAACGGAATCAGATCCCCACACCCATATCTCAGTACATTTCACGTGCATCCTAGGCGAGACGCTTCCCGACGGCACCGTTAAGAAATTTGAACCAGCAACTCCGTTTTCGGAAAAAGCTACTTTCACATCCTGGCCGACGCCACCCACATTGCTAACGACAATCCATTGGGTCACGTTATCAAACGGGACCTTCTCTGCACCTACTAAGCAATCGATACCTCCAGAAACAAAGGGCAGTCCAGATACCTGATAGGATCCAACATTTCCTAAGCCTACGCGATAATTAAAAGTTTCAGGATGCGACATTTTTCACCTCTCCGTCTAATAAATAGTTTCTACTAAATGCTTTCATCTAAACAATTTCCCTTCTTTTTTTCTTTGTAACTTCTTTTGCTCTCGGATGGCTTTGTCTTTTTTCATTCTTTTTCGAACCGAAGGCTTGACATAGTAGTCAGTTTTGGCTCTATACGTTTCTAATATTTTGCCTTTTTTACATTTTTTAATAAATCGGCGGATCATTCTTTCTGTGCTTTCGCCACGTCTCGGGCGCACTGTCGTGTTAACGGCCATTTTATTTCCCCTCTTTAACGTTAGTCATGTGGGCATTCCAATTTTTCCCTACGGAGCCAAAGAGTTTTGTAATATCTACTCCCGGGTCGGCAGCTGCTTGTCCCGACATGGGACTGCTTTGTTGCGTTGGAGATGCCTGAGCCGGTGCAGGGGTTGTTCCCTCGAATAAGTTTACACCATTAAACGAATCCCCTCCTACGGCTGCCATTAACTTCTTTCGATGATCTTGAAGCTTTGTTTGTTGCTCACTAAAAGTATTGCGTTTCATGCGCTCAATAGTTGGGTCCTTCGGTGTATGTGATTCCTCAACAATTCGTGTCTGGGAGCTTGACATTCCCTTTACAACCTCCGCTATAATACCAGAAATCAACCCGTCTTCCATGAGAGACTCTTTTATACACTCATTTACGATAGGCCTCAATATTTTTTTAAATTCAGATTTTTTCATTGGTCGGCGACGATTTCATTTATTAAATTCAGGATCTTGTTATTCTTATGCACTTGTTCATTCATGAGCTTATTTTCCGAGAGAGCCATAAACGCGTTAGGGGTAGAGGGCTCCGAAACAATATCAAAACAAATGAGTTGAAAGTCATCTTCTACAATGGTCTTGCCCATTCGTTCTGTGACAGAGCCCATCCCTCTTGAAGAAATGCCAGTCTTTACGCCGGACTCCACCAGGGCCTTAAGAATCTGGCCAGAGGGCGTTTCAAGAACTTTGATCTTGCCCATCACAGATGGGCCGTCCATCCATACTTCGGTCACCATATGGGACACGTTCACAAGGTTGATGATAGAAGAATCGGGGTGATCTAATTCCCCCAAAGCACGTCGGTCTTCCACTAAGGCTTTATACTTGCCAACTTCCCGCTCCATGATAGCGTGAGGATATACGCGGCCATTGCCGTTCTGAACATCTGCTTCCTGCAATTTGCCAGTTAGCATCATTCCGCCATTACGAACAAAGGACTTCTCGGCTTCCGTCAGTAGATCCTGACAGACGCCGCCTTCGCATAGTTCATAGTATTCTCGTAGAAGTTGGGCCATTGGTTACTCTTCGGGCTCCAGGACGTCGCGGTGAAATGGCTTCCCGCGTGCCTCGCGGTCAGCAATCACATCATTCCACATAGCCCAAATCTCTGGGTAGTCTTGCTGAAGGAACTGGTTGATGTCTTGTTTGCCGGGAGGATTCGTGGCAGCGTTGGATCGGGAGATTGCATGCTGGTGGCGAGAGTATCCTCTAGGGTCTTTCTCAAACGCGAGTCGCTCCTCACTAGAGGCGTCGAGATCTTCGGCGTCGAGTTCTTTCGCCCGGACGCGTCCCGAATCGTCGTAGGAGAAAACTCCTTCTTCAATTTCTTCTTCCCCACGATTAACTGTCTCGTGCAAGAAGTATCGGGGGTCTATTCGTTTTACATTTTTTCTACGTGCCATTGTTTATTCCTCGGATGCCCGGCCCGCGCCGAGCTGTTCAGGGGCCTTGTAGGCGTCGAAGCCGCCCGGCTCTTTCCGGCGCCGGTCGTAGACACCGGGGACCGATATACCGGATGCATAGAGGGCATCAACTACTGAATTAGATAAGTCTCGGTCTCCCACCTGTCTAGCGAATAACATGAGATAATTCGCGGAGCTCGACAACCCCGAGGTCATTGGGGCCGAGAAAAGCTTAAGAACCTTATTGTATGCATTCTTACCGTCAGCTCTTCCAAGTTTACTTACGGAGGGGTCGTCTAACCATTTGAGGTTCTCCGGAGAAATCTCGCCTTGTTCGGCCTTGTGGGCCCAGGCCTCTGCGACCTTTTTAACGACAGCCTCCATGGCCTTCTGTTGTGCTTCTTTGCCACCCAGGCCGCGGCCAGCGAGATCACGGTCGTGTTGAACACTCTTGGGAACCCCGGGCATTCGTTCTTCAAGCTCTTCGCCACGATTCACCGTCTCGTGCAAGAAATATCGGGGGTCTATTCGTTTTACATTTTTTCTGCGTGCCATAATATTATTCCTTTAAAGTAGTCAACTGCCGGAGCAGCATCGTCGAACTGGTTGAATCATCCATTTTTTCATGATTGCTCACCTCCTTTGTGGGTCACTCGGATCCCGTAATCTTCTACCAGCATACTCAAAAAATATGAGGTGCCGGCACTAATGCAGCCGCACATGAACGCTGTCATGGGCTGATTGCTAAAACTAAATAGTTCTGTATATGGACTAATGCCCCAGAGAAACACGCCAACCCAAAATCCCATGCACAAGTGGCAGTGGAATAGGCGACCGAAGCCACCCCAGGAAGCGCACTCTGGACGTATCTTATTGAAGATGTGTCCGTGTATAATAATAAATGTCATGCCGTAAGCGGCAAGAACAAAGTGTAGTAATTCCATTAAATCTTCTTTCTATTTTATTAAAATAAAGGCTTTACGCCCTGTTCTTCAAAATGTTGGCGAAGAAGCTGTTTAAGATAACCCAGTCGAGGATACGACTTTCCGGGATCGCGGGCAGTAATCTTTATCGTATAAGCGCCGAGAAAATCTCTAACCTTCCCCAAGTCACCTTCGTGATCGTCTAAGATTTTTTGTGCTTGATCTCGGACTTCCTGTTGGGCTTCGGGGCTGAGACCAAACTCACTCGGAGTAGGAACTCCTCGCGCGGTAGCCCGGGCGCGCATATCCGCGAAATATTGCTCCCGGCGGGACTGTTCTTCGCTTGAAGTATCCGATGATTCCTTCAAAAATCTCTTCCAACTTTCCATTATAAGTTTCATTAGTATCGGTTCCTCAGTGGGTAGTAGTAATAGTCTGGGACCATGGAGCCCTTCTTAGAATACTGTGGCACTTCACCATATTCGGTAGAGTCACGATCGGTCGGATGAGTAAACATGTCTTCAAGCTCTTTCTCATAGTTATCAGCGACTCGCTCATGTTCTGCTTCTGTTGCAATAAACTCTGCTATAAGAAATGTTACTGCCTGGAGGGGGTTAACACTATCGTTCTCAAATATTTTAGCTTCTAGCGAGCGGAAAACATTTCCTCCTTGGATGGATGCTCGTTCTATTACCCCCCGATCTGCTAACAGTTCTAGCAACCGATTCTGATAATCGTAGACGTCTTCTGTACTAGTTGTTTTAGGAAACGTGGTAACTTTCATTGAGGCAGGTACGACAGCAATATCAATCTTTAAATGATCCATTATAAGAAGCGACCCATCAAGAGCCTTTCGAGCTTTTAGTTCTACTGTTGATTGTGGGCCGCCAATCTTTATATTAATCATTTGATGAAAGCTCCTGTACTAATTCCTGTGTTTTTAATACTTTATTAAGATCTATGTCTGTAAACTCACGTTTTCGAAACCCCTCAAGATATTCGGTTACTTCATTTATTTTTTTACTAAGGGCGGGTTCGAGAACGGTCGCAGATGAACTCTTGAGAAAATCTTTAAGGCGAGATAGTTCTTCATTAAGATAAAGCCTTAACTCAAATCCATCATCAGCAAAGCTTGTTATGTAGCGGTTTAATAAATCTTTTTGTTCTTGTAGCAATTCCCCATATTTATTATTAAAATTTTTAATAAAAGTTCGGTAGGTCAAACTATCAATCGTTTTTAGCTCATCAATTGGAGCAGCGCTTTTACGGGCGCTCATTCTATTAACCATTGCTTGTTCAAAAAGAATCTTCTTTTTAACTGTCGTTTTATTGCTAAAAATTGCACTAACAGATGCAAGTGATTTAAAATTAGTTATAAAGTTAGACCAGGTATGCTGTCCAACGCCCTTGTTAATTGCTGCTATTACTTGTGACTGAGCATCAAAAATTTTATTTTTGTCTAAGCGCGTATGTGCATTTTTGGCTTCTTGAAGTAATCTTTCTGCGACCACTTCCTGTATGTTCTCAGTCTCTAGGAGAGCTTTATATAGGTTCAGCTCTTTGCCTAAAATAGAGTTCTTTCCAAAATGCTCTTTAATGATAGAGACAATTAGGCTTTTTTTCTGTTCGTCTTTGTTGATTATAGACTTTGTAAGCTCTTTGGAAAGAGTCTCATAAATAAAAGCTGTATTTCTTTTTTTATTGTGTTTCATCTTTCTCTTCTACCTCTTTAGTTTCCATTTGTTCCACTAGTCGTCTAACCATACTGGTGTTTTCGAATAGATTTATCTCATCATTATTATAAATAGGCTCGGGATTTTCTTCTAGACCAAATCTAACGTCGGGCATATCTCCAAGAGGGTTGCCTATGCTTGAACCAGCGTTCTTTCTATATGTAGTCATCTCTATGGGAACGGCTTCTCTTCGTATTTTTCGCCGGCGTCCTCCAGTGCCGCGACGGGTTCTTCCATCAGCGGCTACTGGCACATGTGGGGCGCCCTGGTGTTTGGTGGGATTGTCCTCGCGGCGGCCGGGTGGCGTAGCTAAGAGAGGGGACTCTTCACCTTCGTCGCCCAAATCTAAACCTTCTTCGTCGCCCAGACCTAAGCCTTCTTCGCCGCCCAAGCCTAAACCTTCTTCGCCGCCCAGACCTAAATCGCCGCCGAGGGCGCCTCCGGCTTCCTCCATAGCGCCTTGTTCTGCCAAAGCTTCAAGCTCTTGCTGAAACTTCCGATCATAAAAGGTTTCGCGCTGGTTTCTCAGGAATTCGTCATCCGACAAGCCAAGAATGTTTTGAGCTACCCATCTCTTACTATAGGTTCCTTCAGGAACTGCTGTGGCAGTTTCAAATTTTGTTCTCATGTATTCAAGCTGCTGTAGCTCAGCAAGACGGGAGGGGTTATTAAGCTTAATCTTAAAAGATAAAAGATCGTCGCCCCTAAAGCCTAGTGTATAAAGATGTACAATCGCAATCTTCTCTAGCTCTGAGATCACTGACCGCTGAAGGCGCTGAATCGTTCTGGCAAACCTAATATCTTTTTGGGCCAAAGTTGTTTTATCCTCGCTGCCGTCCTCTAAGTTAGTTAAATATGACTGTGGAACTTTAATAGCTGCAAACAGCTTATCGCGAAGGTATTTAACATCGTCGATATCATTAAGACTTGAGGCACCCGTAAGCGATTTAATATCAGATCCGACGCCCCCTCTCATGGGAATAAAATAGTCTTCTTCAAGCGAGAGGGGATTATAACGAAGGTCAACACGACCGGTTGTAGCGTCGACGAGCTGATTGCGCTTCATCTCTGTTTTTACTTTCTCCATGTATTGAGCAACATCTTGTGGTGGAATATTACCTACATCAATTTGAAAGATGCGGCGCTCGGGGGCGCGGACGACTCGATAAGCAATCATCGCGTCTTCAAGTAAAACAAGTTGACGCCAAATGCGGCGCGCCGGGTCGAGGGCAGATGTGCCGTATGGAGAGTAGCGATCGTTGCCTAAAATACGGAAGTGTGCAACCTGCCAGTTCTCGAAGGTCATTCCAGCACCGTTCCACTGATACTGGACATAATTAGGATTTGAAGCATCTTGTCCCTCTAGGCGTTCAACTTCGCTATTGGGCATGCCGATTACAGACGTAACCCCCAATTTTTCGTCAATATCTAAATATAGAAAGAAGTCCCCATATTTAACCATCGAGCGAGCCCACCCAAAAGCATTAAATTCAATGTTAAGTGCATCATAATATAGAGATTCTAAAATTAACTTAATTTCATGATTGCGGCAATCTATATTTAATAATCGATCATACTCGTTTGACGTCGTCATCTCGTCTGCATAAATATCTAAAGCCGAAGCGATCTCAGGCATGTATTCCATCTGCTCGAAATCAACGTATCGTTCGGCCCGGTTCTGATTCCGGAATGCGGCCGAAGTAAACATGTTATAGTTTTGAGAAAAGTTACTGTCGGAGCGTTTAAATTCCTGACCACTCAAAGAACGGAAACGGTAACGATATTTATCTAAATCATTCCGCCGTTCGTCCCTCGCGACCTGATTTCTGTAGTTAACAATCGGGCCCGAGAGAAGCCGAGTCAGCCTCTTGAATAACGGAGCATTTGGGTTTCTTGTATTTTTTTCGTTCTGTGGCATTTTTTAACCCTTTATCAACCCAATATATTGATCGTTGAAGCTTATACCCTGCTCTACTCGCTGATTCTCTTTTGTCATTTTATGTCCCTGCATTCCTGGAATGGTGGTCGAAATATTTGTTTTAGACGTTGAGATAGACGACAACATTTGTTTATCATACTCTACATTTTTTTGACTCTCTACAATCACAGTATCCCTCACCCAGCATCCAATAGCAAACGACATAACCAAATCATCATTGTAGCTTCTCATTGCCTGAGGCCTACCATGATACCAAATAAATGTTTTCATTTCTGACAGCAAGCGACTGGAATTGATAGTAATTAGTTTGTTCCTCATAAACTCTTCCATCTTCGCCACAATCAAAGGCCGTGTTTTCGAAGATGTGGTAAATCCTGGTATAACATTGCTTTGCCATTGGGCTGCCACGGGATCAACAAATTGATGATCTCCCTTTCTAGAGTGGTATAAGTTAGGATACTCTTTATCGATCAATTTTTTAAGTACTGCATAGCCTATGTTATTATTTTCTATGACAACCATGGGGTTTCCATATTCTCCAGCCACGCCGTATAAAATATCTGCGAAGTCATCTGGCGTGGGCTTGCCTACATATTCGGCGACGACTTCCATTGTTTCTAGCTCAAAAATATGAAAAGCGCTGTTATCTTTACCATCGCCGCGAGCGACGTCGGCTACGATCAAATATGGTTTAAGCGGATCATACCTCTTCCATATCCAGTAATTGCGATCAAAACCTGTTCTGTATTCAGGAGTCGTGGCCTTCTCCATATACCACTGAATGTCATCCGGATGAATAACTGTTTCACCAGAAACATTAAAGTTACATTCCAGCTCTTGGGCTATCTGTCGTTTAGACATATTCTTGGTTTCTTTTTCGAACCAAGTCTTGTTGCGATCTGGGTGGACATCCCACAGAAGCGTAGTCATATAAAAATCATTTGTGCCGGCTTCAGACTCTACACAACTCTGATGGAACCAGTTTCCAACGCCGTTTGGAGTCGACAGTGCGATGCAGCGGCCACCTGTCGATAGTGTGGGGTAAAGAGCTGTCCACAACTCATCTAGCTTTTCTACGTGTGCGGCCTCATCAATTACCAACAAAGATAGAGCTTCCGAACGGCCTGCATCCCCAGAAGTTGAAGAGCCTTTGATCTGTGATCCGTTCGCCAACTCAAAAGAAGTTCTATTATCGACTTCAATATCTGAAATACGCATCCAATCGGGGAGGTTCTTGATTATAGCTTTTACTTTTTTGACCAGATTGGTAGCAGTCTGCAGCTTTGTAGCAACAACAAGGATGTTTTTATCACGATGGAAAAGCATAAGCCATGCGATATAGGCTGCAGAAATTGTAGAAATCCCCAACTGCCGGGCTTTGAGAATTATATTAAAACGATAATCATTAAAATCTTTCAGCAGTTCTTGCTGATAATCGTATGCTTTAAAGGGGATGAGGCCCTTTTGTGGATGAGAGATTCTACAATAATTAATTGTGAAATAGACCGGGTCTTTGCCGGCCTTGACTATCTCTTTTACTATCTCTTGCTTAGTGAGAGTGCTGGCCATAGCATCTCTTACTTGCCTTTGCGAGTATCATTCTTGGGACGTTTATTCTTGGGTCCGAGAGCGAGCCAGTCTTTGATAGCACTGTCGAGGCGGTCGTCGTCGCTGCCCTCATTCACCTCAACTGTATCTGTTAGGCCACCAATTCGATAATCGCAGTGAGCTTGTACATCCGTTCGATAATTAGAAATTCTCTGGACCAGAACATGATGCTCTCCCTCTAGCGTTAGAGTCAGAGTGTCCCCTGTAATTGCTTTATATTCTTTCTTCAAGAATTTGATTATTGCGGCGAGGCGTTGAATAACCTCATCCTCGAAGCCTGGGTCTTTTACATCTTTGATCCGAGTTTCAGCTTGATATGTGAGACGCAGAATAGGCCCGTGGAACTGAACTCCAAAGCCGTCCATAACGCGGCGGTCATTGATATAGTGTCCGTCTTGCCTTTTAAGGCCCGCGTCGCGAGCTTTGCCGTCCGCTTGCAGGGACTCTTCGTGAGCCCCGTCCCAAGCACCATTTGCCGCGGCTTGTCCTATTCCTTTAATGATATCGTATACAGTTGCCATATTATTCTTCCTTGTTAGGTCTCCAACCGGTTGCCCATCTTTCTTCCCTGTCCTCGACGTAATCTATATAGCATTTAAAACAAGCTTCAAACTTATTCATATATAAATCATCTCGTGGATGAAAAGAATACCTCTTGCAAATAGGACAGCTCCTATTATTCTCTCTAGTAAGTAGTTTTTTGTTTATTAAAAATCCATCTTGTTCTACTTTGTCTTGGGATTCGGCCAGTTTGGCAAACTTACGTTGTGCCTGTTGTGATTGAGTGATGTAATCTTTTTCTTTTTCTTCGTCCCAAAAGCGACTAGGATTATGGGTTGCTTCTTCGCCATACTTTTTGGCGATTGCCTTCTCAAGTTTGGGGATATAGTTGGGGCCCTTGTTGGTCATCACTACTCCGTGCTAGTCAATATTCGGAGCACAACAGCATGGTTGTCAGTCGTTAACCCATTCCCATTATGAGCTAATTTTACGGTTATCGTGTCGCCGGCAGCGAATGTCACGGGGGTAGTAAAGGTTTCATATGCACCAAAGTCGCCAGTAGCGCCTACCTCTATAGCCAGCACCGTTCCGACGGAGGAACCATTTTTGTATACCGCTAGCTGATTGTACTTTGTGACGCTGTGAGCAGTACAATCAAATTGTAAGGACTCCTGGACGATGGTACCGGCAACAGGCATCCTGTATCCTTTCCCGTTCTGCGCGCCATCTACTGTTTTACATTCAATAGCTGAGGTTTGATTAGTAAGAGCGCCTTCCCCAAAAAACAGAAAGGAAGATGAGCTGTGCGCTTGATTAATATCGGTCTTCAGGGCAAAAATATTTTTAAGAAAATAAAGAAGTCGATTTTTAGATGATACTTCTGGTATACTCACTTAACAATCTCCGTTGACAATGCGAAAATCCCCAACGAAGCAAGTGTTCCTATCCCAAATCCTAAGGCCACGAGGAAGGGGTCTTTGCCCGGCTTCTGCTTTAGAACCAAATCCGTTAGTCGGTCATTCTCTGCGGACTTAAGAATCATCATTGATTCATATCTATCTTTCCATGAGACAA
>Ga0209349_1001254_pt1 | contig 12614 bp, 11 predicted proteins | sample ETNvirnome_2_130_FD_184067 | JGI IMG/M metagenome (GOLD analysis project Ga0209349, IMG submission 184067) | Marine viral communities from the Pacific Ocean - ETNP_2_130 (SPAdes) (version 2) | ecosystem: Environmental > Aquatic > Marine > Oceanic | place: Pacific Ocean | collected 2013-06-22
AATTCGTGTATTTATTGTTTTAAATCAGGATTTATAACTACAAAAAACCTAATCACTAATTATTTATGGTTGAATAAAGACAAGAGTTCACGCAAAAAAATGTAGCCTTTTGTAGACTTAAATTTAACATTTCGGTTACAATTTAAAAGATGCTTATTTTTTATTTTAAGGTAGGATATAAAGAAGAAAACTGAATTTAAAAGCTATATATTCAGAAAGTTAAAAATATAGCAGCATAACACATTGGTATACGTTAACAGCGAAAAAGTGAATGAAAGGTTAACAAGGATAAGGTTGTAAAAAGGAATGTTCCACCTAGATAAGTAAAGTAGCGATATGCAAAGTAACTTCACTTATCTAGTGCCTTTTATGATTGCCTAAAAAAGCGCAACTTCTTCTGTTTCGAGTGTGAACGTTTTACCATTTGCAAAATAAATCTCTATATAAAAAATATGACTGCTTTGCAGTTCAGGCGCTCGATTTGGTTTTAGTTCAATAAACACAGGTGCTGTAGTAGGTAATATGTCAGCAAAATCAGCGACACTGGCATAGCCTCCCTCATTAAAGTAGTCAAAGTCATTCACATACATATCTGTGACATTGAAGATACTATTCAAGCTCATACCAGCCGTTAGTTCGCTGTTATAATCAGCGCTTGAATAAACATTAATTGCAGTAATGCTATTAATACTGCCAAGCACCACAGCCGCCACTGGGCAATCAGCGTATTCTTTATTAGGATCTGGTTCGTTACCGTCTTGATAAACACCGTCACCCATTCCGCTTAGCTTGATTTTATAGGTGTCAAAGGCAATGGGTGTAAGTGTATTTGCGCTATTCTGTTCAGCTACCACAGCGTAGTTAGCAATATCGATAGCTACAGGTGAAGGCGGACATGTTAATTCATCATTTGAATCTGAATTACAGCCAGCTAAAACACTAGCAAGTAAACCTATTAAAAGAAGTTTTTTCATTGTTTTTCCTTATTTTAGTACTCTATTTTCCTTGCTGAAAATGATAGCTCAAAATCCCTCTGCAGTAACAACTTTGCAGTCATAATTGAATTAAAGGCAGCCTTTTAGGGCAATCGCCAAAAGGATCATAAAAATGCCATCTATGCTCTATTTAATAAAATTAGGAATTTTAGCGTAAAGCGCGTATAATTCGCGCCCGTTAATATTTAACCTTTTATATATAAAATTATTGGAGCACAAAGATGGCTTTAGAGCGTACTTTTTCAATCGTAAAACCTGATGCAGTTGCTAAAAACCACATCGGCGCTATCTACAACCGTTTCGAAACTGCAGGTCTTAAGATCGTTGCAGCTAAAATGGTTCACCTTTCAAAAGAAAAAGCTGAAGGCTTCTACGCTGAGCACAGCGAGCGTCCTTTCTTCGGTGCTTTAGTTGAGTTCATGACATCTGGTCCAGTAATGGTTACTGTTCTTGAAGGTGAGAACGCTGTACTTAAAAACCGTGAAATCATGGGTGCTACTAACCCAGCTGAAGCGCTAGCAGGTACATTACGTGCTGACTACGCTGACAGCATCGACGAAAATGCTGTTCACGGTTCAGATGCTGTTGAATCAGCTGCACGTGAAATCGCATACTTCTTCGCTGACGAAGAAATCTGCCCACGTACTCGTTAATATCGAGTTCACAGCTAAGTCTGTGATGCAGAAGAAAAAGGGCTTTCGAGCCCTTTTTTAGTCATTAGCTAAGCTTATTATTCGTCTGTTTAGCTAATGACTAAGTCGATTAAATAATATACAATCGCGCACCCTAAATACTTATACCACCGTCACTGATTGAGGTTGTTTCATGACCACAGAAAAAAAGATTAATTTATTAGATTTAAACCGAGATGCAATGCGTGAGCTTTTTGTATCCTTCGGCGAAAAGCCGTTCCGTGGCGATCAGGTGATGAAATGGATTTATCATTTTGGTGTAGATAATTTTGACGACATGAGCAACGTCAATAAAAAGTTAAAAGAAAAGCTTAAAGCTGAATGTGAAATTGTTGCACCCGAGATCTCAGTAAAACAAGTAGCAAGTGATGGCACAATTAAATATGCCTTATTGCTACAAGGTGGCCAAGAAGTTGAAGCTGTGTGGATCCCTGAAAAAGACCGTGCAACCTTATGTGTATCGTCACAAGTAGGCTGTGCGCTAGAATGTACTTTCTGCTCAACAGCGCAGCAAGGCTTTAACCGTAACCTAACGGTATCTGAAATTATTGGCCAAGTATGGCGTGTTGCTAAAGATATTGGCCTTGATGGCGATAGCACCAAACGCCCTGTTACTAATGTTGTAATGATGGGTATGGGTGAGCCACTTTTAAACCTTAAGAATGTTGTGCCAGCAATGGAACTGATGATGGATGACTGGGGTTTTGGTCTATCAAAGCGTCGCGTTACACTGAGCACATCTGGTGTTGTTCCTGCTCTTGATTTACTAAAAGAAAAAATCGACGTTGCGTTGGCCATCTCTCTTCACGCGCCAAACAACGAGCTGCGTGACGTGCTAGTGCCTATCAATAAAAAGTACCCAATTGAAGAGTTTTTAGCGGCGTGTCGTCGTTACATCGATGGCTCAAAAGCAAATAAAGATGTCACTATTGAGTACGTCATGTTGCAAGGCATTAACGACAGCACCGACCAAGCCCATGAACTGGTTAAAACATTAAAAGGGACACCGTCTAAAGTAAACCTTATTCCGTTTAACCCATTCCCTGGCAACGAGTATGGTCGCTCAAGTAATAGCCGTATTGACCGTTTTTCTAAAGTACTACAAGCGGCAGGCATTACCTGTATTGTTCGACGTACTCGTGGTGACGATATTGATGCAGCCTGCGGTCAATTAGTGGGCGATGTGGTTGACAGAACAAAGCGTTTAGCGAAAAAGAAAATGCGCGATGACAACGCAATTGCTGTTAATATTCATCAAGCATAATCGTTAAATCCAAGACAAGCCTTTGTGTTAAGCAGCTTATTTTTAAAATAATAGATGCAAGACAAAGGCTTTTCGGTAAGATAGGCATACGGAATCAAACAAGAGATTAGGTAATGCGATCTTTACTTGCCATAACTGTTAGTGCTTTAGCATTAGCTGGGTGTGTCACAGAAAACAGCTACAACGGAAGTAACAAACCTGTTGTTGAAAATAAAATCAATAATACTGGTGCCGCGCGTACTCGTATAGCCCTTGCTTTACAGTACTTAAAAACAGGCAATAACTCGCAAGCAAAGTATAATTTGGAGCGTGCAGCTGACTTCGCACCACAACTACCTGAAGTACACTATTCTCTGGCATATTATTATCAGCAAGTTGATGAAAATGAGTTGGCCGACAGGGCCTATCAACAAGCATTAAAACTTGATCCCGACGATCCTAATACCTTAAATAACTATGGGGTCTTTTTATGTGGTATCGGTGAATATGACCGCGCCGCAGAAGAACTCCTTAAAGCCATTGCGATTCCAAGCTATATTCGTGTAGCCGAAAGTTACGAAAACTTAGCGTTATGTGCCGTTGAGTTTAATGATTTTGAAAATGCTGAAAAATATTTTAAATCAGCATTAAGCCACAGCTCACAACGCCCATCATCATTAATAAACCTTGCAGGTTTATATTATGCTAAAAGCGACTTACATAAAGCACAGGAAGTCGTGGAGCAATTTGAATCTACAGGGCGCGTCACTCCTCGCGCTTTAATGCTAAGTTACCTTATTCAACAACGCATGGGCCACATTGAAAAAGCAGAAACCACGGCGGCCATTATTTTACAAACTTACCCCGGCTCAAGTGAAGCTAAAGCCATCTCCTCTCAGCAGTTAAAGAACACTGAATTTGAGATTTTACGAGAAAAATACCGCCTTTCTCAGTTAGAAGAACTGCTCATTTCAAGCGATTACTCGTCGGTAAGTAAAGATCAGCCAAAAATCCGTATCGTAAAGAAAAAGGCACCGCCTAAGCCACAACAACCAAGTTCGGCGAGCACAACAGTAGCTGCAAACACAACAATAGAGCCTGTCGCGACAATTAAACCTGTCGCAACTGAAGAATCAGCAGCGGTGTCTGTCGCTGCAGAACCAACAGACACACAACCTGTGGCAACCATGCCAACGCCCGCAGACTCATTACCAGAAGTAAAATCTGTTGAAGTTGCGCAAGCTGATATTGAGCACGTTGCCGCAGTGGAAGAAAAGGCCGCAGTCGAAGAAGAGGCCGCAGTCACGGCACCTAAACAACAGCCAGTGGCAACCGTACAGAAAACGCAGCCTAAAATAGGCGGTTTTACCACCGTGTCATCACGCCCAATAGTAAAAACCGCGGTGGCTAACGATACCTCAGCAGTCGTGAATGCACTTGGTTCATCACAAACCACAACGCCAGCAGTTGAGCCCACACAAACAAACAGTGATGACGTAAAAATTGTTTCATTTGGTGCTCCACAAACACCTGAAATAAAACAGCAAATTGAGCCATCTACAAACGCGGTGAAAAAAGACACTGGCACCGTAGTTTTTTACGAAGCAGAAAAAGATGCCGATGTATTTAACACCCGTTCTTCTCGTTCTGCGCAAACAAGTAACACGCGCTACAGCGTCAGCACAGAGCAATTACAACTGCCCATGCTGAACCCCAGTGTCGCCGCATTAAATATTCCTTACCATGTTATTCAAAATGGTGAAAACCTATTTAGCATTTCGGTGCGATACAATGTTAAACTACAGAAGATTTTGCAATGGAATGGCTTAAAAGAATCGGATCGTGTGCAAAACGGCACAAAAATCTATTTAAATGATCCGCACATTTACCATGACATTAACGCTGGCGATACTCTTTATGGCATAGCCACCCAGCATAGCGTATTGATCGATCAATTAATGCGCTGGAACAAATTGAGCCCAGATGTAGCCCTAAAACCTGGGCATAGACTCTTATTGGTAGACCCAGACTCATACGCATTATGAATGAAGAAAACACGTTAGAACAACCGCAAGAAACGCTCGGCCAAGCGCTAAAAAAGCACCGCGAAAATGCGGGAGTGAGCCTTGAGCAACTTGCCGGAGCATTAAAATTATCTGTTTTACAATTACAGAGACTAGAAAACGACGAACACGAGTTACTTGGCCCTGCCACGTTTGTTAAAGGCTATATTAAAAGTTATTGCCGAGAGCTTAAAATTGACAGTCAAGCCATGCTTGCATTACTGCCTGAGCAGATAGAACCTGCGAAAAAGTCAAAAATGCAAAGTTTCTCTCGTCGTACTGAAAAAGAAGCACATGACAGCCGCTTAATGTTGTTCAGCTACTTTATTTTAGCTGTAATCATTGGCTCGTCTGTTTTTTGGTGGTGGCAAAATAGCGCACCAGCGATTGAAGAGCCCATTAAGACAATTCAGCCAAATCAACTTGAAACAAGTGAACTTTCGTCCCCTGTTCAAGAGCCTCCCGTTGGCCAAGAACACACTGAAAGTGCAGCACCAATCAGTACTGATTTAGCTGTTGCAGAGTCTGAACCAGCCTCTGCGACAACACCACCTGTGACACCAGAGCAAGCAAGCTCAAGCGATCCTGAACAAAGCACCATTGTCATGCACTTTAATGAAGACAGCTGGGTTGAAATTCACGATGGCAACGGTGACCGCATAGCATTTGGCGTAAAAAAAGCCGGCTACGTCATGACTGTCACAGGTCCACAGCCATTTAATGTCGTGCTAGGCAAACACCAAATGGTTGATATTACGTTTGAAGGTCAACCTGTCGACACCTCACATTTTGCCAAAAACCGATTAGCTAAATTTACTTTACCGTTATCAGAGTAACCGCAATGTTTTCAGAATCTCCTATTAAACGCAGAAAATCGACACGCATTAACGTAGGCAATGTCCCCATTGGTGATGGTGCACCGATTGCTGTTCAGTCGATGACTAACACCAACACATTAGATGTCGATGCGACGGTTGCACAAATTCAAGCCATTCAAGACGCTGGAGCCGATATCGTTCGTGTTTCAGTGCCTACCATGGAAGCGGCTGAAGCATTTAAAAGCATAAAAGAACAGGTCACTATTCCACTGGTGACTGATATTCACTTTGACTACCGCATTGCACTAAAAGTAGCGCAGTATGGCGCAGATTGTTTACGTATAAACCCTGGTAATATTGGCAGTGAAGAACGTATTCGTGCAGTGGTAGACTCTGCACGCGAGCACAATATTCCCATTCGTATTGGTGTAAATGGCGGCTCATTAGAGCGCGATTTACAAGAGAAATACGGCGAGCCAACGCCCGAAGCATTACTAGAATCAGCAATGCGCCATGTTGAGATTTTGCAACGTTTAGACTTTGATCAATTTAAAGTCTCGGTTAAAGCATCAGACGTATTCTTAGCAGTCGGTGCGTACCGACTCCTTGCTAAAGAAATTGATCAGCCTCTGCATTTAGGTATTACGGAAGCTGGCGGTATGCGTTCTGGCTCAGTCAAGTCTGCAGTGGGTTTAGGTATGCTGCTTGCCGAAGGTATTGGCGACACATTACGTGTGTCACTTGCGGCTGATCCAGTGCAAGAGATCAAAGTTGGCTTCGATATATTAAAATCGTTGCGTATTCGCTCGCGTGGTATCAACTTTATTGCGTGTCCAAGCTGTTCGCGTCAAGAGTTTGATGTTGTTAGCACGATGAACCAACTCGAAGAACGCCTTGAAGACGTTGTTGAACCCATGTCAGTGTCTGTCATTGGGTGTGTGGTTAATGGTCCCGGTGAAGCCCTCGTGAGTGATATTGGCCTTGCGGGTGCAAACCGTCGTTCAGGCCTTTACATTAATGGCGAGCGTCAAAAAGCACGTATCGATAACGACAACATTGTTGACCAGCTCGAAGGCTATGTGCGCGACTTTATCGCTAAAAAAGAGAAAGAAACGCCAATCGACATCAAAATAGTTGAATAATACGAATATAGTCGGCAAACCCAGCGGTTTGCCGTTTACCTTTACCGCTCAGACGTTATAATAGCGGGTCAATTTTTAGTTTTCTTGATGCGTAATGATTATTTACGCAAGTACAGTATTTAGGATTTATCAGTGGCAAAACAAATTCAGGCAGTTCGTGGTATGAACGATTGTCTGCCAGGCGACACGCAGATTTGGCAGAAAGTAGAAAATATCTTACGTGATACCGTTTCATCGTTTGGTTATCAAGAAATTCGTTTTCCAATTGTTGAGTCAACCGATCTATTTAAACGCTCTATTGGTGAAGTTACTGATATCGTTGAAAAAGAAATGTACACATTTGCTGACCGTAATGGCGATAACCTAACACTTCGCCCTGAAGGAACCGCGGTGTGTGTACGTGCAGGTAACCAAAATGGCTTACTGTACAATCAAGAGCAACGTTTATGGTACATGGGACCGATGTTCCGCCATGAACGTCCACAAAAAGGCCGTTATCGCCAATTCCACCAATTTGGTTTAGAAACATTCGGCATTGCCACTGCCGACATTGATGCAGAAGTTATTTTGCTTACAGCCCAATTATGGAAAGAATTTGGTATTAGCGAACACGTTCGTCTAGAGCTTAACTCATTAGGCTCTAATGAAGCACGTGCTGACTATCGCGATGCCCTTGTTGCCTACTTAGAGCAACATGTTGATGTGCTAGATGAAGACTCAAAACGTCGCATGTATTCTAACCCATTACGTGTTTTAGACAGTAAAAATCCAGATGTACAAGCAATCTTAACTGATGCGCCAAAGCTGTCTGAGCATTTAGATGCTGAATCAAAAGAACATTTTGAAAATTTATGTGAACGTTTAGACGCAGCTGGCGTCGAATACACGGTAAACGAAAAGCTTGTACGTGGCCTTGACTATTACAACCGCACAGTTTTTGAGTGGGTGACAGATAGTCTGGGCGCACAAGGAACCGTATGTGCCGGTGGTCGCTACGACGGCCTAGTTGAGCAACTAGGTGGTAAAGCAACCCCAGCCGTTGGTTTTGCAATGGGTCTTGAACGTTTAGTTCTGCTACTACAAGCATTAGAATGTGTAGGTGACATTCGTCGCAGTGCTGATGTATATTTGGCAGCCATGGGCGACAAAGCCAGTATTCAAGCGCCTATCATCGCAGCTCAACTTCGCAAAGATGTGGCGGGTCTTCGAGTGATGGTTCACGCTGGCGGCGGCAATTTTAAAAAGCAATTAAAACGCGCTGATAAAAGCGATGCATTAGTTGCGCTCATTATCGGCGAAGATGAATTAGAACAAGGCGTTGTGACTGTAAAATATTTACGTGAGCGTAAAGAACAAGTCACCTTAAAACTAGAAGAAGCGAAAACGCTACTAGCTGAACTTATTTAAGTTCAGTTAGCAACAGAGGTAAGCATGGAAATTTATTCAACAGAAGAACAACAAGCAGAAGCGATTAAACGCTTTTTTCGTGAAAACGGTGTCGCACTGGCAGTGGGTATTATCGCAGGCCTAGGTGGTTTGTATGGCTGGAAAGCATATAATCAACACCAAATCACCAGTGCTGAAAATGCATCAGACTCATTCACTCAACTTGTTGATAGCGGTGCCGTGCTAGACAAAGCAGAAACGTTTATCAAAGATAATAATGAATCAAGCTACAGTACCTTAGTTGCTTTCGTTGCAGCTAAAGAAGCCGTAGAAAAAAATGATCTTGATGCGGCAAGTGAAAAACTTAATTGGATTATCACGCACGAGAAAAACACCGAGTTAAAAGCCACAGCTGCAACGCGTCTTGCTCGTGTTCATCTTGCACAAAAGCAGTATGAGCAAGCATTAGCAACATTAAACTCAACGTTACCAGAATCATTTGCTGCAACGGTTGCGGAATTAAAAGGCGATGTGTTTGCTGCACAAGGTGACAAAGACCAAGCGCGCAGCCAATATCAAGCTGCGGCTGATAAAGGTGGCCTTGAAAATAACCCGTTATTACAAATTAAACTTGATGACTTAGCACAAACTAGCCCAGCGGCATAAGGGGTTAAGATGAAGAAGTTAACAGCGGCAACACTTGCTCTGTGTATTGCGACCCTAACGGGGTGTTCATCAAGTGATGACGAAGATGAATTAGTATTACCAGAAATTGTTAATCAGTTTGAAACAAAGGTTGTTTGGCAAGAGTCGATTGGTGATGGTGTTCAGCACTATTTTTCTCGCCTCACTCCAGCGGTATATAACGACGTTGTGTATGTTGCCAACCGTGAAGGTGAAGTAGAAGCCTTATCGCTTGAAAATGGCGATACTCTTTGGCATACCGATGTACGTGAAAACCCCGCTTTTTGGCCTTGGGAAACATCTGAGAGCGCTAAATTATCAGGCGGTATTTTACAAGCCTATGGTAAAATATTCGTTGGTTCTGAGCACGGCTATTTAACTGCTCTTGACCGCGAAACGGGTGAAATTATTTGGCGCAAAACAGTGCCGGGCGAAGTACTTTCAAAACCAGCTGCGGGCGATGGCCTAATATTCGTTAATTTGGGTTCTGGTAAATTACTGGCCATTCACCCAGACACAGGTGAAGAACGCTGGCGTTATGAGCAAGAAGTACCGCCACTGACACTGCGTGGCCAAAGCTCACCAACAGTTGCGAATGGTGGGGTATTAATAGGCCTTGAAACAGGCAAGCTCAACGTATTAATTTCAGAAAACGGTTATTCTGCTTGGAGCGCTGAAATTGCGTCACCAAAAGGGGCTTCTGAGTTTGAGCGTTTAGTTGATGTCGATACACAAGCTTTAATTAGCGGCCCATATGCTTATGCTATCGCCTATAATGGTAACTTAGCAGCCGTCGATATTCGCTCTGGTAATGTTGTATGGAAACGTGAGTACAGCAGCTACCGTGATTTATCGATGGACAGCCAATATATCTATATTGTTGACAGCAACGGTGTGGTATACGGCTTAGATAAAGTGTCTGGTATTGAACGTTGGAGCCAACCTGCTCTACGTGGCTGGTACTTAACAGGCCCAACAGTTGCTGGAAAATATTTAGCATTGGGTGACCAAGAAGGTAACCTACACTGGTTAGATAAAGAGTCGGGCGAGCTTGTATCGCGTGAAGACTTTGACAGCTCAGGTTTCTTTATTGAGCCTGTTGTTGCCGGTGACAAGTTAATTTTATACACCCGAGATGGTGAAGTTAGCGCGGTTAAAATTCCAGACTAACTTACTAATAGTAAACGTTATTTTTCTAAGGCTTCGCTTGGCGAAGCCTTTTGTTGTTTTTTAAAGAGGTAGTTTATGCTTCCCGTGATCGCTCTTGTTGGGCGACCCAATGTGGGCAAATCCACATTATTTAACCGTTTAACACGTACTCGTGACGCCCTCGTTGCCGATTTTCCAGGCTTAACACGAGATAGAAAATATGGCCAAGCTGACTATGATGGCTATGAATTTATCGTGGTAGACACGGGCGGTATTGACGGCTCTGAGCAAGGTATCGAAACTGAAATGGCCGAGCAATCGTTACTCGCGATTGAAGAAGCCGATATCGTATTATTTTTAGTTGATGCGCGCGCAGGCATGACAGCCGCAGACCAAGCAATTGCTAATCACCTACGTAAACAGCAAAAGAAATGCTTTGTTGTCGCAAACAAAGTAGATGGTATTGATGCTGACTCATACTGTGCAGAGTTTTTTCAATTAAGCTTAGGTGATATTCACCACATTGCCGCAGCTCACGGTCGTGGTATTACGCAGTTACTTGAAACAACACTTCAACCAGTTATCGCTGAAATGGCTGCACAAAACGATGACGTTGAAGAAAGTGATGACGAATTAATTGATCTTTACAGTGAAGACGACGACAGCGAAGAGAACCAACAAGCATTTGCAGATAAACCTGTAAAACTCGCAATCATTGGTCGCCCAAATGTGGGTAAGTCTACGCTGACTAACCGTATTTTAGGTGAAGAACGCGTTATCGTTTACGATATGCCAGGTACTACACGCGACTCTATCTACATTCCGATGACGCGTAATGACAAAGAGTACATCCTTATTGATACCGCTGGTGTTCGTAAGCGTAAAAAAGTAAGCGACGTTGTTGAGAAATTTTCTGTTATCAAAACGCTGCAAGCTATTGAAGATGCAAACGTTGTATTACTGGTTGTTGATGCTCGCGAAGGCATTTCAGATCAAGACTTAAGCTTATTAGGGTTTGCCTTAAATGCAGGTCGTTCGCTCGTTGTAGCCGTAAACAAATGGGACGGCTTAGACGATTACGTTAAAGAGCGAATCAAATCTGAGCTTGACCGTCGTTTAGGCTTTATTGACTTTGCACGTTTACACTTTATCTCTGCGTTACACGGCACCGGTGTGGGTCACTTATTTGAATCAGTTGATGAAGCATATGAGTCTGCGACTAAGCGTATTAGTACTGCAATGCTACGTCGTATCATGGACATGGCTCAAGCGGATCATCAGCCACCTCTCGTTCGTGGCCGTCGTGTTAAGCTTAAATATGCGCATGCCGGTGGTTATAACCCACCACGTATCGTTATTCACGGTAACCAAGTTCATGACTTACCTGATAGCTATAAACGCTACCTAATGAACTACTATCGTAAAGCATTGAATATCATGGGCACACCTATCAAAATTGAATTTAGAGAAGGTGATAACCCATACGCAGGTCGCACTAATAAAGTGACCTTATCGCAAAAACGTAAAATACGTGCATTTGCGAAAGAAAACCGCAATAAGTCATAAACTTCATTCGGTCATGAAAAACCTTGTACGCATTTGCCTACAAGGTTTTTACTAGTAACTTAAGCTTTGATCAACATATAAATCACCTATTATCTTCCCCATCTCTTTTTTCATTTGACTTACTTGGCTCTTATGTAGCTTCCTTGATTCATTGACACTAGAGCTTGCGACGGCAACGAGAGAATAAAGTGCTCGACTCCTTCCTTCAATAGCCTTTCTCCGACTAACAACATCTACATTCTTAATATATTGTTCTTTTAAATCAACAAAGTGGAGATAAACTAAAGATAAATCTTGTTCCTCTGGGTATGTTTCATCAGCGCACCAACAACTCAGCTGTATATCAATCTTATGAGTAATAAAATCTAAAAATTTAGGTGTATATATTTCCTTTTTTTCTATTGGATGAATGATCTGGAGAACTCCCCCATCGGCTAAAATTCTTAAGTAATTTATCGTGTCTATTGTTACAGTATTATCCGTCGTTATTGACTGAGTAATTATATTTTTTTTATCGATGACCTGGATTAAGTAGCCATTTTCAGTATTTTTTGAAATTAAAAAAATTTTATTGGGTGCGCATCCCCCACAAGCTTAGTAACATAACCTGGGTGGGTTTGATATAGCTGGTAGTAAGAAAAGCTTTCTTTATCTAGGCCTAGCATTGAAAAATAAACTGCTTCTGTAATACGTGGGTGGCTGGTATTGGTATCGTGCGCTGCACAATTAAATACCATTACCGCCCCAAAAGCAGTGCAGTTTTACGCTTATAATCCTTCATATTCAGCTTCCCTTGGCTTTAAAATATGTTCTTGGCAAGTCATTTTGTTCCAACAATCCGTTTCGGGTACACCGTAATACCACGCTCTAAAAATC
>Ga0209349_1001255_pt1 | contig 12610 bp, 20 predicted proteins | sample ETNvirnome_2_130_FD_184067 | JGI IMG/M metagenome (GOLD analysis project Ga0209349, IMG submission 184067) | Marine viral communities from the Pacific Ocean - ETNP_2_130 (SPAdes) (version 2) | ecosystem: Environmental > Aquatic > Marine > Oceanic | place: Pacific Ocean | collected 2013-06-22
GAAGAACGAATCGCAAGAGGGCAACGTGATCTGGTTGATCGTTGACCCCGGTCACAAAATCCTGACGGTGCTAACACCTAATGACTACTAGACATCTAAAGCAATTACGAACATGGCGTTCCACCGCTGCCGACAAGGGCAGCGAGTGGGGCGTGAGGATAGCCCGTTTAAACGAGGCCCGCTTGCGTGCCTTGCAAGACGACAACATGCAGGTAGTGCTCGATGCGCTCGAAGCTGCGGACAACATGCTGAGTCAGACAAAGAACAGGCCGGGTGTCCATGCGAGGGTACGCGCTGCGCTGCATCGCCTTGATCCAACAACAAAGGAGAACAAACCATGAGACCACCGCCCCATTGGTACGAATACGCTGAACGTTTGCGGCGTAAGAACCACACGTTGCAGCAGATATCTGACCTCATCGATGTAGCTGTGCCCACCATCCGCACTCAACTGATGTTCCGCATGCCTGATTACGATGCGTTTAAACAACCTACCTATGGTGAGGAAGCAACGGCAAGGACGCGCAGAATAAAGCGAGCTTTGGCGGAGGGCGAGCGCCCTGCTTTGATTGCCGAACGTGAGGGTGTATCCCGACAGTGGGTGTATGCACTGCGCCAGCGTGTGGCTGGCCGAGTCGATGCGTTGGTGAAGCGTGAGGTTGATCGCACTCTGCTTGGTGACAGACTAAAAGATGAGGGGGTGATTACATGAGTCGCAACGCACGTAGGGCAGCGAGCATCATCCTGACCATCGTGGTCACCATACCCGTCGTGGCCGTTTGCATCCTGTATGCGATCTTGATCGGCAGCGGTGCACCATGACCATCAGGACTCAAATGCTGATGTGAGTCCTGCTCAAAAAACAGAGATAGATTTTGGCAAAGGGTTCCGCTTCAAGTTTCTATCACTATAATTTTTTGAATAATTCCGTCTTGAAGTGGGCCATAGGTTCGATGTCTGCCGAGTCATGTCTGTCTCTGCGCCCACCCATTGTGATTACCCCATCGTGATTGTCGAGCCTGACGTAGCCAACGCCATCGTCCCACGCAACAACCCAGAAAGAGGGCAACGGACGCATCAACCTCGCTGCCATTATCTTGCTGAGAGAAATGAATGCAGTAGGATATGTGTTATGCAGCACATTCCTTCGCTTTACCTCAGCAAATGCGACCACCTGCTCGTCGCGCAGCAGGGCAAAGTCTAGCCTGTAAGATATAGGCAACTTGATTGCCTGACATTGCCACGTTACGCATGCAGCATCTATGATATCTGACTCATTGCTTAGGTCTGCATCTGTCTCATACCTCTGCCGCATCAGGCATACCTCCCGCTACGATAGTCATACTTCAGGTCCACGGTGCCCACCGTGCCGCTGTGCTTGAACCGAATTTTCTTAACGTGTACACGCACATCTACACTGTCTGGGGTGAAGTCACGCTCGATAATCAGGATGTTGTCAGCCTTGTTATAGAAGTTCGCACTGCCTGCAATGTCCCATGGCTCGGGTATTGGGTAGATGCCATCAGGATTCCTACGCATCTTCGCCGGATGCGCGACAAGCCAAACATGCACACCATGCAATGCACACCAACGCTTGATGTGACCCAACATCTTGCTGACATATTGCGTTTCTGTATGTACCCCGTTCTCTCGCTGGTGCTCGAACTCGTTATATGGATCCAAGATCAATCCGCGTACATCCGGATAGCGCTGCACGCATGCCGTCGCCGTGTTTAAACACCACTCTATAGTTGGTGCCTCGTCCTCCGCCCTTATCCAATAGATGTGCTTGCCAAGAAAGCTGACTGCCTTCAACCACTCATCATCTGACATCTGCGTATTGCCTCGTGTAACCCATCCCGGCTTCCCGACAATCTTCGCAGCGAGCTTGTTCAAATGTTCTTCAGGTGGGTTCTCAAAACTGCACAGTGCGAAGCGCCAGCCCTCGTTCTGTGCCAAGCCAACGATAATCGCATCCAAAAATTCTGACTTACCCACACCCGGCGCACCAGAAATGATTGTCAACTCACCCGCACGAACCTTGTAGTTGAAATCCAACGATGAGATGCCCGTTGAGAGTCCCTGCCGGATGTCTCCGTGGAGCAAGCGCAGCGCATCCTCAACAAACGCAGATGTCTCACGCAACGCACGTAAGGGGTACGGCTGTGCGTCCTTCACAACACCTATCAGAGTGTCTGCGTCGTGCCGACACAACACATCATTGGCATCCTTACACCCCTTTGGCAGCGCCACCTTCCAACACCGAGCTATAGACAGCCTGCGCGACAGTTCATCCCGCAACCCGATGCCGGGCTTGTCATCGTCAGTAAACAAGATGATGCGTTTAAACACGCTCAACTCATCATGCAACTCGTCAAGCCATCTCAATTTTCTGTCACTTGCCCCATCGGGCACACTGATCACGTTGTCAATGCCTGCTTCCATCAGCGAAAGCGCGTCTACCTCACCCTCGACAATGACTAATTGCTCCTGCTTTGCATCCGCGAGGTGCCACAAGTATGGGAGACGCTGCCCCCCCTTCTGTTGGCTAAATCCCTTGCTCTCAGTCCGATACTTGATGTTGATGGTGTCACCCTTGGCATCCTTATGCACAAAGGCAATCGCTGGCTGGCGACTATTATTTATATATGCAGTGCCTGACCTCACGCCTGCGCGTTCGAGCACCCCGGCACTGATGCCCCGGCGCTGGAACCAATGAGTCATTGCGTCGGTCAGTGATTTTGTTTTGCCATCTGTTACAGGGGAGGTACGTCTTGCACCCAAGTTACTGCTTCCGTTTGTGGTATTGACACGCCAAACATTATCAGTCCAGTCGCAGTGATGGCATCGCCATTGCGCACCCTCGCTGTTGACCTGCATGCTCAGGCATGGCTCGCCCCGGTTTTTCTTGCGTGCGTCAGAGCATCGAGGGCAGCGTAGCTTTTGTTGCCCATCGTGGATGCTGTTAGTCTCGAAGCCCTTCTCACGAAGCTGCTGATAAAACGCAGCACTCATGGCTGAGTCTTAAAGATTGGTCGCCCGTCAGCGGTTACACGCCTGCCTTGTTCGTCGCGTTTGTTTTCGCTCGCTAAGTGCGCGTCAAGTTTTGCCAGATACGCAGCCGTAGATAGGTACCATCGTTTCTGCTGATCCGCTGGTGCCTCTCGTGACAGCCATGCATCACGGCTGAACAGGTATGCTTCTAGGTTTGGGATGTGTTTATAGACTGATTGCCAGCGATCATAATCTTTTTGGTTCAGTCGGATGACCTCACCTTTGAATGCGTAGTCCATTTATCGATCCTTGTTGCGATGTTACTTACTTGTCCTGTGATTAGATCTTGAGGATGCCCCCCCTACCCCCCCAAAATTAACCTTGTGGTGGTAGAGAGGACTTGTCCCGCGAATGAGTCCGTCGGTAGCCCCGCTGGATGAACGTCCAGCCCGTTTCTTTTTTCAAACTAGCACGCTATAATTTGCGGTGCAAGCACATCTTGCTTGTCTCCATTGTTGCGATGGATGCGGCCCGGTTCACGGTAGCCCATGCGCCGGGCCTTTTTCATTCCAGCTAATCTCACGCACCTCTACCTCGCATCTCGGGTTGGCCGTGTCCAAGTATTTACGCACGACCTTCGACTTGATCGCACGATCATTCGCATACCACACGTTCTCAAGGGCGTCGAGCAGGACGCTTTCATCTAGGTCAGGGCGGCGGCTGGCATAATATATGTCAGCCCGGAACTCCAAATCGCCCTCAAGTAATTCGTTTAAACGCGGCGCTTGCAGCTTGACTGCCTCGACGAAGGCAAGTGCTTTTTTTGATTTTATGAACCGTGGCTTGCCGCCAATGGTAACCAAGCGGCGGCTGTTTGCTTTGCTGCATGCCTCACCGTAAAGCGTGGCCTTGACATTTCTTTTTTGCTTGTCCATGATGGTCCGGTCTATCGCAACATGAAGATTCAATGAAGTATACCAACCATCGCAACCTGCCTGCACCATTGGTTCGTGCCATTATGCGTGACACGTACACTAAGGGTGACGCAACCATCTCTTGCACTGGCTTGCTGCGCCCAGCCCGCATGTCGGCCCTCTTCGATGAGTTCGATGCAGTGATCGAGCATGATGTAGCCAACGATGTCTGGTCACTCTTCGGACAGGTAGTGCATCACATCCTTGATATGGGCAGGGATGAAGGATACATCACCGAGGAGCGCCTGTTTGCCACCTGCGAAGGGTGGCGTGTCAGCGGGCAGCTAGACCTCCAAGAACTGCAATCAGATGGCAGTCGCATCATCACGGATTGGAAGACACGCAAGGCGTTTGGTGTCATGTCAAGTGACAACACCGATGAACAACAACTTAACATCTATCGCTGGCTTGCCGAAGAGAATGGCCTCAATATCAGCGGCCTCCGAATTGTGAACCTCATCAAAGATTGGTCGAGGCATGAGGCAGAGCGGCGTGAGGGATATCCTGACGCCGATATCTTTGTTAAAGACATACCCATGTGGACATCGGAGGAGGCTGCCGACTTCGTTAAGGATCGTGTGACCGCACATCAACGTGCACGGGAGGGACACCTGCCTGAGTGCACGCCCACCGAGCGCTGGCTGCGCGGTGAGGTGTACGCAGTCAACAAGGAAAAACGTAAGCGTGCAGTGCGTGTATTTGACACTGACGAAGAAGCTAAGACATTCATCGCAGCGCTGGCTGACGCTGACAAGCACAGTGTCGAGCACAGGCCGGGGCAGAATATCAGGTGCGAGCAATTCTGCGACGTGTCGGACTTCTGCCTGCAATATCAATCAATCAAGAAGGCATCGCAACCATGAGTGATTCAACAAACGATCCACTAATTCAAGCAGTGAAAAATGTATCTAACATCGACGACAGCGCCAAAGTCACGATTAATACCAAGCTCTATGCACCCGTAGCACTGCGGGTGCAGGCATTCCGCGAAGCATACGGGTCAAAAGGGCGCATCATCACCACTATCCATCACTCGAATGAAAACCGTGTGCTGATTGAAGCACAGGTGTCCGTGTTTGATGGGCATAAATGGCAACTGATTGCCAACGATTTTGCTGAAGAGTTCCGGAACAAAGGTCCAATCAATAAGACCAGCGCGACGGAGAACTGCTCAACGTCTGCGATTGGGCGCGCCTTGAGTGCGTGTGGTTTGAGCGGTGGTGAGTACGCCAGCTTTGAAGAGGTTGACTATGCGATCAACGATAAGGCGGCTATTGATTCGCCAGCAGAGCCAGCAGTCAATCTCGTCGCCGTGCAAAACCCCGATAACGAGTGGGTTGAAGAGGCACCGGATGAGATGTTTGAGCGCATATCTGTTAATGCAATTGTGAAGATGGGGGACGCTAAGGATGCAATGGAGGTGGATAGAATTGGGAAAGACGCGATGGCAGATCTTGCGCCATGGCGAGCGATGATCGATGAGGAAGCGTGGGGAAAATGGATCGACCTGATGGGCAAATTGCATGCCGAAAAGGCCGAGCAAAAATGGAACGAGGAGATGATTGATGAGTGATTTAGAATTTGTGGATGGGTTCATTGCGAAAGCGCCGAGCGAGAAGGCACCGGATTATGTGAAGGCCAAAGTGAGTCTGAAGCGTGACGAACTGATACGTTGGTTGCAGCAACGACAAGATGAGTGGATCAATCTTGAGATCAAGGTAGGTCGGACGGGCAAATGGTATGCCAGCGTGGACAATTGGAAGCCAAAGGGAGGGTCTGATGGCTGGAAGCCGCAAGGAAGATCGGATGGCAACCCCTTCAGACAATGAGCAAGACCACCGACCAAGTAATTCAGGAGGACGACCTCCTTAGTGATGCGATCAACATCAAGAACCTGCGTCATCACGAGATTGTGGAAGCGTTTAAACAGGCTTTCGGATACTCAGATGAAGAGGCGGAACGTCACGTTGATATGGCAATCCAGCGCTGCGCATGGTGAATAAGGAGTGGGCAGGCAAGGTTCGTGATCAGAGGTATCTCGAACATGTACGCGCTCAAGGCTGCCTCGTTTGCTCGCGTCCAGCACAGGCGCACCACCTGACCCATGCTGAGGGGCTTCGTGGCATGCGCCGAACGGGCGACCAGTGGGCAGTGCCGCTGTGCAAGGAGCATCATGATCACCTCCATGCCCATGGCAACGAGAGCCGCTGGTGGGCGTTGCAGGGTCTGGATGGGATCGAGTGGGCAAAGGGGATGTTTGAGTGGTATCAATCAAACTGATCCGCAAGACATAACACACGACTGGAGTTTGCAGATGGACAACTTAATAGAACAAGCCACCCTCAGTTTCGAGGGCAAGAAGTACGCATTTAGACAGAGCAAAGATGGGATGGTGTTCAGCTTTCTTCTTCACCCCGATGACCTGCCTTCTGAAATTGCAACGTCACCGATAGGTACGCGCTACATGGTTGCTTGCGTCGAGTTGAACGATGTCGAGGAGCCTGTTGCGCCACGCCAGCGGACCGAGGGGCAAAGGGCAATGGCCCGTGCCCATGCGATCTGCCGGGAGGCCAGCTATCAGGACTGGGTACGTTTAAACGCAGCCCGGTGGGGACATGACCCTCAAGGACTGACAGCGGAGGAGTTTGCCGTCGAGATCATCAGGGTGGTTTGCGAGATAGACAGCCGATCCGAGTTACAGACGGACCCTGATGCGTGTGACCGCTTGTCGGAGCACCTGCGCGAGTTCGAGCACAGCCTCAACCGATCACGCTTCGGCCAAAATCATGAGCTATAAGGCATACTTGATGAAGCTCAAGGACCGGCGGGATGCCAGCATCCTGTCGGAATATGTCGATCAGATGGACGACGTAGCGTTCTTTCACTGCATTTACCGGGTGGATGAGCAGATTGACGGCACACTGTTCGAGCCGGGTGATGTCGTTGCGGCAACAACCATTGATCGGGGCGACCTCATCGAGTCATTCACGAAGGAGGCGGAGATCTGTGATGTGGGCGAGGTGCCCTATCACCTGATCATCTCCGAGGAGCCGATTCATTCAAGGCTTGTGCCGGAGGAACGCGGCTACCGTATCTACGGCATGACAATCGATGACAGTGCCAACCTCGACAATGTATTCAAGGAAAACGAGCATGAGTGAGCTACCATGGTGGGCAGAGCGGCTGCGTCAGATTCGACATGAGCAGGGCCGCACACTGGAGGATGTCGGGGAGAAGGCGGGGGTGAGCCGCCACTACCTATCAGCGCTTGAGTGTGGACATCACGTACCGCGAATCGACACGGTGAGGAGCATCGCCAAGGCGTTGGGCGGGGATGTACTCATCACTGGCCGGCGGCGACGGCGCTCTCGTCCCTCGATTGTGTCTCGTTTCTCGCCGGATCAGAACGCCGATAGTAGTCAATGACGGACAGCACCTGTCTGATGTAGCGTTTAATTTCTGCCATGTTGGTGGACAGGTTCTCATATCCCTTGCTGGTCAGGCTATACCACGCCTGTGGCGGTGCCTCCCCTGCTTTCAGATCCGCAATGTATTCCTCCATGGTGTCCGGTGTCAGTATCTTCCACTGCACCGGGACGGGGGTGACACGGTTGGGTAGCGGCGGGTGATACAGGGGCGCAGGCTTCTGTATCGTGACAACCTCTATAGGTTTCACCTCCGGTGGTGTGAAGCGTGAGCCGCCCAGTAAAGAGCAGCCGCTACTGAGCAGTAGCAGTATCGTTAGCGTTATCTTCATCGAATTGATCCGGTTGTGTCAGTGCTTCCAGTTCCTTGAACACCCTGACTGTGCCACGGTTAACCATCTTCTCAAGCAATCCCGGCTTGGTCATGCTCAACATGTTCAGATCATGACGGGCAAACTTGCCACGTAGCTCTGTGACCTCCTCCATTGCCTCCGAGTTGGCAGTCGATAGCTCTGTGATCCGCACTTGGCTTTGCTTTTCACGAGCCAATTGATCCTCCATCTGCTGATTCTGATCCTTGATGGTGTTCTCTAGCAATTGTTGATTGTCCATCGCCTGCTGCAAGGCAACCGCCATGGCCTCTTTCTCTGCCTCAGACTTGTCATGATACAGTTTAAACGCACCGCCAAGAAGGATGAGTGCCACACCAAGTACCGCACTAATCTGCCACATGATTATTCTCCTCGTTTCATTGTAGATCCGGTGGGGTTACGTCCCAGATTTCCACCTGAATTGACCCTCGCTGCCACCATCCTAGCTCTGATGGATCAATGTCTGGGTACTCACCCGTCACATCGTAGGCTCCGGCACCGATCACCAGCGGTAGATCATCCGCATCGAACCCGGACACCATGCTCTCCCTGAATCGTCGCCTCACACCATTGATGTACAACGACGCTCCGGCGGGGCCAAACTCATAGATGACGCTCATGGGCTGGTGCAACTCGAACTCACCACGATGACAGGCGCTTTTCCCACCATGTTGAACACAAATCTCTTTCTTTGGCTTGGCCGCGCTGGTCTGCGCGAGAATCTGGAACCCTCTGTCGGAGTATTTGTGGGCGCGAGACACGAGGATTCCTGATTTTGCGACTTGAAATCGCAGGACTACGAATCCTTCAGACAGTTTAAACGCTGGCTCTGGTGGATAAACCCAGTCAATGGTTGGCCTACCTGCCCGGTTGACCACCCCCGAATCGAACAGCGGCGTGCTCACTCCGTCGCTAGAGAATAGGATCGGAGCCTGCGGTGTTGTCGCCTGCACGGGGTCATCCGGGGCTGGCTCTACTGGTTCTGGGTCCACTGAACAACCCTCTGGACTCAGCAAGAGGGCGTTTGAGCTAGACGATTCCTGACCCAGCGCATTCGTGACGGTCATTTGGATTGTATACGAGCCGCCGCACATCGCATCCAGTGTGGCCTGCGTCACCTCTCCATCCGGTGGGTACTGGATCGTTTGCTGGATGACGAGGGTGCCCTCATCGTAGGCACTGATGGTCGCGTAATCTATGCGATCACTCGGTGTGATTTCTGTTTCGTCAATGTTGTGGGTCGGGTTCTGCCATCTGATTGATAGATTGTTACCGCTAACGTGGGTAGAGAGGATCATTGCGGCAGCAAATGCGAACGCAAGACATACAGTTTTTATCGCCTGTAGCGTTGTATCATCGTTAGACATCAGGACAGTCCATCAATGGGTTAAGTTCTTTGAGTGTGAAAACTTTCAGCGGTTCGGTTTTGCCTTTCACCTGAACAGAATCCACGTACTCAGTCCATTCAGGTTTGTATTCTACGGTATTTTCACCAATCAATATCCACACATCGTAGTTGCGCGTCTGTCCCTCCAGTCGGGAGGCCACATTCACCGCATCACCTATCGCTGTGTAATCAAACCGGGTGTCTGACCCCATGTTCCCGACTACCGCAAACCCTGTATTTATTCCGATACCTATCTGCACGGCTGGCAATCCGTCAGCCACTAAGTCCTCGTTCATGCCTACCATGTTTGCCTGTATGTCCCTCGCACACTGCAAGGCAGTAGCTGCATGGTTCTCCATATCTAAGGGTGCGCCAAAGATCGCCATCATTGCATCCCCTATGTACTTATCGATCATGCCCTCATGCTTCATCACTGCATCCGCTTGCGCCGTCAAGGCTTTGTTCATGATGTAGGCAACCTGCTCTGGCTCCACGCTCTCAGACAGAGCGGTAAACCCCTGCACATCAGTGAACAGGAACGTGCAGTGCCTACGCTCGCCGCCCAGCTTCAAAGCATCGGGGTTATCTTGCAGACGCTTGACCTGTCGAGGGTCTAGGTAATGCTCAAATTGTTTTTTTATCTCCTGCCTCAGACGATACTGTTCCCTGTAACTGAAATAAAACCCAGCCGTCGCTGTAATGAACTCACTAATCGCTGCCCACGTAACATCTACCAACAATCCGGCGCTTGCCATATAAGCTCCTGTAACGCCGGTAGCGGTTAGTATTGCGAAGCTACCCATTACCCCTCCCAACACAGGGAAAACGCTGAGAGCGAACCACACGAACCCTACGCCCACAATAAGGACCAATAACTCTAGTGGCTGGGCATAATTTGGGACATGAGGCATCTGAATACCACTGGATGCTAAGACCATGGTCTCGGCCAGTGCTGCCTGTATGTGGTGCGGGTACATCAGCCCATTAGGTGTCGCAACCTGCGGCAAGATACCCTTAGCCGTGACCCCTACAATGACAAACCTACCCTCTACATCCATCTGCGTCAGGCTGGTTTGTTTCGTTTCTACCCAATCAACCCACAAGCGCCCATCAAGATCTGTCGGTATTGGCGCTAACTGTTTTACCCTGATAGCCTCAATGCCCTCTGGCACAGTTTTAATCACATAGGTATCTGTCCCGGTTGCCGCCTTCAATACCTGTGTCCCCAACGCTGCCACCCAGCCATCCCCTGTACGCATGAGAGCAGGCATTTGTCTGACCAATGCATCCACACTAACCCGTGCAGAAACAACCCCCTGCAATGATTCAGCAGCCAATACAGGGATGTTCTCCGTTATGGCATGAGCACGCATCCCACCCACGCCATCACCCAAAATAACAGTGCCCTCTGTTTTCGGATTGGTGGTGCCGGATTCGGTTTCAAACATAGCCAAGACACTGGGCGCATATGACAACGCTTCAGCAAACGCCGCATCCCCGCCAAAGCGGTCTGGCTCTGAGAAAACAGAAACCCACGCTACACCTATAGCGCCCCGGTTCAACAGGTCTATATGTATCTGTGCGAGATCCTGCCTCGGGAATGGCCAGCCCCCTCTATCCCTGACATCCTCCTCTGTGATGTTCAACAGGACAAAGTTCCCGGTTTCTTGACGCGCAGCCACCAAGGCGTCAAACGTGCGTAGCTTGATAATCTCTCTGGGGGTGAACGTGAGGACAAGAGGCAGTGCCAGCATGACCATAATCGGTATGCCGTATCTGAGTTTCACTGTCCTTGGTCGATCACTATTCTGCTCGATGAACCGCCATTCACTTTGACGGTACGACTAATACCATCCTGTATCAAAATGACGGTATAAGCAGACGAGCCATCCAGATCTAATCTAACGCTGTTCATTACATCCCGGCGCAAGCTAATGTTTTGCCCGTCAATGATCGTCGTGATCTGGGTTACTGTATCCTGCCCTATCTCTGTGCCCTGAATGTTTATAGACGTAGCAAGTTGAATCAACTCATCTGATTCTTCGTCTACCTGTAGCTCATCAATGATATCCAACAGATCCTCTAGGAAGTTTACGTCAAGATGATTGATGTCTAGCTCAGTAAACTCCAGCTCACGCTCATTATCTAACAGATCCTCATTAAGCAGGTCCACATCAAGATCACCAAACTCCAGATAATCGACTGACCCTGCGGCCTGCGATGCCGTATCCATTTCATTTTGAGATCGTGGCGGGTTAACGATGAGCATGTTATCGATTAACTCCAGCGTCAGGTTAAGGATCACCGGGTTGGCCGGGGCTGACTCGTATACATCAACCGTTGTGCTTTGGAATGGCTTGTTGAGGGCCACTTGCCCCGCCGCCGTGGATACAATGATCTCCCCACTAGGTAAGCCAAGCTCATCGGGCAATAAAATAATCAGGCTGCGCCCTAACTCATCGACGGTAACGCTGAAGGATGTACCCCGTATCGCAATGTCTGCCGTGGGTGTGCGTAACGTTATGTTCTGACGATTGATTGCGCCTAGCTTGCCCGTCACAAATCTAGCTGTACCGGACGCAAAATTTAAAGCTAACTTTGCCTTGTTGGGATCTGGATCAAAGATGTACTCATCGATGATTAAGCTGCTGTGTTCTGTGAGCCTGACGAGAGAGTCATCAAGGAACTGAATGGCAAGCCTGCCGGTAGCGGTGCGTACATCGTCCTCTTGCTGTATAGCAAGCTCAAGCCCCGCAACAATTGGCTCATCACGTATGACACGGGCCGATCCGCGTATCTCTGAAATGCTGCCTATATCAGCAGGAGACGGAAGTGCCTCCGTCATCTTGGATAACGCAAACAGTACCATTACTGCCAACACTTTGAATCTTGAGCCAGTCACTGGCCAGTGTTGACTTCTGTTGGACGTTGAATGTTCGATCATTACCTGCGTGATCAAGATAAAAATACCCGCTTGCCGCCCCGGTTCCGGTGAAATCTAGCGTATTAGAATCGCCATCAATATCAACATAATTTGTTGCTTCGTCATAATTAATGTCAACGTTCAGAACGTTCTCATCACCATTGATAATCCAGTCTAGGTCTAGCGTATCAGATAGTGCTGATGTACCTACGTTCAACTCAAACTCATTGGTCGATCCACTGATATCGATATTGTAATTGCCGCTGTTCGCACCATAAGTATCATCTGGGTCTACCTGAATCTCAAAGATGTTTGAGTCTCCATCGAACTCAAAGAACCCTGTAATGCTATCGCCTAGAATATCCCCAAGGAATTTATTGCTGGACCCTATTTGATTTATATCTAATGTTAGCCCAGACCCATCAAGATCAAGCGCCGTCATCGTGCCAGCTACAGCCTCCAACCCACCTATGATATTGCTAGAGCCTAACTGCTCTATATCAATGTTGGCATTAGCCCCGGTCTGATTAACGAAT
>Ga0209349_1001260_pt1 | contig 12590 bp, 15 predicted proteins | sample ETNvirnome_2_130_FD_184067 | JGI IMG/M metagenome (GOLD analysis project Ga0209349, IMG submission 184067) | Marine viral communities from the Pacific Ocean - ETNP_2_130 (SPAdes) (version 2) | ecosystem: Environmental > Aquatic > Marine > Oceanic | place: Pacific Ocean | collected 2013-06-22
ATAGTTATTATACTCTGATAATAATCCAGATCCTGTATGATGTGCATCAGAAAAAACTATATTAGCTTTTCCATTAATCTCATTTTTAAAACTTAAGAAGTCTTCTTCTTTAAAAACATCCCCTTTAAAATATGTTATACTATTTGTATTATATTTATATTTCCTTACTGTGTCATTACAGGATACTTCTATAAATCTCTTAGCAATTGTTGGATTGATATTATTTATATCAAAGGCATATAGTTTTGAATTTGTTAAGAAGTTAGAAACCTGAAAAAAAGTTTTTAGTACTGACACTCCTATTTCTACATATGTTATCTGATCAAGATCAAATTTCTGTTGTAGATACATGAGTATATCTACGTAGGTAAGTTCCTTATTTAAAGGGAGGTCTATAAGATGCTGAACATTTGGTGGTAGTCCATAGTTATCAGGACTAGAGTTGTAATCTTCAGTAAGAATAAACGAGTCTATATCTGCTAGTGTACTTCTGTTGTATTGAATTACTTCTGTTAAGCTAGGCATAAATATTCCTCATTTGTTGTACTTCTGCTACCATCTCATGATAGGTATCTGGGTTACTAGATACTCCTTTAGGATTTCTATAATACAGTCCTAGCACCTGATCAATCTTTTTAAATCTGCTTCCACGTTGTACGGCTCTCAGCCACATCTCAGCGTCTGCGGCACACTTGTAAGAGCCATCAAACATACCGTACTTATCGTGTAAGGTCCTTCGCCACATAGGATTGTTATGTGGTGAGTTGTTAATTAGTAACCCCTCTAACCCCTTGAACTCGTAACATGGGAAGAACTCTCGTGCTTCAGTACGTTCAAAGGTATCATTAGGCTCATGTGTAACTAAACTATATGCATAAACTAAGTCTACTGTTGGATCTGCTTCTAACGCATGCCAATGTATCAGTAAAGAATCTGGATGTTTTCTATCGTCTACATTTGCATTTGTTACATACTTACCTGAGGAAGCTTCTATTCCTAGGTTCCAGCAATTATAAAGACCAGGGTCTACATCAGGCTCTATAAGAATAATGTTATGGTTTACTTCACGATACACATCAATAGTTTCACGTTCATATTGAGACAGACTAGGTGCAACTATAATAAGTTCACAAGCATGAAAGGCAGACTGCCTTGTTATATCGACTAGAAAGCCTTCTATAAAGTCATCCTCATTAAGTAAAGAAGTAACTATACTGATATCCATTTAACTAATAAAAGGATTTGTAAAAAGCCATGGAAATTGCTTAACTAATTCATTTGAAGGACCTAATAATCTGTAATCATTTGTTAATTCTTCACCTACTGTGATGAGTCTATTAGATTTCCAAGTTGCATAGCCATGTGATAGTTCTGGGCTTAAATTAGGAGTGTCGGAATGATTAAGAAAAAAACTTATATTTAACGAATTGAGACCTCCCGCAGGCAGTGCCCAGATACCACTCTCTTCTTTTATAAAGAAATCTTGTATATAATTAGAAATAGAGTTGTCGAGCCCATCCAGATCTTCATCTGTTAGCTCTATAATATCTTCAAGCATCTCATTACATATATTAAAGACTTCAGTATCTTTAGGAATATCTTTTATAGCAATAACTCCTATGCCATCAATTTCAGATGGAGCAAGCCTACAGAATATCTGCGATATTAAATTTTCAACTAGATTTTCTTGATATAGTGTCATTAAGTCCTGCTCCAAATTTAACTTGGTCTTCGTAGTGACATATCTCTGACTCTGTAGCAAAGACAACCTCAGACTCTACATCCGCATCGGCCTCATGATCTACAGCATGCTCAATAGCCTGGTCTCTATCCTTAGCGTAATAGGGAGGCCAGGTAAATTTTATAAGCTTATAACCTTTTACTTGGTATTGATTCATTAGATGTAATCATCCCTATCCTTCGGGACTGTTGAAAGAGGCTTCTTAGGAACAATGATCTTTCTATTCCTAAGATCATAGAGATCTGTAGATTTCTTAGTAAAGCTTTCTGGATTGTTAGACCAACACAATGAAGAGAAGTCACAAAACCTACAGGAGAAGTCTCCCATATTTAATCCTAGCTCTCCCTCAGCCGCTCCTTTTTCTAGCCACTTATCAATAGTTAACCGGTCTTTTTTCAAGGCTATTTTTCCTTGCTTATATAGACCGGCAATTTTTTCTTCAGAGTAGCTGTGCTCATAGTCCCTAGGCGGTAGTTGCTTTGCTTTTATATATTTATAAAGAACTTTAAACCGTGTATACAGTGTCTCTTTTGTAATCCATGTATAGGAAGTTTTGTTTCCAAACTGATCTGTTACTACGACGTAGTCATCTTCAAAGCTAACAGAAAATTGCCACATAGCTTTAAACGGTGAGCCATGTGGATACTTCTTAAGCTTATAGTAACTATCAGACCTAGCGAAGTATAAGATTGCCCATTCATTAATCTCTTTGTTTCCAGAGTGAGCTGATTTCTGATACTGATCTAAGTAAAGAGCACATTGCAATAGATCTTTAATCCTAGGCTCTGATATACATGTGCCTGCAGCGTAGTCACTAACTGTTTTTATATCACATCCTAATAAGGTATCAGTCTTAGTATCTAGTAGAAAGAGATCTATTCTACCAGAGAGCATGTTCTCTTGATCAAAGAAAGAATGCTCATCTTTCAAGAGGACGAGACCTGTTTCAAGAGGATGGTTACGTATAAAAGATGTGATTACTTCATGCAAGGCTTCACCACTAAGACTAATAATACCAAACTCTGGATTATAGTCTTCTGTAGGTGCAGTATTAAACCATCTATAATATTCTTGTCTTAAACAAGTACCTATAATTTCTTTATCAGGATTTTCGATAGAAATCGATGAAGGATAAAAGCCTGATCGGCCTCTACTTGATTTCATAATAGACGATGAAAATGCATCGTACATTCTAGAAGGGATGTCAATCATAAGGAGTCTTTAATAATTTTTATAGGATTTTTTGCGTCAATTTGTATATTGTTTTCTTCACACCATAAGGAGTATGTAACATCAACATCTCCAAGTACATAATTAGTATTTTTAGTTTCGATATTAATACCATTAATTGCTAAAATATGGGTACTATATACCTTTTCGCCATCATCAAAATTGGGATGGCCATATGCTTCACCAAAGAGGACATACTTCCTTTGTTCAGGAGCTTTACAAATGTCATATAATATATCGGAAGTTAAATACCAGTTCTCAAGCTTAACATAAGGCTTGTCATGAATATAATTATCCCAGTAAGATTCCATATTAATTTTCCGATTCGATAAAAACGAATGAGTTCACTTTATTCACTTGCTCCAAGGTTCGGCTAGTGCTGACTTCTTCAGGCCTCCCTTATCAGGGACGCCAATAGTAATACCATTAACTTTAGGGTCTTTAATTTCCACTAAAGTAGTAAGCGCTCTTATATCTTCTGTAGTGTAGTCTTTGATACTAAAGTTGTTTGTGTTAAGTCCAAACCAGAGCACACCTGAGCCACCGTCCTTACTCTTTCTAATATTAAACTTTATTAGAGGAATAGGCTCGCCACCAGGTTGGGTAATAACTTGGCTACTGTCGCCATCAAGGTCGTAATAGTGATTATATACTGTAGCAATAATATCGAAATCAAACTCAATTTTCCTAGTCTCAGTAATATTAAGCAATGAAGGTTCATGACCTGTAGTCTGTCCTTTATTCATTTCTAATGAAGCAATCACTGTTACAGAATGTGTTTGAACAAAAGATTTTATCCACTGAGAAAAGAACTTAGCTTTAGCAGGTTCAGTTAAGTTAGCTTCAGAAGAAGCTGCTGAAATTTTATGGAAGCTATCGATGATCAGAAGAATAGGCTTTTTAGTATTTTCTTGAGTTTCTTCTACCCATCGTTTTAACATAGGAAGGGTATTACCTATACTATGATCTTTCATCACGAGTCTTCCTTCTGAAATTAGCCTCTCAAAGAAACTTATACTACAGTCTAATTTTTTACGATCAGCTGCTTGAAGAGGAACTCTTCTGGTTACAGACCTCCAGTTCACACCAGAGTGCATAGCAAGCATTCTCTCTAAAGTTCTTTCTCTAGAGTCATCAAGGGCCCAGTAGAGTACAACAACATCATCATTACTATCTGCTATACGATAAGCAAAATTTTGAATGATAGTACTCTTGCCATGCTGAGGCGCACCTGCAATACCCATAATACTTCCTGGAATAGAAATTTCTTCGCCATGTTCATTGATCCCTACAGGCTTAGGAATTCCGGATAGTCTACTATCTATAAGGTTAAAGCCAGTCTTCCATCCCTGAATACCAGACTTTTTATTGTCTAAGATAGTGACTAAGTTTTTAAAGTTTTCTAGACTCTCGTCTACTGAGAGCTTTAAACGTTCATGCTTGCTGCCAGTTTGTTGTCGTATATTATGAGACGTGGTATCTATCAAAGATAAGATTTCATCTGTACTATTAGCAGAATTTAATTTATTACTTAAAGATCTTTTTACCTCTCCTACGGACTCTAGAGTCAGACGATCTATCTCATCTCTAATGTCTCTTTCATCTACCCCAGTTGACTCAGATAATTTAGCGATCTGTTTGCCTCGCTCAATCCTATTTGTTGTGTTCTGGATTAGCTTAATCATTTTATTAACAAACTGGTAAACATCTGTTTTACCAAGCATTGCTTCTTTAGACTCTCGTTCTATATAGAACTCAAATGCAGAGATAGGCTTTAGCTTAAAGAAATCCTTAAGACTGTGAGCTCTAATAAAATCATCAGGGTCTTTACCATCAGAAAATCCATCTATATCCCACTTTAATCTAGTAATACTAATCCTAAGCCCTTCTCTGCCAGATAGTTTTCTCATATATTTATCCATCTGGCGTTCTCCAGTACTATCGCTGTCTAATACTAGATTGATATTCTTAAACCCAAGTTTCTGGATAAGATCGACTTGCTCATCTGTAAAAGAACTACCGCATAGAGATACACATGATGTATGACCAGCCTGATACGCCGTTACAAAACTGCCATTTCCTTCAAATATATCTAGCCTAGATCCTCTTGATCTGTTAACTGTGTGTAAGCCATATAATAATTGAGATTTTTGATAGATTGAGCTATGGCTAGAGTTCTTATACTTAGGCCTCTTGTCTTCTTCAGACCATTTTAACCACCTAGATGAGAATCCTACTGGGCGTCCTTTTTCATCAAACATAGTAAATGTTAAAACGTCAGGGCCAAATAAATCTGGAGTAATTCCTAGTTCTTTTATTCGATCTACTGTATAACCTGTTAAGCTTTGTAGGCTTTTTAAGAGTTTGTTATAGCTCTTTACAGTAGAGATATATAACTTTTTACATATTGATTTTGACCAGCCTCTGTCTTCTGCATATTGGGGTGTCCAGTTAATACATTCTTCTCTCTCGTTTACAATAACAATAGTATCAGCAACAATCTTATTAAATCTAAACTCTTCTATCTGTTGGAGCTGCTCTTGAGATAAATCTAGCTCTTCATAAGCTATATTAAATCTCTTAGCTAGCTTGTAGACGTTATCAATTAAGAATTCTAGCCCTGTTACAGGCGCTCCTGTAAGCCAGTGATTTGCTGTAAAAATGTCTCCTTTGGTGTTACACCCATAGCAAAATAATTGTTCATTGTTCAAGTCTGATAATATTTTCATCGATGCATTGGTGTCTCCATGCATAGGGTTTACGCATAATAACATGCCATTATCAGAAATTTCAGTTCCTTCATCAAGAAGGAAATTTTTCAAGTGTGGCCTAATGTGGCTCTTAAGGTTTTCTAGTGCAGATAAATTGTCCATATGTCTAATTCCTATAATTTAGATCATCTAATATTATATTCAAGCTGTCCCTTGAAGTACGCTTACTTCAAGACAGGGGAAAGTCCTACGTCATATGATGCAGATCATAGAACCATTATTACTTCGGCCTTAAAGGATACAGTTATAAAACATTTTACCTTAAAAGGAATGGGAAGGAGTATCTCTGCTACCCATGACTCGAGGTATTTCTCTAAGAGATGGCATGAATATAGAAAGAATCTTACGAGAGATTCTGAGAGACTTAAAAGTGCTACTGACCTGCTTGTTAAAGCACACGAAAGAGTCTTGAGTATCAACAATATATTTCCGAGCAATTATGAGATAGCAGCAGTCAATTTTCCTACAGAAATGTCTGTGAAATCTTGTTTGATAACAAGCAGTATAGACCTCTTATTCATAGATAAGGACAACACCAGAGATGCTTTCATCATTTTTTTGGACACTTCCATAAGAAAAAAAACAGAAAATGATTTAGGTAGCTTCCTAAAAGCTACGTTTAATCTGTCTGCAACCTCTAGAGATTTGATTGACAGTAGAGTAAATGTAAGATGTCTTAAGTATAACCTTTTACATAACTATAAAAAAGAGATTAAATTAACTAGAGAGCACAGAACTTATTACCCGAAAATAATTAGTGGCATCACTAAGTGTATAGAGAGTGAATCGTTTTACCCACGAGCATCTCTTGATGCTTGTGAACACTGTACATATAAAGATATTTGTTCATGGAAAATAAAATAAAAAAGACTAAAATACTAATTGTTACTGACTCCGCTAAGATTCACACTGGCTTAGCAGAAAATGCTAGGCTGGTATTCACTAAGCTTCTAGAGAAATATCCTAAAGAATTTGAAATAATCCAACATGGGTGGTTTAACTTCAACGGAGTCGAAGAAGTACCATGGCCTGTTTATAATACTAATATGATTCAAAATAATGGCAAGCCAGACATTGACCCTAATGATAGATATGGGCAGAGAAGCTTCGAAGGTATCTTAGCAAAAGTTCAGCCAGATATAGTCTGGGCAAGTGGTGACATGTGGTGCTTCGATCACATACTTAATTCACCAAATAGAAATAAGTTCCGATTAGTAGTATACTATACTATTGATGGCAGTCCATACCATGGAAGTGAGCTAGTACCTGGTGTTAAATCAGAGTGGGGAGCAAAACTTGAAAGAGCAGATCAAGTAGTAGTATGGAGTGAGTTTGGTAAAGATGTACTTGAAAAGTCTTGTCCCGAGCTCGCCCAATCTAAGATCAAGGTAATATATCATCCAGTTGATACTCAAAGATTTGAGTACCAAAATAGAGAAGAAAAGCTTGACTTCCGTAAACGTACCTATGCTGATGGTATTCCACCAGATGCATTTATCCTAGGCTGGAGTGGCAGAAATCAATTTCGTAAACAAAACTATATCATGTGGGAGACAATGTACTATCTAGTTTACGGAGACTATATTGTATGTAATAGCTGTGAAAAGATAACTGCTAGAGAATATGATCACGCAGCTAGAGAAACAAGAGCTGTTGGAGATCTAACGATATATGATGCTGACTATGATTACACATATTGTTATCATTGCAACTCAAAAGATATAACTGAAGGTAAGCCAATTGACGATATCTATCTATGGCTACATATGAACAAACAAGATCCTGGGTATAAAGCGGACCTTCATTCCATTCTATGGAAGGTAGATCATAGGTGTGTCTATACGAATGGTCTTCAGTCAAGTAAAGGACTACCGCCAAAAATGGTTGCTGATCTGTACGCATCATGGGATGCGCTGCTTTATCTTAGCGGTGGTGAAGGATTTGGCATCCCTGCATTCGAAGCAATGGCATGTGGCACTCCTGTTATATATAGTAACTACTCTTCTCATAGAGACTTTTGTAAGGAAGGTGGCGTATCAGTGAATGTTAGATACATACCAGAACTGGCGTTTGCAATACATAGAAGTATCGCAGATATCAACGATGCAATAAAGAAAATTCTTTGGGCTTACAGTAATAGAGATTCACTGATAGACCTAGGTCTAAATGGAAGAGCTTTTGCCGCAACTAAGAATACAGAAGTTGTTACAGATGAATGGATTAATTTATTCAGAGATCTAATGAAAACAGAAACCTCAACTATAGATACCACAAAAGTATTTACTCAAGTACTTTAATAATTATGATAACACACAATAACCTGATAGAAATTACTGAGAAGCTTAGCGATACCGTTAAGGATAAAGATGTCTACATTGCTATACCAAATAAAAATGGGTATATGCTACATGAAGTAGTAGGTGCTGAACTTGTACATGTAGATGGAGATATAGATGGAGAGTATGGAGTTCTAGTTACATCACCTGTAGCTTCTTATCATCTAGATGGTGGGGCCGAGCAAGCTCCACATGACCCTGATGAAGTTCCAGTTATTAGATATGAATATATTGCACTGGAAGAATCTTCCCAAGAAGATCTCCAGAAAGAAATATCTAAAGACAAAAGTACTAACGATAACTGGCCTGCACTACCTACAGAGATGGAAGACATTGATGACTAACTCTAAATATGAAGACCTCTTTATAACATGGAGAGGAGATCTTATTTCTCACCATGCTTCAGCGCAGCATGCTAGGAACCTACTTGAGCCCTTAATAAAGGGAGGAGCCTCGGTAAAATTTGAAATAATCAATCCTAACAATAAAAGAAAAACTGATCTTAGCCTATGGTGGGAAGAACAGATAAAAAATAATAACAATGTACCAAATGGCATAGTAAAAATTAATCACTGTGATCCCCAACATGCTTCACCCAATGAAACAGGTGGGCCTAATATAGTGTATACTCGTTGGGATACATGGGGCCCTCCGAAGAGCTGGGTCTCTATAATATCTAAAGAATTCAGTGAGTGCTGGGTTACAAATAAATTTTCTATTGCAAATAATAAAGGAGAGTCACTAGGCATTCCTACAAGAGTAATTCCTTATTGTATAGACTGGGATAAATATTCTAAAGCTACCTCAAAATCTAAGATAGTTGGAGTTCCATCTGACAATATAGTTTTTGGAACTACAATGTCATGGAACAATAAGGAAAATGCTAGTGATTTAATTATTGCCTACTGTACAGAGTTTACAGGAGAGATAGACAAGATATCTTTAGTCATAAAAATAGATGCAGCAAATGCAGATGACGCAAATGAAAAGGCTAAAGTAATTAGCCTAGTTCAAGACATAAAGAACCTAGTTGGAAAGCCTAAAATGCCACCAGTTGTACTTATCAATGATGTCTTCACAGAAAGTGGAATGGACAATATAATTGCATCATTTGATATCTATGTATCAGCGGCAAGGAGTAAAGGTAAAAACATAACAATGCTAAAAACTTTAGCTGCAGGTAAGCAGGCTATATTTGTTAACTCTGGAATCCATAATGATTATTATAATGGAGAGCACAGAAATATGTACCCAGTAAATTACGTGCTTGAGCCTGTTACTCAAATGAATCCTATGTATCTGGCAATAGATCTATGGCCTAGACCAGACGTGGCTCATATGATGCATCAGATGAGAACTGCATACAATTCATGGTACGTTCCTAATACTTCTCAGAACGGAAAGGTTACAGCAGGACTCCTTAAAAAAGAGTACGATACTAAGGTTGTTGTCCAACAACTAGCTGATGCAATTCAAGCAGTCTCACCTAAAATGGGAGTTACCGTTTAAGAATAAACAATGTCTTTTGTACGTGAACATATTGTTAAAAGATTTACTAGAAGCTCTGGCTGGAGGAAGGTAAGGAAAGCTTATGTAAAAAAGTTTCCATTCTGTGCATCCTGCGGCTCTACTAGAAAGCTAGAAGTACATCATATAAAAGACTTCAGTACTAATCCAGAGCTTGAGCTAGAGCCAAATAATCTTATAACTTTATGTCGAGCAGGAACTCAGTGTCATCTCACATTTGGACATCTAGGTAACTGGAAAAGTATTAACCCTTCTGTTGAAGAGGACTCTGTATGGTATTTAGAAAAAGTGAAACAGAGAAGATAAACTTTTTAGAAGACATACAGGACGCTGAGGACTATAAACAATTTGAGAACGTCCTCAAGCTCGTAGGAAGAAACGAGCTAGAGATAGATAGGATCATTAGTTCTTGGAAGAAACGTACCAAAGCTAGGTACGGTCGCTTCATGGAAGCTGTAGAAGCAAGAGCAACTACACAAATTCCTCCATATAAATCTTGGTTCGAGTGCATTGTTAGTCCAACCCATAAAAAGCTGGAAAAAATGCCTAGGTTTCATAGATACGTAGCTTATTTATTAGCTCACTATGGCCATGAAAAATGCGCTTCTATCCTAGGTATGACTAGAATGTCGCTATGGAGATGGAGAAAAACTATGGGATATTTGAACTAATTAAGAGGCGGAAAGTAATTAGAATCGTACCCTAACCTAGGAGAAATTTTATGGCTATTCAAACAACAAAAGTTTCAGCACAAGGACCTGGAGGAGGCACTCTTGCAGGTTCTGGAATGGTTCCATTTTCTGGTATCATAAGTACTGGACAGACTGGAGTATCGTCTGGCCCATGGCGTATTGAAAAACAATTTGTTCATATATACTATTGTAGAGAGCCAAATCTTAATTTTGAGCCTTTCGTTACTTCACAGCTACATATGAATACAGGCTCGCCTGTCTCTGGTAAATACGGGCTTCATGGTTCAGAATTAAGTTATCAGATGTATGCTGGTGTCCACGTCTACAAATCCAATGCAGATTTTCCCACTACTGGATATACGGAGCCCCAGTTACTTGCAATTAGTGCAAATGAAGAAGATATCAATGGTAATACATACGGACTTGTAACTGGTAGTGGAGGGACAGGCATCGCTAGTATGTGCCTAGGCCCTCAAGGGGCTATTGAAACAATTCAGCAATACTATTCTAGAAGAGAATGGAACGAGACGGGTGATACAGAATCGTTCAATCAGGCCTGGGGTTACAACGTAGCGTTTCAATTCGGACGAGAGCAATACACTTCAAATTATCACTGCGCATCTGCGGCTGAGAACTATAACACATGGAAGCACATTCGTTCTTCAACAGAAGCAGGATCTACTCATGGAGTACAAGATTATACAGCGATAAAAATGACAAGTGCACCTAAATATTATATTAGTGCAGGATATGCTACTTCAAAGGAACATGATTATCACATAAAAGCGTTTATTATAGATGCTATACATGCCATGAGTAACTTAGATTCGCCTCAGTACTATACAAACGTGCCAAATATTCCTGTACCTCAAGCCGTTAGTTATCCTACGCCTACTGAGGCAGTTAGTGGCTTAGATCCAGGAAGAATCGACTGGTCTTAAGTCTCTAAAGTATCGGTAGTTCTTCCGTACTTGTCTTCTATTATCTTCAATCTTTTAGTACTCCGGTAAAGTGTGCTAACACTATATATTTAGAGCCATGAGTCACTGGTGATGATTTATGGTAAGTCCATCCATCATGGACTTCTCCAGAATACTTAGGAACATCAATGACTTTTTCTGCAATTCTAAGTTCGCCACCTTCATAATCGTCATTAAGATGGATAGAAAGTGTTGCCATAGTTCTAGTGCTATACTTTACCTCTCCTTCTTCTATATCTGTAGACCAGTCTACATGTGAATCGAATTCTCCACCTTCATCGTATCTCATAATCCAGAAACCAGCATTGCCTGTTAAAAAGTCCATAGCATTGTTCTTGAATACTTGAGTGATTAAATTTTGTATAGGAAGGAATACTTTTTGAAGACGCCTAACTGCTAAAGATTCGAGATCAGTTCCGATCCCATCCATATTCATTCTATACTCTATACAGTAAGGATTACCTTGATATTTACATGGTTCTCCTTGTTCATCAACAAGATTTATTAATATTCCTGCTGTATATTCATCAATACAGTTATGTATTATCATTGTTTGAGGTTCTGGATTGAAAATATTCACATCCAGCCCTCCACCTTTAGTAATAGCTACTCCAGATGATTCTTTATTTGGTATTTTATCTAGTTCATCCATAATTATAAATTGATTTGGTCATAAGCTATTTTAGCTTTGTCTAATAAATCTAAACCTTTCCTCATTCTGTACTCATGAAGGTAACAAACTCTAGCTATCCCAGCTTGAATTATAAGTTTGCTACATTCAAAACAAGGAGCCAAGGTGACATATAAAGTGCTGCCGCTAGAAGAGTTAGTCGATCTAGCGAGCTTAGTGATCGCATTAGATTCTGCATGAAGAACCTCAGGCTTAGTATACATTTGGTGGACATGGTCGTAAAATTCGCAAGCATTATCAAAGCCTACGGGGGTTCCGTTGTATCCCTCTGAAATAATTTGAGTATCTTTGACAATAAGAGCTCCTACACATCCTCTCTGAGCATGTGATAGACTTGAAAGCTCTTGAGCCATTCGCATATAAGTTTGATCTAACTTGTCTTGTGTAGCCATAGAGTTGTTCTGATGAAATTCTAAGTGGCTCCCCGAGCAAGACTCGAACCCGCACTTGACAGATTAGAAGTCCGTTGCCTCTGCTGATTGGGTTACCGTTCCATAAATCTTGTTCAGCTAATTATTTTTCTGCTCTATCTATTAAGAATTTGTATTTTGGAACCTTTTCAGGATTTTGATCCAGGTGTTCTAATACGCCGAAAGGATCATTGTTGATGTATTTCTTAACA
>Ga0209349_1001262_pt1 | contig 12580 bp, 13 predicted proteins | sample ETNvirnome_2_130_FD_184067 | JGI IMG/M metagenome (GOLD analysis project Ga0209349, IMG submission 184067) | Marine viral communities from the Pacific Ocean - ETNP_2_130 (SPAdes) (version 2) | ecosystem: Environmental > Aquatic > Marine > Oceanic | place: Pacific Ocean | collected 2013-06-22
GTATGGGCGGTATGGGCGGTTTAGCTGGATTAACCTTAGCTGGCGGTTTAGCTGGAACATTAGGCAAACTGGCTTATGATGAAGCTAAGAAAGATAAAGGTGTGCAAATGACACCATTTACCAGTATGGATGCGACAGGCAGATACAACATAGAAGCTGAACTTGCTAGAAGGATGGGTCAACAAGCACCTAATCCTGTTGAGTTTGGTTTATTGCCAGCTGGAACTTTTCCAACATTAAGCGGTGGACAGCCAATGGAACAGCCAATGCAAGCTAGATATGGTGGACCTGTCATGGCATATGCAGATGGTGGCGATGTTTCAATGGCAGAATTTGAAAAAATGAATGGTGGTATCAATGGTGAAGGCACTGAAATCAGCGATGAAATTCCAGCCATGTTATCAGATGGCGAATTTGTAATGACAGGTCAAGCTGTAAGAGGTGCTGGTAAGTATGAAATGGAAACAGGTGAGGGTGGTATTATAAGTTTAGTACCATCTTTAGATGAGGACAGAGAACGTGGCACTAACTTGATGTATCAAATGATGGAAGCATTTGCTGGTCAAGCTATGCCAGCATAGGAGAACATAATGCCACAAGGTATCGGTACATATGGTAGTCGGGTTGGCAGACCTAAAAAATATGATGCTGGTGGTGATGTAGATACCACTATGATGAATTACTTTCCACAAAGAAAGCCAATGAGTGTGCCTTCTTTGACAGGTGTTCCAGCAATAGATGCATATAATCAAAACCTAGCTGGTGTTACAGCTGCTCCAGTTAGAGTGACTCCATTTAGTCCTTCACCAAGGACTTCAGTTCCAGCTCCAGTTCCTACAGTACCAACAGCTCCAGTACCAACAGCTCCAGTACCTACAGTACCAACAGCTGCTCCTACAGTACCTACAGTACCAACAGCTCCAGTACCTACAGCAGTAGCACCACCTACTACGCAGTTAGCACCTTACACTGGTGCTGGTAATGTAGCTGATCCAAACTACATTAGTGGAATTAACAGAGTTGAAACTGGCTTAGATGCAACTACAAAACAAATGTTGTTTGGTTTAGATGGCAAAGGTGGATTTATCCCCGGTGCTATGCAAGCAGCTGAAAGCACTTTCTTTAATCCAGATGGTACACCAAGAGTTGTTGACCAAACTGTTGCTGGCTTTACTCCAGACCAACTACAAGCCATGCAAATGGCTAGACAACAAGCTGGAATACAAGATAGATATTTGACAGGCGCAGAGGAAGCATTTAGGTCAGGATTAGGCGCATTAGAAGGTGGTAGAAGTGGATTCTTTAATCGTTTAGGTGAATCAGAAGATTTGCTAAGACAAACAACTGGTGCTTATGACCCAAGTATGACTCAAAAATACTTTGACCCATTTGAAGATAAAGTAGTTCAACAAAGCATAGAAGATATTAGAAAATATGGCGCACAACAAGATATTTCAGATACAGCTAGAGCAATAGGAAGCGGTGGTTTATCAGCTTTTGGTGAAAGAGCTGGTAAGTTTGCTGGTGATAAAGCAGCTGGTCGTGAGAGAGGATTGTTTGAAGCCATAGCTGGCATAAGAAGCGGTGGTCTTGATAGAGCTAGACAATTTGGTATGTCTGAGTTTGAAAGACAACAACAAGCAAGAAGGCAAGCTGCTTCTGGCTTGGGTGGATTTGCTGCCAATAGATTTGGTGCAGATCAAACATTAGGTGGTGCATATACTGGCTTTGGCTCAGGTTTAGCTGGCTTAGGTGGAATGCAACAACAAGCTGGCGCATTTGATATTAACCAATTATTAGGTTCTGGTGGAATGCAACAAGCGTTAGCACAACAACAAGCAGAAGCTCAGAGAGCTAATTTGTTACAAGCGCAACAAGCACCATTGGCTCAATACCAAGCATTAGCTCCATTCATACAGATGGCTCCAGCTGGTCAATTCCAAACAAGTACGCAGTTTGCACCACAACCAAGTGCATTACAGACAGGCTTGGGTGTTGGATTAAGCGCATTAGGTGGTATTGGCTCTTTCTTAAATCCAAGAACAACATAAAATGGCTATTGGCAGACCACAAATTCCTTCTCAAATTGATGCTTTCGCACCGGGTGGAGATGTTACAGTAAATGCTGGATCACCAACATTTACACAAGCTCATGCAGATGAATTAGCGAGATTGCTAATGATACAAAGAGAAGCAAAACAAATGGATTACCCTTCTAATGTTGAAAAATACAAAACTAGATTGGGCGAATTTGCTGAACCAACAGCAAGGATGAATATATATGACTTTGCATCAGAATTAGGTGCTGGTTTGTTATCTACGCCCAATACAGGTGGTGCATCAGCTTTTACTGGATTAGGCGTTGGTTTTAATAGAGCTTCAGAAAGAATGCGTAATGCTGAAGCTGAAGATAGAAAAATGCGACAACAAGTTGGTATGCAAGCAGCTCAAATGGCAATGCAAGATGAAAAAGGTGCATTGGACTATTTAAGACAAATAGAATTAAAAAATATAGATTATAAAAACAAACGTGGTGATTTACTTACTTTTGAATACACTGACAAAGATGGCGTAGTTCATAAACAAACAGTTCGAGATAATTATGCTAATGACGATATTATTGATGACCTTATACAGAACAAAGGTGCGATAGAAGTTAAAACACCTAGCAGTGAAGTCAATTTAATTACAGGTCAAGTATCAAAAAGAGATGAAAAGGCTATAGATGCACAATATAAAATGGAAGAAGAAATATTTGCTAAAAGGAAAGCTGGTATTTCTTCCATAGCCAATGTCGATGAAGCATTAGCGATTGCAACAAGATTGGGAGTAGATAATTTTGGTGCTGTTGAAAGTTTAACAATGTACCCTAGAAAATTAATTGATGCTCTCGGAAAAAAAGATTCAGAAGTTATTGGCGATCAAATATTGCTAAATCAAATATCTATGGGATTTACCATGGATATAGTAAGCAGAACAAAGGGTGCTATATCAAACAGGGAAATGGAATTATTTATACAAGCATCACCGGGTCTTGGATCAAACTACAATGGCTTTATTAAGCAAGCTAATTACCTCAAAAGAATAGCTCAAAGGGATGTTGATTATGCTAGGGCATATGCAGACAAAGCTAATGAATTAGAAGAACAAGAACTCGATGGCGAATTGACAGCATCACAAGTAAAAAGGCAGTTAGATTTATTTGAAGGTGATTGGTATGACGATAATCTGATATTTGATAAAACAGAAATGGCAGAATTAGAAAATATTGTTAAAAACAGAGTAGGTTATGCTGAAGGTTTTGATGAAAATAAATATCAAAAAAAATATCGTGAAGGTCAAGATAAAATAATTGAATCTTCTTATTCAACAAATCAATCTCCACAGTTGCGAAATGCGCTAACTTTAAGAGAGCAAGTTGAAAGTGGTACAGGCAAATATGCTGGTTTAACTGAAGAAGAAAGAATACAAAAACTCAATGAGATTGATAATTTGATACAGGAAATTAGTGGGCAATGAGCGATGTAAATAAGGTAGATGATGAGATAAATCGCATCAGAAATAATCAACGTATTTATGACCAAGCTACTGATGATTACACGCTGAGGAAAACTAGAGCTAACTTGTTTTTTGATGATGACACTGAGATTGAATATTTGGCATCACAGCGTTTTCCCAACGATAAATTTGCTGCTTTAAAATATACTAATCGTGATGGCACTCTTTATTATGAGGACCCTAATGGTAAAAATGTTTTCGATGGCAAATCCTATTCTAAAGAGTTTCCTGACAATGAAACTGTAGGTTGGTGGGGAGATAAATTTGTTCCTAACATTGCACCAGCTGGCACTTTTGTTGCTGATGTTGCTGGTGGTATGGCTGGAGCGCAAAAAGGCTTCAAGACTGGCATGAGATTAGCTAAAAATGTTCCAAGTCCAATAGCTAAAGCGTTTGTTGTGCTTGGCTCTACAGCTGTTGGTGGTTTTGGTGGTAACATGCTGTATGGTGGTGGAGCAAGATATGGTAGAGAAGCACTAATTAATGGTTTTTATAGTGAAAAACCAGAAGAATTAGAAGCAGCTTATTATGATTTATTAGAATCATCAACTTGGTCTTTACTTCCTTTTGGTACTGGCACAGTTGGATTAACTAAACTGGCATATAAATTTAGAGGTAAAGAAGATGCCTTGCAAGCTATTATTAACTTAGGTAAAGATGCAAGTGTCCAGAAAAAAATTGCTACAGCTAAAGAATTTGGTATTGATTTGACACCAGCTCAAGCAACCAAAGCTGGTTCCAGAGCTAGAGATATACAATATTTTATTACTAGACAACCAGACACAAGAGCAATTACTAAATTTTATGAAAGTCAAGCCTCACAAGCAAAAGAAGCAATAGAAGTTTTTGCAGACCAGATTGGCTCTGGCAAAACTGTTGGTGACATCAATACAAGAATTAAAGAAGCTGGAAATTGGGTTATGGAAGAATTATCCAGAAGAAGGAAAGTCAGAGGTGGAAAACTGTATGACATGCTCAAAGAAGCACCTGAAGGTATTAAGATTGATGAGATGCAAAAGTTTATTGATCTGATAGATTTCCATATAGCTGGTAAAGATGTAGGACCTAAATTTGTTCCTAGTGAAACTACTGTAAAAAATTTACAAAAATTTAAAGATATTTTCTATAAAGATGGTGAATTAGTTGATGATTTAATGTCTGTACACGCTAGAAGAAGTACAGACATAACAAACTTTTTGAGAACTTTACAAGAAAAAGGTGGCGGTGATTTTGCAAAGATTTCTAATCTAAAAGAAATTTTAACTTCCTTGATGGATGAAACTGCACCTATCTATAGACAAGCTAGAAAGATTTATGACCCAACTAGACCATCCTTACAATTGATAGAAAAAGGCGTGATTGGTAGATTTGGCAAGCTAATGACTGACAAACAAACTGCGACAGCCATGAAAAATTTATTCGATCCTAATGTTTCAATAAGATCATTAAGAAATGCCAGAAGATTATTGCAAACTGCTGATCCAGATGCTTTTAAAGATGTAAAAAAACAATTTATTTTAAACATGCTAGATGATGTTACAAAACAATCTCAATTACAAAAAGGACTTCCAAAATTTAAAAATAATTTTCAACAGCCTAAGATGCAAGCAATGATGGAAGAAATGCTATCACCTGAAGAATATGCAAGTTTTACAAAATTAATTAACGTAATGGATGATGCATTTTCCATACCTATGGGTGGTTCTCCAACACAACCATTACATGCTATGGAGAAAACTTTTAGAGATGAATCTTTAGATATAGGTACAAGAGCAGCTCAAAATGTATTAAACGTAAACAAATTATTACAAACAATTATTGGTGGTAGAGGTTTTGGCGATATGCTGTTTGAGAATGTTGCAGCCAGACAATATGAAAGACATTTACAAAATACAATCAGAGCATTAACAGAAAGTCCAGATGATTTTGCCAAGTCTATGGATGAAATGCTTAATTATTTTGACAAAGGCACATTTAGAAATTATCAACTTTTTGGCAGAGGTGTTGAATTGGGTGCAGAATCTATTGTTGAGCCTGAAGAACAACCTTACACTGGAGAACAAAGAGGTGAACTCATACAAGATATAGACAGACAGATAGAACAATTAACTCCAAACACAACATCATCCTTGATGAATGTACCAGCATTCCCAACACAACCTGACATAAACACAGCTATGTCACCTACTGTATTGCCTAATCCAAAAGACAGGGAGTTAGCAATGCGCCAATCAGGAATCGCTGGGTTGGTCTAAATTATCTGCATCAATCAACGCACCATTAACTTCAAAATTCATTTCATAACCCATAGCACTTTCGCCATTAATGGTTACAACTAAATTTCGTGAAATTAATCTCAGCAACGCTGCTTGATGATGCAAATTCAATTTACCAAACAACTCTACCACTTCTCTAGGGTGAGTAATCTCATAAGAAACAGGATTTTGTTTCTTGGTTTCTTTTTTTAAAAACATATCAACCTACAGCAGTATTTTGTATATCAGTTAATGAATTATGTTTGTTCTCTATCAATACCCTTAACTGGTCAATCTTTGACCTACGCTCTATTCTGCAAATATCTTGCAATAGATTGTATGTATCAAAATCAACAGCTAGGCTTTTACGCCCTTTAGGATATTTGACTTCTTTTTCCTCAACCTCTAATTGCATAACAATACCTTCTTTTTTTTATAAGAATTTGCGCATTATTGTACTAAAATTTACGCAGATGTACAACAATTACTAATAAAATAATAAAAAATAATCAATTTTACATAAAAACATAAAGAAAACAGTCACTTACAAATATTAATAAATATTGATAAATTAATGTATTAATTGTTGTACTTATTTACAAATTTTAGTAAACTATATATGTGGAAAGTAATTTTAAAAAGCAAAAAGGAGCAAAAAATGAACCCAAATCCACCTTGGAAGTAGAAAATGAAATTCTCAAAAAAAACAAAAAGGAGCAAAAAATGAAATACAGATCAGAGTTTCAAGCGTTCATTAAATTTTTCAAATTATTCGTGCTACCACAAATGGTAGCTATTTCTTTCATCGCAATAAGTGAGGTAGCGTAATGACAACAACCATTGTTAAAGAAAGTTTCAAAATAAAGCTAAGAGAACTAGATTTCGATCAATTGCAAGAAGTCTTTTTTACAATTATTCAATCAAAGACTTTGACCAAAGAGCAAAAAAGACCATTGATAGCTTACATCGAAGGGAGATTAAAAAGATTGCTCAAGAAAAAAGACTACGATAACTCTAACATGACTGATAGCGAATATGTCGCAAAGTGGGGTAAGTAATGAAAAAAATCGTGTATGTAGTTAGAGCTTGGAATGAAAATCAAATGGTAAAAACTGCTGTTACTTCATTTCCAGAAGCTAAGGCAATTGAAGATAAATGGGGAAAAGCGGGTTTTCGTGATCCTAGTATTGAAAAAATTGTTGCTCCAAACATGAAAATTTTCCATGAAATAATTGAGTACAACAATCGAGATTACATTGATGATATGTACTTTGAACAAAAAGCCATCAACGATGATATGAATTGGGATGAAGGTGATGGCTGGAATAACACTGTTTATTAAAAAGGAGAAGCGTAGTGAAACTAATCACTAAAGAGATACTGGGTAAGCTCAAAAGTAACCCAAGAGATAACGCTGATAACAAACCATGGTTGAAGTTATTTAACCCAACTGGCAGTGGAACTTGGTTAATATCAAATATAGAAGATGATGGTGACACTTTGTTTGGCTTGTGTGATTTAGGTCATGGCTCACCAGAACTAGGTTATGTCAGTCTAAAAGAACTGGAGTCACTCAAACTACCATTTGGTTTAGGTATTGAACGTGACATATCATTTGAACCAGATAGGACTTTGGGTGAATATGCTGATGAAGCCAGAAAAGTGAGATACATTACCAGTTAGTAAATAAGGTGCATTAGGTACTGTGTTTAACAAAACACCATAAAAACAAAAGTATGCTTAATGTATAGCCAAAAAAAACCAAGCTATCGCCTTAATTTTATTGTAGAATAAACCAGCATAGGTTTCCCCCAGACAACTTGTAGATTGCTCCTTTAATCTTTCCACACCAAGTTGTTCTGGGGTTTTTTTTATTCTAAAAAATGTTACTATTTGAATAGTGACAACATACAAAATAAAAAATTATATGCTATCCATGCAATCTCATTGGTGTATTAATCAAAACACCTATGATGCAGTGCAAGATACTATGCCTATTATTACTAGATTTAACGCACAAGATGGCACAAATAAATTAGAAAAAACTCCAGCCAACAAAATAATAAAGAAGATTTATCCTGATGTTTACAAAGTGCCATTGTTTAGAAGGCAGTTTTGCAGAATGCTGGTTGATGAAATTAAACACATGCAATTTAAACCAAATAAAACTGAAGATGAGTTAAGACAAATTCCTGAAATTATATTGCATGAAAGATTACCAGAGTTACACAGGAATATGTGGTACATAGTGCAAACAGTATTGAATCCTATTTTCTTTTCCTTATGGCAAAGACACTGTGCCAATATTGGCTCAATCCAAATTGCCAACTATAATCTTAAAGATAAGAAACAAGGTGCATTTCACCATGACGATTCAGCTGATATAACTGTGGTTGTACCATTGAATACAGGTAAATATAAAGGTGGTGGTACTGAGTTTCATAACTATGGAAAGATTGACCCACTACCAACAGGACACGCTTTGATGTTCCCATCCTTCCATATGATGCACAAAGGATTACCAGTAGAATCTGGTGATAGATACCTTTTGGTTTTCTGGTTATATGATAGAGCTAGAGTAGAATATCTACATCAAAATGGATTACCATAGCTGGTCCAAATCAATAGTTTGCACACCATCAATATTGTATGGCTTAAAATCATCAGTTTGTCTTGCATGTAAAATTACACTTAATGCCTGTTCATTTTTAGATTGACCATACGCTAATGCTTCAGGTGTTAATTCATAAACAGCGTAAGGATAAGGATGTAATTTTTCTTGTGCTAAAAATGCAAAACCATTGGCTGGTAAATCAGCAGCTCTACATGCATCAACATAAAGAGAACCTTGCATGTGATACCTGAAACTATTAACAGCATTCCTGAAACCTCTGGGTGAAGCATCACGACAGGTTTTTAAATCCCAAGGTTTTTCCCCATCATACCAATCAATTCTTGATTTAAAAGGATGCCCATTCCACATAAAACAAATTGTTAGCTCAACTTTATGTTCAGATTTAGGAATGTAATGACTGACAACTTCCCTACGCTCCATGCAAGTGTCATACAAATTCTGAGTAATCGCAGTACGATCACCAATACTGCTCTGAAAATCTTCAAACTCCTGTTTGCCTAATTTTGTACGTTTATCAAATTTAGGTGAGATTACAAATTCATCATCAAAATTATGATGCTCAAGAAATACAGTATGTTGAACTCTACCTTCCAGTAAAGCTGGTGACTGATTAATAGGATTCTTGTTTTTCCATGTAAATACACAGCGGTCAGCTTCTTTTAAATCTGATGCTCTATAAGCTGGTATCTTATTATACTCACTGAATGGCAAATCTTCATAAACGCCTTCTTTAAAGTTCATCTTCATCCTCATCAGCTATCATCAAATCAAAATCACTCATTGGGTTTTGTGATGTGTATTCAATCAGTTTATTTAGATACCATTTTGCTTTTTGTAAATCAGTAATTGAACTTTGTTTGTGTTTGTAACGATGCACATATTTAATGATGCAACCTTCAAGATAAGATGGAAACTCATTACCCAGTTGTTGTTTGATGTAATCAATACACTCAATATCATTCTGTGTGTAATGTTTAGGGTGGTTTACTTCATCACTCATAACTTTTCCTTAAAAAGAAGGTCAAGAACAACTCGGGTAGCTGGAGAAAGTGATGATAGTGAGTTGCTCTTGACCAGTAAAACTAAAATGGTATTTCCACATCGTCATCATCATCTTTTACAAGATTAGATAACCCAGCTGATGCGGTTGGTTGTGGTTCTTCTTTAACTGGTGCTTTATCAGCCACAGCTATAAATTCAAAACTTTCATGTATTAAGTTTTGTTGCCACTCTGGAATTGCATCAAAAACTTCACACATTGCTTTTGATTCTGCGCTACTGTTACCATTAAATTCATCACAATAGACATCCATATCAAAAATTACTGCATCATTAATAGTGTCAGTAATTTTAAATTCATCAGGTTTGAAGATAGCTTTTATTCTAGCTCTACCTTCATCTGTATGTTCAACATGCAGTGTTGCTGGCGCACCAACCATTTTACTTACATCAAACCCTTGCAAATCTTCATTGCTAAATGGTTTTCCACGCCAAGTTACTAAGTCTTTATATAAGGTTGCATTTTCATTGAGTGAAGCAGTATATTTCTTGCCAATACTAAATGGTCTGCCATCAGCCAGTGTTTGAGAAGGAATTTCCCAAGTTACGAAAATTGCTTTTCTTTTCTTAGGTGGATTATCTTTCCAAGTTTCTTCTCTGGTTCCAGCATCTATTATTTTGTAACAAACACCAAGATGTTCTCCAGCTGGTAATACTTCAAATTCAGATTTCTCTGCGCTAATTTTTAAAGCCATGATATTTCTCCATTAATTTTACGATTTGATTATTTTAACAAATTTTTATATGATTATACATCTTTTTATAGATTAAACAATAGTGATGATATTATGGCTTTAAAGATTTCTCGACCACAGGCTAAAAGTTTTGATAGACCTTTAACCTCAGATGCACAACAGCAGTTTTTGAGTTTCATGGCAGAAAATGGCATGGAACATGACCCAAAAAGAGGTTTGGTGATTGATGGTAGCATAGGTCGTGCTTATGTCAATCTAGGTGGTGAAAGAAAGCTGTCAGGCTGGTATCAATTGTGGCTTGACCAATCTGTACCTTTTGGAAGGATTGGAGATTATAGAACCTCAATGGACCAGCCTACAGCTATCTGGAAACCAGAGAATAGAAAACGCCAAACAATTACCAAAGCAGAACGCGAAGAAATAAAGAAATTACAGAAAGAAGTTGAGATAAAGAAGGCAGCTAAGTATTCAAAGTCTGCCAAACGCTCACAAACGCTCTGGGAAGAATATAATGATTGTGAAGTACATCCTTACCTAGAAAAGAAGAAAGTTCTCTCATATGGTCTTAAAATTGACGAGAAGGAGCGTTTAGTAATCCCACTTATTGATGCCAACTTATCTATTGTAGGTTTGCAATACATAAATGCAGAAGGCAAAAAACTTTTCCTTACTGGTTCCAAAAAAAGCGGTAGCTTTTTTATTCTTGGACAAGAGATTCTCAAGACCTCAGACAAAATTTATTTTTGTGAAGGTTATGCAACAGGAGCTTCCATATATAAGAACATGGAACAACCAGTATTTGTTGCATTTGATGCTTACAACTTATTGCCTGTTGTGGAACAAGTATTTGATATTCTGAAAGACAGGAAGTTTATTTTTATCGCAGATAACGATGAGAAATCCAAGACAGGTGAGAAGGAAGCAAAGAAAGCCTGTCAATATGTAATTAAAAACAAAGGTCTTGCTGAAGTTCATATGCCAGAAACTGATGGTGATTACAATGACCATGTTAATGCCATTGAAGGTGAAGTATTACCACCATTGCAAGTGTTGGATATGCCTACTGATGTGGATTTTGTTAAATCAGAGAAAGGCAGAATGCTCAACATTAAAGATAATGTACAGGCAGTTATGCACATACATTCCATAGAAGCGCATTACAATGTGATTAAAAAGAAGATGGAGATACACATACCCAACATGAACTTTATCGCTGACATGAAAGAAGAAGCAAGTTTGGTTGAGATTGAGGATCGCTGTATTAATTTAGGTGTGCCATACACCAGAGTCAGAGATTATTTAAAGATATTAGCCAAAGAATACAATCCTGTTAAGGAATGGATTGAGAGCAAAGAATGGGATGGCACATCACGCTTGCAAGACTTTCTGAATACGATAGAGTCCAGAAACTCCGATGTTCTGAAAGACATGCTGCTCAAGAAATGGTTAATTAGTTGTGTGGCAGCAGCTTATGAGCCTAATGGAGTCGAATTAGAAGGAATACTGGTATTTCAAGGAGCGCAAGGTCTGGGAAAGACGTTGTGGTTCAAAAGACTGTGTGACTACAACAAAGGTTGGCTATTAGAAGGTGCAACGCTCAACCCAAGTGACAAAGACAGCGTGAAAAGAGCTGTCAGTCATTGGATAGTGGAGTTGGGTGAGATTGAATCAACCTTTAAGAAATCAGACATAGATCAGCTGAAAGCATTTGTGACAGCAAAGACAGATGAACTTAGGTTGCCCTATGATAGAGCATTTACCACTTACCAAAGGCGCACTGCATTTTTCGCATCAGTTAATGGCAGAGAATTTCTCACAGACAATACTGGCAATCGTAGATTCTGGGTAGTGTCAACTAAGGCGATTAATTTCAATCATGGTATAGATATGCAACAGGTCTGGGCAGAGGTCAAACAAACTCTGTATGTCGCTGGACAAAAGAATTGGTTCCTGTCACCTGATGAAAGGAACTTACTACAGGACTCCAACGAAGGGTATAGAACCCAGAGTACAGTGGAAGATTTAATTTTAGAGCATGTGGATTTTGATAGTAAGGTCACACAACCAGTACAAATGACCAAGTTATTAAGAGATTTAGGAATACGCAACCCAAGGATGCCAGATTTCAAAGATGCCAACAGAGTATTGCATCAAAGAGGGGTGGAACCCAGAAGGACTAATGGCAAGAAAGTGTATGATTTAAGTTACACCACAGTAGATGACAATTCATTTAATAGCGGTTTTAATGGCGGTTATAATGATTGAGATATTACAAGGAAACTGTCTGGATAGATTGAAAGATTTGAAAGATCAATCCATTAACACCTGTATCACTTCACCGCCATATTGGGGATTAAGGGATTATGGCGAGGGCGAAC
>Ga0209349_1001264_pt1 | contig 12569 bp, 10 predicted proteins | sample ETNvirnome_2_130_FD_184067 | JGI IMG/M metagenome (GOLD analysis project Ga0209349, IMG submission 184067) | Marine viral communities from the Pacific Ocean - ETNP_2_130 (SPAdes) (version 2) | ecosystem: Environmental > Aquatic > Marine > Oceanic | place: Pacific Ocean | collected 2013-06-22
CACAGCAGGTTTTATATATTTATGATTAACCAGATCAGTACCACCTTTGGTGCGAATACGCTTCACCCCGTCCATTTCTCTTGTCATAGTTAGCTTCAAATCAGGCGAATGGGGCATATCATAGTAGGTGCCAACAACCATAGAACCAACCTTCCCAACAACCAGAATATGTAAATTGACTTTATGAGCCCCATCAAATGTTCCAATAGAAAAACCATTATATAGTGTGCCTTGATCTTGTCCTATAGTGAAAGAATTTATAACATCTTTCGTTTCTACGTTTAATCCCTCTGACTGAATATACATAGAATAGTCGGGATTATATGCTCGAAGATTATGTCCTAATATAGCTAAAAAAGAATAAGGGGTTAAAATATTTGATGAAAATGATAAATCAGTAGCATTATCTAAAATATTTGAATCATAATATGATGGGATTACTGGCAAAGTATTCCAGATACTCTCATCCCAATCCCCAGACCCAGAAAGGGTTATGGCGTTGTTCACCTTAAGCCATTCAACAACATTTATGTAAAACCTCGGTGTACCTACATTTTGATAAGCCATCTACCAAACCTCCTCTATGGAAAGAGAAATATCGTAAACATTAAATGCACTCTGAGTAGCCTTTAATGAATTGTCTTTAAACTTACAAATAGCAAACTGGTCAGGCTTATCATTAGAACTATCTGGCTGGAATATAAAGGGCAAAGTACCCCCTAAAGTCTTATGCCATACTTGTGAGAAGAAATTATCATCGGTTAGGAGATTATCTTTAAATTCTATAGGGATATCAACCCATATAGATATATCTGATATAGTGAAGTCTGAGGATACTTCGTTAAATGTATGACGAAACATTATAGATGCTGTGGAATCTGTAGTATTGACTGTAAATACCACACTATTTGCACCTTCAACAGCCCGGTGGCCCCCAGTAAAAGAACCTTCGACATCTACCAATCCTTCATCAGTAATAATTATAACACCAGTCGCTGTGGAATCACCACCCTCTATATCAACTGTAGGTAAAACACCAGAAGCAAGGGTTGCATTAAAAGTAACTATATATTGTAAACCGGCAACGACTGATAGAACATCAGGCGTAGATGCTTTGGAAATAGCATTCCCAGGCGTATGCCCACCATGAAACCCTGTTGTAGATTCACCATCAAAAGTTTCATATCCATTAGGGCCGGGAGAACCATTTATAATATTACCCTCTAAACCTAATGGTGACATTCCACCAACATGATCATCTGCTTCTAATCCTTCAAATGTGTTTATTGCTTTAGATAGCATTTGATTAGAACCCCATAAATCACCATCATCCATATAGCTGAATTTTAAATCCCAAGCTCTTCTACCACTTTTTTGCATTGTAATACCTTCTGGGGTTCCGGGTATTCCATGTTCACCTGAACTATCACCAAGTTCCCAGGCACCCAGAGACTGCCCCCAGTTTGGTGGTTTTGTATAAAAGGCGTTTGAAAGTGATGCACCCCCCTTTGTTTCTATGGTTTTTATACCCGAATAGTCCCTTGTTAAAGTCAAAGATAAATCGGGAGAATGTGGAGGGGTATATGTTTTTCCAATAGAAATACAATTAGCATATAAAGAATCATCTGTTATAAAAGTTTCAGGCGTTTCAACTGAACACCCAACAGCAACACTTAATTCATCAAATGTAATTATAGAAAATCCATCATAAGGTGGTGCTCCACCATTTGAAGTAGCAGCATTTACGACAGGATTCCAGCCACTCGGTGTCAAAGCCGACAGTTCAGATCCAGTTACAGTAATGTGTATACCAGTACCAACTGAATGAGTTGCACTTGCACAATTATGCCCCAAAACAGCAACATAATCTGTTGGTAAGGTTGAATCAACTACCACCGATATTCTTTTATTTGTCTCTTGATAATCTCTATTTATTATTGTTGGATTTAAATATTGAATAGGATTCAAATCAATCACACCACTACTATTTAAAAACAATCCATTATCTATATAAAATTTTGGCGTTCCAACATTTTGATATGCCATTAGTATCTTCTCCTATTTCTCATAGTTTTACGTTTTTTATTATATTTAATAGCAGCATAAGGAACCAAACTTGGATTTTTAGTAGGCTTTCCATCATTAAAATATAAATCCTGCGAATCTTCAGTATGCTCTTTGCCTGTCATAGCAGCATTATCAGATAGATGTATATGATACGAGCCTTTATATAATGTGCCATCTTCTAAATATAGCATAGTATTATGATCAGAGGTATGTAGATTGTTCAAATGTGGCTGTTTTAAGACTGTTTTAGCAACCCTTTTACCATAGGTATAGGTAGAAGATAAATCCTCGCTTATAGTAGTCATATCTTCAGCATTAGTATTTAAGAGTTCTGTATAATCCATTACCCTGTGAATAGTTGTGGGTACTTTTTCAGCATTAATATCTGCTACGATTACAGATAATATTCTAAACTCCCCAATATAGCTAAAAAGTTCATTTAATACCCCCTCGCCCAAAGGAAATACCATTATTCCATTATCTTGGTGTACAATAGCAAAAGATTTAGAAGTTTTATCCTCTATCTCAATAGCACCCCTATATGTAATTTCAACGCCTTTTATATTCGAGCCTTCTATCGTACATTCACCATTTCCATAATAAAGTTTAGCCATTACAAGATGTAGTTCCTATAACACAGTTAGCCAGAGTTACTATATCCAAAACATTCCAATTGCCATCTCCAGTCATATCACCACAGATACCAAGAGGCAAGCTGATTGTATCGTCACAATCAGGCGTTCCAACTAAATTCAAAATACAATTAAGAAGGGAAACAATATCCAGTACATTTAAAATCCCATCACCATTAAGATCACCCATTAATCCTGTACAGGGACATAGACAACCATCAGATTCAAAACATCCCTCAACTTCTTCCCCTAATGCGTTAAAACCATAACAATTTCCACAACCATCTAATTCTGCATCACCACCACACACACCAAAACAATCATATGCAAGGCACACATCTTCCACAGTAGCATTTGGATCATAATTGCAATATACTGGGTTATCATCCATACATCCATAAATTTCTGTTCCTGTACCACCATCTTCATACACACAAGAACCATCATACTTAGTAACGTCATCAAAACATCGTGTTTCACCTTCCTCTGGATATGTTGGATCACTATTTTCAGAAGCACAATCAAAGTTTATAGCATCTGGATCATTACATCCTAAAGTTTGAATATAATTATTTGCACTATCTAAATTATGCGTTTGAATTAGTTTTACAGAAACCTTATCAATTTGTTTATTTGTTTCATATACTAAAAATTGAGGATAAACTGTTTGTCCGTTAACAGCTATACCACTTTGAGTATATTCAATTCCATAGGGAAGTACGTCTGTTGCTTTATCAAAAACAACCACATCCCCTATTTCAATATTCATATATTTTAAGGGTAAATCTACAAACATCAATAAATGTTGATTACAATACCAATTCAATAAAAAGTCTTGCCATTTTTCGGCAGTCCCGTGATCTCTTATATAATTTGATGAAAATGTTTTTTCACTTTCAGAGTGATCTAATTCAAGTCCATAATATTCAGGACTATAATTACCACTTACAAATAAAGCATCTGTATTTAAAGCATCTAAAACTTCATCATATTCATCTCTTGCGTAGTTTTTTTTATACTCTACTATAACACTTGTTACCACATCCTCTATTTTTGTTCTACTATACCTCAACGATATAATTTCATCATTAATTATTTGCAAATCATGGTCATCATAACTTGTATAATTTTTAAGAGTAACAAAACTATATTCTCCCATAGAATTATAACGAATAAAACTTTTAGAACTTGCAAACATTTCTTCTAATAATTTTTTACTGTTAATTTTTTTTGAAACAGTAAAGCCAAATTCCCAAAATGGATGCTCATTTCTTGATTCCTGTATTGATGTATATCCTGAATAATTTTCTGTATCAGATAATGTTCCTCCATTTAATTCAGTATCCATTAAATGATATGCAATATCAGATGGTTTTTGTATTAACCCTCCATTTAAAGTATAGGTTGGAATATATGTAAGTTCCCCTTCAGCTGAAATGGTTTCTGTAGTAACTGGAAAGAAATATATATTGGCTGTTGATCCATTAACATGACCATTATTGGTATGATCTCTAAGCATCCCTAATTTTAAATTTCCATTAGGATCAGTATAAAAATTCATACCCTGATGTGATGCACCCGACCCAACAGTATGATACCCTATTATGCTCAAGGTCTGATCATCATGGTTTGGTTTTAATACATAAATATTTCCAGAATTTACAGTAACATATAAATGTTCAGCAGCATAAGCTAATCCTTGAACATAATATATACGATTTCCATCAGGAGATAAACCCCCACTATCATCCACATAATTATACCATCCGACAAATTCACACTTTGGACTTAATATTGTATTCAAATCATATACAGCCATTCTATCGGCGTAGACATAACCACTATTATGACCATTTACGTCTGTATAGGAGGATAAATACCAAAGACTATTTGCATCATCTGTTGTAACGGCAGATGCAGTATGTCCGGGGCTTGTGGCTGTATTAGTATCATCACCATAATCTTCTCCCGCATGAAGATTTGCAACATTAACCACAGTCATACTTGAAGCCTCAATTACTACAAGTTGAGGATAGGGCATACCTACCCCTACGCCGCCCTCCCATCTTCCAGACCCGGTTAATATATATCCATTATAATAATCACAATCTCCTATATGATTAGCTTCAGTATGACAATGTGATAATATAGGATGACTGTCTGGAGCGTTTATGCCAGTCCAACCAACACTTTCCCCTATTGTTGTATTTATCACCTGAACAGGGTCATCACCATTGGTCGGTCTTATATCGCCGAGAATACCCACTTTTACTGTGAAATCACTATTCCATTTCTCAATTTTACATTGGGCTTGTGTTGACCATCCATTTGAATCTGAAAAATACTGATATTGTCCATCTGTACAATACCCCTGATGGATGTCAAAAGTTCCAGCTTCATATATACCAAAACTAATATTAAGGGGATCAGTTACATTTGTTCCATTTACTGTTGGTGGGGTAATTTTTTCTGCATCTGCATAATATCCAAATTCAGTTATATACCATGATTCTACTTCCGTTCCTTCTGTTATTTCTGAGGGATCACTCCTGCCATTTACATTGGCATAGAAATCTTGATTTAACATATCTTTTATTAGTGCATAATTAAATAAAGTTAATTCTGTAAGTTTTAATTCTACTGCCATTCTTGCTGCTATTGGTAGTCTGCAATATGCTAATAATTGATTGGTATTATTTATAACAGACCAACCACCAGCATCTGAAGGTATGTCACCCCCCTGCTGTTCCCACGCTTGAATCGGTTCAGTGCCTATAGCAATATCATGGTCATAAAGATCATAATCGTCTTGTGAATCTCCACCCAATCTGACATATATTCTTCTATCTCCTGCTGATGTTCCCCATCCAGTACCAGATGCACTCATGTTACCTGTCCATATTTCGCCTTTCCAATATAATATCCCTGCTGATTCTTCAACCGAGCCTAATTCAAATACACCTGTTTGAATAACCCCCCCAACAAGTTTCATCTCATGCTTATCATTTTGTCCACCACTTTCATTCCATATATCAAGATAAAATTGTTCTTCACCTATAAGCTGATTAGCATCATCTCCCCAAAGATAATAAGAACCTTGCCAATCGTTATCATCCCCATCAGATTCTTTAAATAAAGAGCCATAAAAGCTCGGTACTCCACCTACATTTCTTAAATATGAACCATACCATGAACGACTACCTGATGTGGGGCTAAATCCTGCCGTACTTGACCAGAACGCCGACCTTTGTTGCAATGGTTTAAAGGTCATACTATCTTTACCTATTTCTTGATATGCTATAATTTTATTAAGGCTAATTGGATTTACATTATCAGAATCCCACCCCGAACTACTTGCCAATGTTATGATATTGTTTGAAGATGTAAATTGTACCATTCCATCTGAATAATCAAATATTTTACTTTGACCACCCTCTAAGGATAGTGTAGGTGGTATAAAAACATAAGTATTATCAAATATATATAAATCATTTATGGAAATTGTTTCATTCATATCGGATTGTATTTTTACACTTCCCTCCTCTATTCCCCATTCTTCTATTGCTGGAGAACTTTTAATAACACATGGACTTTTATCAACATGACCATACACCATTGGGATGGGTTTGTTTTTATATTTATCTGGAACATTTAGATGACCATTATCCTCTGTAAGATAATTTTCAGGTAAAGGCAAATCCTTATGAAGTGTTGCTTGGCTACGATCTTCAACTACCAATCTTACTTTTTCATCATCGTGAGTATATCGTCTAATGCTTCCATTGTAAACTTGAAAAGCAGTTGCATGACTAACAGTAGATTGTGAGCCCCAAAGTATTTGTACTTCCATATTTATTAATGAAGTATCACCTACTAAATCACTAAATCGTACCCCTTCATATTCGTAATTGCTAATATCTAATGTTATAGAAGATATCTTATAATTTCTTTTCTCAATATCAATGGATTCTTTTAGTGATGGAATATTTAATAATAGTGGTTTATAAAAAAAATCACCTATTGTTATAGCATTAGTTGATAATCGAATGTTCATACCATCATCATCAATTAACACAAATGGATATATATTCGCATCCCTACCCTGAATATCATTTTTGAAATTATCCGGTAATGTGAGTGCCATTTACAGCCTGTCCTTTAATAAATTCATATTCTTTATCCCATTGCCCTATTGGGCATTTCGCAGTAGCTATCCTTGTCTTAACCTTCATAAAACAACCACATTTTTTACACATATTAGAACTTGTAAGTTCGGGGCAACCCTTACATATATCCCATCTTTTGCTAATAATATTATCATCATATATTAATATATTTTTAAATCTTTCAGACATACTTCGCATATCAAACTTTCCTGTTTTAATAGCTTCCTCAATTTCTTCTTGTGCTTCATATTTGGCAATTAAATAAGTAAGTTTTTGCCCGATCTTAATATTGAACTTTAAAAGATATTTAAGAAATACCAAAATCCGTGCCTCGCCTGATGGCTTCTTTGATGTTTTCAGCAAGTTCGCCTTCTACAAAATCCTGAGATAAAACATTGCCTGATACGTTTACAGTTACAGAGCTACCACCCCCACCACCTTCATTCATACGGTTTAAGTTTTCCATTCCCACACTCTGAACAGCACTACGGCTCATAATAAATTCACCCTGTTCAGCTTCTATCATAGTACCACCTTGGGAATGTCTACGACCACCAACCACACCACCACGAGCATATTTAGGAAGTGGCTGTGCATTTACCTGTGCCATTTGTAGACCTGCAACAGCAGCTATCAATCCAGAAACAATAGTTGCAGTAATTGGATCATAATCACCATAGGCTTTAACAACCCCTTGAGCAGCAGAAATTAAAATAGACGCATTAGCTGTATGTTTTTTCTGCTTCATAGCATCTCTTCTTGCAGAAAGTGTTTTATTTGCAGCATCCTTCTCCAACTTAGCCATCATATCATTATCACCACGCTTCTGTGCTCTTTTATATGCAGAACTTTCCTTAACATTATTGATATCATTCTGCATTACTTCATTCTGCTTTGCTATCTCTGCATCTGCCATTTGAGTCATAAGGTTGAATGCTTCGCTTTGTATCTCACCCATCAACTTGTCAATTCCAAGCAGTTTATTTTTTTCTTCTGTTAAAGATTTTAAGGCGACCTTATACTCCTCTGTTGCCTTTACATTATCTGGCAATTGCTTAAATTCTTTTATCAGGGCATTAACATTCTCTAGTTGAGCATGTTTACTCTTTTTATAGATTCCAGTAAGTTTAGATTGTGTGGTTTCAAGAGATTGAAGAGAACCCTTATACTCTCCAAGAACTCCAAGAGAAGAAATCATTTCATTTATTAATGATTTTAATGCTTCTCTCTGGCTAAAAAAATCTGGATTTATTGATAATATTTGATCTTTAAGCTCGCCCATTGCCTGGGAGTTATCAGCAAACCCTGTGCTAACAGCACTTGAAACGTCTCCATGTTCATTCATCGTAAAGGTAATACCAGACTGAGCAGCATCCAAAGAATCATATTGACCGACAAGTTCTTTAACTGGGGCTGAAAGTTCGGCAAGCAATTGTTTTTGTCTTTCAAGCTGAATTATGAGTTCTTGTTTTTGCATTCTAAAAATAGCACCAGTAACTTTATCAATACTGCCAGAAAAATCGTCTGCACTATCTGATGATTCATCGAACCAACCTTTAGCTATCATAAGTTCAGTTGCAAGTATTCCAGCAGCAGTAGCCAAAGCTGCCCAACCCAATCTAGTTTGCCATAAAACTGCAGCCCTTGTCGCTACAACATAAGCTCCCATAGCACTGGCCAAGCTAGTAATCACTGTTAAATATGCATCTGCTCTTTCAGGAGACATTGCTTCTGAAAGTCTTGTAAATTGTTTAATCAATGGAGTTAAAGCGTCAGCTAAAACCTTTCCCATATTTTCTTGTGCATCAGAAAACGCCATTGATAATGCATTTAATTCTCCAATTGTAGAATCTCTTATGGTTTTAGCCATCTTACCATACTGTTTCTCAGCAGCACTAAGTATTATATTTTGTGCAGAAAGAGTATCATTAATCTTTATAAAGGCTTTGACTTGCTCAACTTGAACGGCAGATAAAGAAAATCCAACTTTCCTAAGTGCAGTCATTCCTCTTACCGGGTCTTGAAGTGCCTTAGATAGCATAGTTACAGAAGATTTTAATTCTTCTGATGATGGTATATTCATAGACAGAGAGGTTGCCATATCATTAGCAGCTTTCAATGCTCTTGGGAATGCATCCTTCCCTATTTGATCATAGGTAAGCATAAGCGAAGACATTTGAAGATTTACTTCATCACCAACAACACCATTCTTTTGTAATTCTTGTGTAAGTTTTTTTATCTCATTAAGAGTTATACCTGCTGCCATTCCAGTAGATTTTAAAGTGCTAGCTACTTTTAGCTCTGCCAATTGTTGAGAGCCATATACTTTTAGTAAGTTACCTATACTCCTTGAATATAAATTAATAGCAAAGGCTGTAAGTAATAATTTTGAACGAAATACAGAAAATGAACCCCCAAGGTTTCTTGTATTTCTTACACCAAGCATAGCTTGTACATTAGCCTCTTTAAGCCTCTCCCCATACTTTCTCTGTAATGAAATTGCCTTACTTACTTTCCTGTTTAACAAATCCATTGCAACGGCATTACCTTTGGATGATTTGATAAGCCCTCTATTAACTATTAGAAAAGTCTTTGAATCAGCTCCAGCTTCTTTAAGCTTATTACCAATTATTCCTATTTTATCTGAATGTTTTTTAGTGGCAATAGCAGCTTTTTCTTGTGCCTTTCTTTGTTCTTGTATTGCCTTGGTGCTCTTTTTCCAAGCAAGAATATCTAATTCTTGTTTTTGCTTTCTAAGAGCATCTGCTTGTCTTTCAGCAGCAGTTCTATTTTTTTCTAACTGTTTGGTATAAGCTTCAACTGCCTTTTTAGCATCCACTCCCATTGCTTTTGACAAATTCTTCGTAACAGCAATTAAATTTTCTTGCTTATGTCTACTTCTTTCAAATTGTTGTGCTAAATTTTTAAGGGTCGTAACATTGGGTTTTGAAAGTTCGCCTAATTTCTTTAATGCTTTTGAAAGAGCCTCAACCTGCTTTTTAAAATCAACTGTAGGACTAGCCATTATTCATTCCCTCTTTCTGTTTATTAATCATAGATTCTTCTCTCTTAGCTAATGCTTTCTTTATAATAAATGCCCTATCAACCCATTTCTTTGGTTGACTGCCAAAGTCTCCATCGTAAGGAGCAACATTGAAGTCCTTACAATAGACATATTTCTCAACATATTTCTGTGCATCTTTATCATATAAAATATTCATACATGAAAAAAAGGGCAGTTGTTTTGATACTGATAACCCAACATCGAAACTTTTGCCCTTACTGTTAATTTCTCTTGTCTCCTCTATAAGAAGTTTAATTACATCTTGGACATCTTCCTTACATCTAAAAATCCTTGTCTCTCTTTTCCCGTCTATTAATACAGGTATTTGAGACTTATAAGGAAACTCATGGAAATCGCACCCCTCACACCAATTATCCAAATGGATATTAAGTTCAAGCGTAAGGGCTTCTATTCCCCCATGTTTTGGTATCCCTGAATAAGTTGCATGAGTTCATTCTTTTCTGCCTCATTCAACTCCTTAATTACAGAGTCTCCTGCAAAACCTTTCATATCTAAAGAGAAGTCTTTAAAATCTCCACCTGCAAGACCCCTACGAATCCATGCAGTCCTTGACTTTGAAACTCCTCTAACAGTTGAAACTTCACCTTCTTCATTGTAGACTATCTGTGCAATGTCTTGACAAAAATCAACCTCATCAACAGACATTTCTTTAAGCTCTATCTTCCTTCCAGAAGCTAGTTCTACATTTTTCTTAGCCATTTACTCTCCTAGGTATAATTAAGTTATATCAACTACTACAAGTTCATTTGAGCCATTATCAACAGCCTTAACTGAAACATCAAGCATCATAATATCGCCTTCAGAAAGTGCCACATTTGTATAAACTGCCTTTTTTGTCAGAATACCATAATTATTATCATTTGTTATTTGAAAAGCTGATGTACTTGAATTAGCTGCTGATTGTGTATCAAACAGATTTATCATAGTTTTTGTATTGCCATCATACTTAACCTGTGCATCTCCTGTTACAGCTATTTCTGCCCCCCTGCCTACAATCGCATAACCTGTAGTAGATTGTCCTACAAATACAGCAGGATGATCTATTGTAAGCGTGAATGAATTTAATACAACTTCTATATCCATAACTTGTATATCTGATGCATCTGAAAGCATTGGCATGTCAGTATTTGCATAAGCAGTTATTGTAGGCTCTGCAGTTGATGCCAAGTCAGGTTTCTTTCCTGTTTGTAAGGTGGCAGACCATTTATATCTTCCACCATCTGTCCCTATATCAGAAGATATTGCAAAATTAGTTACAACACATCCAAAAAATTCCATTCCCTGTTGATTGGTTACATCAGAAGGTTGAAATACAACTGTTAAAGATGAACAGTCATTTGAAACTGCCTCTCCATATTTTTGATCTGTGCCTGTATGGTTTGAATCTACTATACCATTTTCACTTGATGTATTATTAGTTATATTTCTTAATAATTGCTCATGAGCAGCATCATTATGTAATGTTCCTGATAAGGAAATTTCAGCTACTCTCATTACATTATCTTGAAAAAAATCTTCATCTTTAAATGTTCTACCTGCACCAGACCTAACATCTAATGATTGATTAATATTTAAACTTGGAAATCCAATAGAATCAACATCTAATTGCAATAATGTTGACCCTATGGCTGTATCCCCTGCATTAGTTGCGTCTGATAGGACACCAACTTTCCATTCTTTTGGTGAAAACACTTTTGTATTTGTTGCCATTATTTAGCTCCTTTAATTTTTTTAGAAGAAGGAGCGAATGCCACCTCTACTAAGCCTTTAATTGAATCAGGAGTTGATTTAACATCTATCTCGCTTCCTGCTTGTAATTCTTCCCAATCTTCCTTACTTGTACCACACTGCTTCCAACAATTTGGTAATTTAATATTTTTATCTTTTAATTTTATTTTCATATTTCTCCTTATCCTACATTACCTAAGTGTTGACATTTATAATCCCATACAACTATATACTCATTTTCATCCCCCTGATTCAAACTGCAAGAATCTACCCTGCAATTAAAAAGGTTTGAACTATCTGAAAGTGTCATAGCCATATTATCATGTATTAAAGATTCTATTCTTGAAACATATCTTAGTATATGGTCAAGAGACCTTGTTTTGACATTTGCATCCCTAAAATGATAGGTAATTGCAATAGAAAACTCTCTTGTTTCTGATGTAGCATTATACTCAAGAAGGTCTGAACCTAATGGATCAATCCTTAAATATTGATTGCCAGCATCTACAGAACCACCAACATAAACCTTCATAGCACCTTTAAATTCTGTCTTAAAAATACTCTCTAGCTTATCTAAGATATTCTTCCAATTATTTGTAAAACTTGTAGCCAAATTTATATCCTATTTATATAGTTAGGCAAGCAATTTATCTAAATCTATTAGAGTTATAAGCTCTTGTCATCTTAACAGACCTGACAACAGGATTATCTACCATCTCACCCCTACCAAATACTTCTACTTCCCATTCATCATCTGCAGTAGCAGTAGAGTCTTTAGCAGACCCTGAGAATCTAATCTGTAAACCACCTGCAAGAGTTTGATAATCTCCATTAATTTTTTCTGCCGTAACAACTTGAGTCCCTTCATTTACACCAAGCTTATCACTATCT
>Ga0209349_1001265_pt1 | contig 12568 bp, 14 predicted proteins | sample ETNvirnome_2_130_FD_184067 | JGI IMG/M metagenome (GOLD analysis project Ga0209349, IMG submission 184067) | Marine viral communities from the Pacific Ocean - ETNP_2_130 (SPAdes) (version 2) | ecosystem: Environmental > Aquatic > Marine > Oceanic | place: Pacific Ocean | collected 2013-06-22
CATCTAATGCTGCGCGTACTTCATCAGAATATTTATCAATAATAGTTGATTCTGCGCTTTTAAGCGCGGCTTCGCGTAATGCATTGGCATCCACAATAGCTTCCTTAAATAAATTTGACATGAAATATCCCCTAAAAAGATAATTTTCCTATGATAAATAGTGTTTTATATTACAAAAAGACATAATTTTAATTATCTGCAAATAGCCAGCAAACATTAGCGGTCAACCCATTCATATTTTAGTGTTATATCCCCAAAGGTCGGCTTTCCAACTGGTGTATGTTGCCGGACCTCAACAGCAACTCCTATGAAAACATCACTGAAATCATCCCCAGCATTGTCTGAGATGTAATCGTCCTGAAAACCTGAATCGGTGGAATTGATGGTTTGGCAGGCATTGGACAAAACTGTCCCCTCGAAAAAGAGAAATGCATGACAGACTGCGGGAGTACCTACTTGGGCTATTCGAGTGGCGGGCCGACTTCCACAGCGCTGGATGGCGAGCCCCTTAAAGATCTCGTCGCCGGTCCATACGAATCCACCGTGATAGCCTTCATCATCCTCCAGATCGGCGCTACCATTTGCATGATAAACAAACCATTCGAGTGAACTAGCGCCATTGCAATTTTCAGTCGGAAAAGTTCCTACCGAAAGAACAAGATGAAGAATATCGGAATCCGAAGGAATGGCGCCGATACTGGTCAGATTTCGGAAGACGGTGGTGTTGTTCCATTTCCCCTGATTCTGGTCTACAATTATAGTGCTAGTGGTTCCCAGGCTGGAAGCAGCATCTAGTACGTCATTTGGATCAGTCGAGGTTCCACCCGATAGATCTATCGTTGTTAAGGCGGCGGCGGCTTCTCCAGCAGGAGGGGATTCATAATTACCCTTAAATGCTTCTTTCAATAAACCCGGTATTCTTGTTCTTCGCATTATCTTAATTTTCCTTTATCAATCGTCAGTACGTTCGATCCATTCATACTCTAGTGTTACACCGTCCCATTCTGGCTTTCCAGATGGTGTAGCGCTCTGCTGAGATAAGGCAAACCCCAGCCAAACAGTACTGAATGTTCCAGAGGAATCGGTAGTGTAGTTGTGGCTCTCAAAATTGCCGTTTTGTGCCGTTGCATAAAGCTGGGCGCCACGGAGAGTCGTTCCATCAAAAGTGAAATACGCATGGAGGACTACCCAATCGCCGGCCAGGACGATGGAACCGACGCCGCAGTCGCCGGTGCGGCTCAGTCTGGACAATTTGTGGGTCGCATCTGCCCCCTTCTGGGCGAATCCGCAGTGATAACCTTCGTTGGCGGCTATCGTATTACTTGGTGCAACAAATATTTCCAGCCTGCAGGACGAACCGCCCGGGTCTTCCGTTGGAATCGTTCCCACGTAAAACCTAACATGAAGAATACCAGTGTCTGAAGGAATTGAACCGATGTCTGTCATCAATTGACAAGGATCGATGCCGGCATCACAGATCTCGCCATGGTTGAGATCTGCAACTATCTTACTTGTAGTTCCCAGACTGGTTTCCGCAGCTAGTACGCTATTTGGATCAGTTTTTGTTGCGCTCGCAATATTTAATGTTGTTAGGCCCTCGGCGGCTGCAGCTGCCCCCTCAGAAGGAAGATAGTTTTCTCTATAGGCTTCTTTCAGCAAGCCCGGTATTATTACTCTTCGCATTATCTTAGCTCCAATACTTTATTAAGTTAATGAAGAAGAAATTCTATTAACATATCCTACAACATTGACCTTATCTACCATAGCGGCAAAGGCGTGAAGTGTATGGCCACCATTCAATAAAAGACCTGGAGCAACTAAATACGAACCAGCGGACGCACTAAGCGCAGTCGCCAAATGGGCTTTTACTCCTTCGCCGCCCGTAGGGTTGCTCCCGGTACCCGAATCGCCCCAACAAAGCGTCAGTACTATTTCAGCAGTATGAGTATTGTTGGCGTAAAGCCATATTTCATCCATATTAACTGCGCCAGATACGGCTGTATGTATTTTAGTTGCGGAACCAGAAGCAGAGCCGGTAATATGAATTGGTTGACCAGAAACGCTTGCCGATAAATGAATTTTTTGAAATGTAAAACTTGAAGGTGCTGCCATAATTTATCTCACTTTGTTTGTAAATAGTTTTTTATGAAAAAACTTGACTTGCTAATATGAATGATGCATTCGGAACTGCGCTTATACTACCACTAATCATTACATCTCCCTCAATGATCGCGGCAGTCGTGGAACCCAGAGAGGCCGAAACATCTAATGCGCTGTCGGGGCTCGTGTTATTAATGCCTACTTTGGTGCCGTTGCCTACTATACTAAGAATTTGGTTGGCGCCACACTTAAAGCTAATATTATTGCCAACAGACGAATTCGTGATGAAAAAATTTTCGCCGGTATTTAAATAAATCGATGCAGCATCAGCACCATCATTCTCAAATACGATTTCTCTTGTTTGGGCAGTCCCTTTTCTCAATCTAAGTAATTCTGTAGTATCGGATCCGGATAATGTTAAAGTACCAGTACAAATTAAATCGCCACTAAATGTACCGGAAACGGCGGTAAGATTACCGGCCGTTGAAATGAGTGCCTTTCCGCCAAATAGACTCAAATTGCTTCCACTCAAAAGCTGAGTATTCACTTGTCCAGCAGTTAATACACCAGAGCCAGTTATTGTGTTAGCTGAAATCAAGCCAACTAAAGCTGTAATGTTTGAGCCCGTTACTTGATTCCCGGTGATTATTCCAGAGCCGGTTATTATATTAGCTGATATTAAGCTTGTTAAAGCTGTAATATTCGAACCTGTTACTTGATTCCCGGTGATTATTCCAGCGCTTTCTATTGCGCCAGTTACATTCAAAGCCCCCTTGAGGATCGATTCACCTTCAATGGTCATCGGGCCCGAACTAGAAATATGGCCGGCTGTTGAAATTACAGTTTTGCTTTCATTAATGTTCAAATTGCTGCCACTCAAAACTCCAAGTGACTTAACGGCAGACCCAGTTACTTGGCCGGCGGTTAATATGCCAGAGCCAGTTATAGTAGTGGTAACAGTTAGTGAGCCCGTAATCGATGCATTACCATTTCTCAAACCATCCCATTCGGTAGAAATACCAGTTAAGCCAGAACCACCACCAACAAATAGCGCACCAGATATTGTACTTCCGCTAATAATGCCGGCCGTTGTAATTACAGCTTTGCTTTCGTTAATATTCAGGCTGCTTCCACTCAAAAGCTGAGTGTTCACTCGTCCGACAGTTAGTGTACCAGAGCCAGTTATTGTGTTTGCAAAAGCTGCGGCACCAGTTACATTTAGGGCGCCCTTAAGGATCGATTCACCTTCAATGGTCATAGGACCAGAGGCTGAAATGGCACTGGCATTTGTGACAGATAGGTCACCCTTCACCGTGGCAGCACCAGTTACATTTAGGGCGCCTTTAAGGATCGATTCACCTTCAATGGTTACGCCGCCAGAGCCGGAAATATTATCAATAAATTTTAGACTTCCAACTTTAAAAGCGCTAAAATCACCGCCGGGAATATTGTAAGCAGTCCCATGTGAGCCCTGCGTGCCAACTTTACCTACAACAAAACTGGCGGAAGTTTGATCCCACAATATTGCTTGGTTAAGATTGCCAGCAAGGCCAAATATTAATCCACGATCACCTACTGCACCAGTAAGAGTACTTCCGGATCCAAAGCCAAGCCCAATTATCGGATCTCGTATAACTAAATTACTTGCGGATATTGTTGTCGTAGTACCTGCAACATTAAGAGTACCACTAATATTTACAGTTCCGGTAACCTCAAGAGTATTGGAACTTGTTGCGAATGTGAATCTTGATGAACCACTAATGGTTCTTGTTCCTGTGCGATATTGGACGGCTCCATCCGGGCCGCCAGAGCCCGATATGACATTACCATCAACATATGCCCAATTGAACTGTGCCACTCTTAGCCAACTCCTAGCGAACCTGACCAGCTAGGATATGATCCGTCGCTTGGATCGGCAGAACTACCACTTGAAATTCTTACAGGTCGAATCGATGTTAAGCCGGCTATAACATCTACATTGTGCGATCCGGACACCCAAATTTCTGACACTTTAAACTCTAAACGAGGGCTTTGAGAACTCGTATGGACTAGAAACCAGTAATTCGCTGTCCCGGCGGCGCCACCCTCGGGGGTGAGGGCCGGGCCCGCGCCATTTACTCCGAGTTCAGAGAAGCCGACTCTGCAAGATGATGACTGATCGTGGTTAACAACATAAACCCAGCGCGTTACGGTAGGAAAGTCCACCTTCGAACCAGATGGGGCCATCGCATCAATATTGCCACTGGCAAACGGCCTCCCGCTTACTTGATATGCGCCGACATGATTGACTCCCACATCCATTTTCCAAGAAACTGCCATTGTAAACCTCCAAATTTATATTTACTATGTATAAATAGTTACTTCTTTTTTCTATTGCGCCTTTCTTGTGCGCTTTGTCTTTTTCTTTCTTCTCGCAATCTTGCGCGCATCGCTTTGCGGCGTTTTTCGCGTTTTGCCACGGAGGGCTTTTTATGGTATGAGCGGTCTTTTGCTTGTTCGACAATCTTTTCCTTCTTGGTTTTTTTAATGAATCTTCTGATCATTTTTTCAACGTGGCCACCACATTGTCTTAAAGTAACGCATACATTTGCTTTTCTGCTCATTTCATAGCCTTCCAAATTTGAGATGCGCCGCCGACAAGAGAACTAATATCGACACCAGCATCTTGAGGATGCCCTAAATCAACTGAGCCACCTTTTGCTTGGGAAGCTTCATAGCCTGTTAATGCTTCTGTGCCTTCAAATAAATTAACGCCATTATAAGCATCTCCCCCAATAGAATCCATTAATTTCTTTCTGCGTTCGCTAAGCTTAGATCTTGTATCGTCAGCTTTTCTTTTCATCTGTAGGTTATTGTCAAACAAAGCTTCGGGCGGCCTTTGCTGAGTCTCGGTCATCAAATTACCTTGCATGCCTTTCGCTACTTCTGCTACTACATTTGAAAGAAGCCCTTCTTCTAAAAGGACTTCATGAATGCATTCCTTAACTAAAGGTTTAATTAATTGTTTTAAGTCTGCTTTTTTCATTCATCATCCCTTAATAATTCCTGCAAGCTTGTGCCAGCGCCTTAAGGTTTCTGTATAACTCTGGCCGCCTTGGGCCGGGAGTGATGCCCACGAGGCGCCCCCTTTCTCTTCTTCTTCTGCACCAAAGTCTGTGAGATCCCGTACACATTTGCCAGCTTTATCGCGTGTGTACCCGGGATTACATTCTTTTTCTTCTGGAGCAGCACCAGCGGCGGCAGCGGCGGGAGCAGTGGGGGCCGCGGCATCGGCGGGAGCAGCACCAGCGGCAGGAGCAGCGGGGGCCGCGGCATCGGCGGGAGCAGCACCAGCGGCGGGGGCGCCCATAAGGGCTTTACTACTCTGTGGGTCTAGTTTAATTTTGTGTTGCCGGAGCATATCAACAACTGCTTTTTTGGCAACTTCTTTTTGTGCAGGATCTGCAATTTGTTCGATAGCCGCCAAAGTCTGTTCGAGAGAAATTACTTCTCGTTTTGCTTCTTCTAGCACATTAAAGCCTACAGCAGATAAATCAGCACGGAGTCCCTTCATTAAGCGACTCTGATCTTTACCCCTAATGCCAGCCTTGGTAAATTTAGATTGCATACCTTGTCCATCCTTTGGATTACGGAAAACATAAACATCGCCTCGTCCTGCTGCGGGCTCTCCTGGTGCTGCGGGCTCCTCTCCTGGCGTAGCGGGCCCTCCTGGATCTTCTGCGGGCGCTTCTACATCTCCCCGAAGCACGTCTTCTGCATCTGGAGCTTTAACTGCAGCTTCATCCGGGATTGTAAAGTTTTTAAGGAAACTTCTCATACTGGCTGCTCTTGAATGCCAGCGTCTCTTAGCCAACCATGCGGCGCCTATAACTAAGCCAACGCCGGCAGCGGCCATGCCCGGGGAAATACCAAGAGTCGCCAATAGACTCTTCAACGTCGGGTACGTAGTAATAGTAGAAGTGATCCTTTCAAACCCGGGGTCCGGGGGGGTAGTAACGGTCAACGGATCGAGCTTGATGGGCGACGGTACCGGGGTTGGCCCGAGCACGCCGTCGGGGATGTGTCGCGGGACGGGAAGTGTCCCGCCACCACCGCCGGTGGCGCCTGACTGTAGGGCAGCTTCTGCCGCGTCTTTAACTCGACTTCGCAAGCTGGGGAATCGCTCCAGTTTTTTGAGTCCCCATTCCATCGACCGTTTTCCTTGTTGCACAAGCCTAAGAACTCTCTCGACATTAGCTTCGTTGAGATCCTCTTCTTTTAGAATTTCGTCGTCTACTTCCTCTTCTTCCTTAAACGTTTTATATACTGAAGCTAATTTATTATCTAGATTGTGTTGTACGAACTTCTGAATTAACTCTAAGGCTGCTCTTCCAGCTTCATAGGGCATATTTCCGGCTTTCATCGAGCCAGCGATTGAGATAGCTATAGCGGCTACTTGATCTAACAGCTTCTGAAACGCGTCTTCGCCCTCTACATTTGGAAAACCCTGTTTCTCTAAACCGCGCAAAGCTCTTTGGGCGAGTCCGGATCCGGCTTTTTCAAAAGCCGCCTCAAGATCATCGACGCTTCTAACATTTTTCATTTTTGCGCCGGGAAGCAAACGACTAAAATTACCAAGTTTAGCTAGTTGGCCTTTGGCTTTATCCCACAAACCTTCATCAATGGTGTGAATGTCAAAGTCTTCGCCGGCTTGTGACTTGATATAAATTTCTAAGACAAGACTGTGGAAATCCTTTCTTTCTTTAATCAATTTCTGTTGCTCTGAGAGCAACTCTAATTCTTTTTCTTCTTTAATAATTTGCTTTAGTTCAGATATCTTCATTTTCTATTACCTCGTTTAATAGCCGATTAATTCGATCAGCTTTAGTAAATACCTTGTTTTTATATTCTCGCGCTTCTTTCATCATGAAAGCGCCGGGAGTCGAAGGCTCAGAAACCATATCAAAACAAATCAATTGGAAATCATCTTCAACAACTGTTTGCCCTTCGGACTCTTTTACGGAACCCATCCCTCTTGAAGAAATACCAAGAGTTACGCCTGAATCTACCAAAGAACGTAAAATCTTGCCGGATGGTGTATCAAGAACTTTAACTTTGCCCATAACACTTTTATCGTCCATCCACACTTCTGTAATTAAGTGCGAAGCATTCCTAAGATTAATCACAGAATCCTCTGGGTGATCAAGTTCGCCAAGCGCTCTTTTTTCTTTTACTATTTTTTGATAGTTTTTTAACTCTTTCAAAAGAACATTATAAGGATAAATTCTGCCATTACCATTTACCGTATCTGCCATTTGCATAACGCCACTAAGCATCATGCCACCATCAGCGACAAACTGTTTTTCATGTTCCGTTAAAAGATCTTGGCAAACGCCGCCTTCACATAACGCATAGAATTCTCTTAATAATTTCATTATTTTATCCTTGCTTACGTCTTTTCTTGGGACTCCGTATTTTACCTTCGGCGGCTTGACGCTGTGGCTGCGCCGGCGTGCTGGCGGGTCCTGGCAGTGCTCGGCCGGTGCCGGGTGTAGCCCCAGCCTTTCTGGCTAATGAACCATAAACTGCCCTCTCCAGACCATTTAGGGCCACTTTAATCCCAGTAGCGTCTAAATCAAGCTTGAGCGCAATCAAGTCCTTTTGCAAATCTTTTAACTTTCCACTTAAAAGCTTCCAAGCTTTCATAGCTTGAGCCTTTTCTGCAGCGCCGGTCATGGACGCTTTGCCTGCGGCGGTAGTCGCAACAGCTTTTTCGAGGCCGGCTACATCACCTTTTACGCCCGCTACACCACCTTTTACGGCGCCGGCGACTCTTTGTCCCAGTCCTTTAGCTTGGGCGCCCAAACCTGCCTTGGCGCCGGCATATCTTGCGCCTAGTCTGTCAAGCCACCCTTCATCTATTTCTCCATTCTCAATCATTAATTGAATTTCTTCATTAATAAGATCTTTTAACTGTGATTCTGCGAGTTTCATTGTGAATTTATCCTTTTTAATTCTTTATGCGGGCACAACCCGCATGCATATGCAACCATTCTTACAGTTACGAACTGGCTGAAGCATCCACTTCTGAGTCCAATAAGCGTTCATCTTGCGTTATCTCCATTCTTTGTGAGTACTGTATTCCCGAATCTCCGAAGACCATACTTAAAACATAAGATGTTCCAGATGATAGCCACCCAAGAAGAAAGAAATTAGTTACAGTTACATCAAAATTAAATAGTTCCGTAAATGAAGAAAGTAACATTAAAAACCATCCAACATGAAATCCCATGCACATGGGACAATGGAACAATTCTCCAAGTTTTCCTTTGGCTGGTCTAATGTAACTAAAAATCTTACCGTAAATTATAATTTGAGTGAGGCCATATGCTACTAATATAAATGTCAACAGTTCCATTATTTACTCTACATTGTATACAAGTAGTTCAGCGAATAGGGATCCCTAACGAAACCTTTACGGATAGCACCTTGTTCGGCAGCGTGTGGAACTTCACCAAGTTCTGTAGAATCTTCCTTATCCGGATCGATAAGCTCATCATCGGTCATAGAAATAATCGCATCGGTAGCTTCGAAATAAGGACGTTCTTCGTCAATAAATTCTGAAATATTAACTAGTGTTATTTTGGCAGCGCTCATATCTTCATTTTTGGGTGTCTGCATCATAGCCTCAAAAGAACCATAAAAAGAGCCTGCTTGAATAGATTCTGGAATTACGGCGCCTCTCTTACGAAGAAATGTGAATAATCTATTCTGGGCGCCATATACATAATCAGAAATAACTTCTTTGGGGAATGCTATAACTTTATTGTTTGATGTAGATAATACGATATCAATGTCGCCGTGATCAAAGATCATCAAATCTCCGTTTAAACTTTTGCGGAGATTTATTTCAAGAGTGACTAATTTTTTATTAGCTTCTTCGCCAACTTTAATCGTTATCGCCATTATAAATTTCCTCAACTAATGATTGGGTTCGTAATACTGTCGATAAAACATCTTCAGTAATCTGCGCAGTTGTGAACGATTGTAATTTTTCAATTACTTCGTTAGTCTTTCGCAGCATATCTTCATCGTTCTTAATTTCTTCAACTTTCTTTGATTCAATTAATTTTGTTTTAAGTCTTGATAGCTCTTCATTTAAAAATACTTTTAGTTCGAGTGCATTATCAGCGAATGAAGCAATATAATAAGTTAACAGTTCTTTCTGTTCATTTAATAATTCACTCTCATATTTCTCATTAAACTTCTTAACAAAAGTATTATACGTAAGCTTATCAACCGGAACTGTTGAACCATTAACGACTTTACTTCTCATATTGTTAACAATCTCGTTTTCTAAAATAACACAATCTTTAGGTGAAGTCTTTAAAGAAAAGATTTGATCGATTGTTGCCAAAGTTCTATAGTTCGGAACAAAATTGTTAAAAACTTCAGAAGATAATTCTTTATTAATGTCGCGAATTAATTTTGTTTGTTGCTCAAATAAGTATTTCGAATCAACTAATTGTTTCTGTAATCTCACTTCTCTGAGAATTTTCTCAGAGGTCTTTTGATCTAGGTTTTGATTTTCGTATAAGGAACGATAGAATTCTAAATCTTTGTGAAGCATACTTTCATTATGAAAATGCTTCTTTATTATGGAAATAACTTTATTCTTTCTCTCGCGATCATTTTTGAGAATAGCGACAGTGGCTTCTCTCACAAGCGCTTCATAAACAAAGGCTGTGTTTCTTTTTTTATTGTGCTTTATCTTCATTCTTTGTGCTCCAATAATGCATTTTCTTTAATTTCCAGACCCTCAAGTAATGAACGAATAGATTCGTTAACTTCAAATAGTTTTTCTTCTTCAGACTTCTCTTTCAAATTATAAATAGATTGGTCTTCTTCATAAATACCAACATTAATGCCAACTGGTTTCGCTAAACTATTAATTTCAGAACCAGGGAATACGTTTCTCATTCCTGGGCTATGTTTTTCGCCGCTTTTCCGCGCAAGAGAGCGCGTGCGGGGGCCAGCGCCTGATCGCCTATCATCTCTCTTTGGATAATATACTTTATCCTTGGCGCCAGGAGTTAAGCGTGGAGCGTTACGTGAGCCGGGAGGAACTGCTAATAATGCCGACTCTTCGCCACCACCTTCTTCGCCGCCAAGTTCGCCACCAAGGGCTTCTGCAGCTTCACCGCCTGCTTCTGCGGCCGGCATCTCTTCGGGCCCACCAAGCTCGCCACCTAATTCGCCGCCCAATTCTCCACCAAGTCCACCTCCTGGGGCGCCTTCGGCTGCTGCAGCTTCTGCAACTTGTTGTAACGCCGCATCATGCTTACGATCATAATACATTTCTTTTTGATTTCTGGAAAACTCTTCGTGGGACATACCAAAGATGTTTTCCATAACCCAACGACGAGAGAAGTAGCCTTCAGTCGCAGAAGCGGCAATATCAAACTTCTGTTTCCAATGTTCAATTTCTTGTAATTCAGCAATCTTGGATGGGTTGTTTAACGAAAGAGAAAAACTAAGAAGATCGTCACCCCTAAAGCCTAAAGTATAAAGATGGATGATACCAATCTTAGTTAATTCTGCGATGATAACCCTCTGAAGTCTTTGGATTGTTCTCGAAAAACGAATGTCTTTCTGTGCGAGAGTTGTCTTATCTTCTGCTGCGCCTTCGCCCATTGCAAGATATGCTTGTGGAATTTTAAGAGCCGAGAATAATTTATCACGAAGATATTTCACATCATCAATAGCTGTCGTGTTTGTGCCGCCGGCAAGATTTTGAATATCTGTTACACTACCAGCACGAACAGGAATGAAATAATCTTCTTCAATGCTCATTGGGTTATAACGAAGATCAACGCGGCCGGACGATGCATCTATAACAGAATGTCTTTTAAGTTGCGATACAATCTTTTCCATATATTGTTCAACATCTTGCGGTGGAATTGCGCCAACGTCAATCTTGAATACACGACGTTCAGACGAACGAACAATACGATATGCCATCATGGCATCTTCCATAAGCGTAAGTTGGCGCCAGATACGACGAGCAGGCTCTAGAATAGATGAACCATATGGAGCATATTTATCATTACCTAAAATACGGAAATGGCAAATCTGCCAATTTTCAAAAGTCATTCCGGCAGAGTTCCATTGGAATTGAACATAATTTGGGTTTGTTGCCTCTTTGCCCTCCATTCTTTCAATCTCGGCAGGAGGAAGAGAAATAACTGACTTTACGCCATATTGATCATCAATGTCTAGATATAAAAAGAAATCACCGTATTTACACATTGTACGGCCCCAACCAAATAAATTATATTGAACATTTAAAACTTGTTCATACAGTATAGCAAGAACGGCTTTAATTTCCTCATTTGAACAATTAATATTTAGCATCGGACTTAACTCCGAATATGTTGTCATTTCATCTGCATAAATATCCATTGTCGATGCAATCTCAGGCATATATTCCATTTGATCAAAATCGACATAGCGCTCCGTTCTACGCTGATTGGCAATTGCATCTACAGCAACAACGTCAAGAGGACTATAAAGAGTCTTCTTAAATTGTTGTCCGGACGCAGATTTAAATCTTGAGCCGAATTTATCTAAATGTTGTCTTCTAATTCTTCGACCTGATTGTGATCGATAGCTGATGATTGGCCCAGAAAATAATCTCGTTAGAGCTTTAAAAAGATCTGATTGTGAATTTGCTGGGTTTTTTGTATTTCTATTGGGTGGCATTTACTTTCTCACTTTATAATCCATTTATATTGTTCATATAACTTTTCAGCTTCAGTTCTTTTATCAAAAATATTGTCCCGCTTATATCCGTCTTGCCCTTTAATTTGTGTATTCATAGTTGTTCTTGTTGTAATAATGGCATCTGCAAAAGCCTTTTGATAATTTAAATCTCTCGCGTTTGCTTGTAGCGCTGTATCACGAACCCAGCATGCAATTGCAAGAGCCATGATAAGATCATCATGATAACCTTTCATTGCTTGTGGTTTGCCATTCCTCCAAATAAAAGTTTTCATCTCATTAATAGTGCGAGAAGAATATATTTTAATTAGTTTATTTCTGATAAACTCTTCCAATTTTGCAATAATCAGCGGACGCGTTTTCATGCTCGTTGAAAATCCGGGTACTGCCGATGTCCGAACTTCGGCCTGATGTTGTTCAATATATTCGTGTGTTGATTTAATAGAATAATATAAATTCGGATAACCATATTCTATCAGTTTATCTAGAACTGTGTAGCCAATATTGTTATTCTCGACAACTAACATACAATTGCCAAATTCTCGGCCGGTCTGATTGAGCAAGTTGGCAAACATATCGGGTGTTGATCTTCCTTGATATTCTCCAACGCATTCTAGCGTTTCTAATTTTATCATGTGAAAAGTAGAATAATCTTCGCCATCCCCTCTAGCAACATCTGCAGCTAACAAATAATTGCAGGTTGGATCGA
>Ga0209349_1001266_pt1 | contig 12558 bp, 30 predicted proteins | sample ETNvirnome_2_130_FD_184067 | JGI IMG/M metagenome (GOLD analysis project Ga0209349, IMG submission 184067) | Marine viral communities from the Pacific Ocean - ETNP_2_130 (SPAdes) (version 2) | ecosystem: Environmental > Aquatic > Marine > Oceanic | place: Pacific Ocean | collected 2013-06-22
TAACTTCTTAGTATATCTGTAATTAAGTTTATTATAGTTTCGTCTTGAATTCTGTACTTATTTCTGCTTGGAATATATTTCATCTTTCACCTCTAATCCTAGTTTATATTAGCTTTAAGGTTTAGTTCCCAATTCGGCTTTTACCTCGTTGATACTGTGTAAGATAAAAGAGAGAATGACCTTAGCTTGTTGGCTCTTCCCTGTATCTATAGCACTTAGGAGGGTATTTAACACATGGGGTTCTCCCTTAGAATTACGCATATTTTCTGCCATGCGAGAATACATTTCTGCGTCATTCTTCAGTCTCTGTATGACACTATCCAAGATAGCTTTGTAATCTATATTCATCTCTTACTCCTTACAATCACAAATATCTTCGTCTATTTGTATCTCATCATCTTCTATGTCTTTTATACCAAACTCTTCATAGAAGCTATTTTTTAACCATACAATATAATCTTGTTCTGATTCTGCCTTATTATCATTACCACCAAAGGTAAGTGTAACGTCAGCAGTATAATGTTTATGTTCTTTATTCATCTTTTTTCTCCCCACTATCATCTACTCCTAGCTGACACGCCAACTCTCCTAGAGTAGCACAACCATCATAGTCATTCATAGAAGCTTCTACAAGTTGTTCCACTAACCATTCTTTATTTTTATCTAGGTCTCCATAATTATTCTCTGAAAAATATTTGTCAGTCACTCCCGATACATAAGCATCTTCACTAGCAACAACATCATAATCTAAGTGTTGATTGAATATCTTTTGTACTTCTTCTAAAGGTAGACCAAACATATGTCTAGCTACTGCTTTCTCCAATGGTGTTTTATACCAACGTAACTGATTTTCATATCTTTTATCTATTGTCATAATTCTTCTCCTTTTTGTTTACCTGTATATTTTATACTAATCTATATAAAAGTCAAATCGGTTGGCATTTGTTGAGCATATCTGTCCATAACCTTTTGATTGGTTAGTGTTCTGCTATGCCCTAAATGTACACACTCATGCCTCTTACACCAATAAGACACTACGGTTGTAAACATATATCGGCTTGTAAGTTCCTTCTTCCTCTTGTTTGCTTCCGTGAAGTTTTTAAACTTTATTTTCTTACTGCAATTACTCAACTCTTACACTCTCGCTTTCTAATAGGTCTATTAGGTTATCTTTACTAAGCCAAGAGTATGGCATATACATATTATCGTGTCTATTCCATACTGCATTAGCTTTCTTGTTAGCCACCCAACCATAGATAACTACTTCATATTCTGCATCATCATCATTTACATCAACTGTTGGGTTCGTATCCCAACTATTACATAACCAATAGTCATCTGCATTGGCTACTCCATCAAACTCTAGTTTGACATTACTCAACTTAGGGAAATCGTAATTATGTTTGTTTAGGAAATCCATTACCTCTTCAACTGTATAGACCTCAATGTCATCTTCATACAAATTCTCAGCAGATTCACTTGGTGTACCATGCAAGATAAATGTTTCTGAAGTAAATTTCATGTCAGTAAGCCAATACTTTTTATTCCTATGTTCGCTATCTAACTGTGTTGAAGCTATCCTAACAGCTAAGTCTTTATTCTCTATTGTTTCTAAATCTTCTTTTAATTTGTTATCCATCTCTTACTCCTCTATCTGTAAATTGTAACCCTTATATTTTATATCACTCCTTATAAAAAGCAAATCGGTTATGCCTCTGCTTCAGCAACTCCACCTAAATAATCATCTACTGTTCTCTCTAGTTCTTCGGTAGAATTTAGTCTTGCTAAAAGTCTGCGTTTTAAAAAGAGGTGTGCTTGTTCCTGTGACCTAGCTGAATCATCTCTGCTCCAATTATAAAGGTCGTTTCGTGAAACCCTTGCTTCTGTTATTGCTAACAATAGTTCATCTCCAAATACAGACTCTCTTCCTGTAAAATCGAAGTCATGGTTTCTACTTAGGTCATGATGTAAATAGGTTGCTAACTTTATCATGTTCTTCCCAAGTAACCCTGTTGTAAAGTTCCCCTCGATTAATCTTCCCCTTACTAATGGATTACCCCACTCGGTAAAAGGTTTCAATGCTTTAGCAACAAAGCTAAATGATTCAAGCATATCTGCAATATCATCATCTTCAATAGCAACGTCTGTTAATTCTTCTGCTTGTCTCTTTAGAGTCTCAGCATTTATACTATATTCTAATCCCTTACGCAAAGCTAGGAAAGTTTTTTCCACAATGGTTCTCCAACCCTCTCTTGCTTTTGACGACTTAATGTATAAAGGTGCTTCACTTTTAGTAAACAATTTATTAGTATTTATTATCTCTTCTATTACTTGCGTCAAAACAGGGTTCATTGCTTTCCTGTGTTCTGCATTGTTCAATGGAGTACCACTATTTATTCTTGTATAAGTCATAGCCATATCTTCATCAGTACCATCTTTGAAAGTGGTTACTGGAATTTGATGACGTTCAAAATGTTTCTGAACAGAAGGGTGTAACTCTCCAAAGTATTTCCCACTCACGTGGAAACTTTCCCCACCAATCTCAGCATAAATTACATCATTTTCTGTCTTTGCTCGTGGGAGTCTGTAGTCATTAAGCATGAACCCTTTTAGAGCAGTCAATCTTTGCTGACCATCAAGAATATATACTACTGGGTAATCTTCTCTATCATCTAAAAAAATTGGTACAGGTATAGGAGTAGTAAGAATAGACACAATAAATGCCTGTTTTTTAGCTACTCTCCATCTAGTGTCATCACTTTGATATAAAGGGTTTGCCATATATTCCTTATCTATAAATCGGTTTACGACTGTACCTATCTCCATGTTCTTTGTTTCTATATTCGTTATCATTACTGTGTCTCTCTTTCTTTTCTTTATCCTCCGAAGCACTCTGCTTCTTTCGGTTTATATAAAATTTTGCACCACATTCGCAATACTCGAAGTGGTTATCTCCATCTCTTTTCTCCAAGCTATCGCATATATGAATAAGATGGTGTCTTGGCATTTCTTTTCTTCCTCTCCTTAATTATCTCCAGCTTCTTCTTCCTACGTCTGTTAAACATTCTCTTAGCCATCTCTTACTCCTCGTCTCTAAACAAATGATTTTCTAATGCCTTTATCTGTGCCTTTAAACCTACCAACTCTTGTGCTTGTTTTTCATAGGCACGACCCAACCAATTACTGTTGTGCATTAAACGAGTCAAATCAACTGATAGATTCCTCATATTCTCATCATCTTCTGATGGTATAAATTTTGCTCTGTAATCTTCACTCTTCATGTTCTCTCTCTAACTTGTCTGTAACCCTATTTTATATGAATTATTATAAAAGTCAAATCGGTTTAAAAGGGAAACCTAAATCTGTCTCCTGTATTGCTGTCATCATCATCATCTTCATTATCGAAATTGAATAACCCTCTTTGCTCCATCTCTTTTATTTGTTCTTCTATAGCGTTCAATGGTTTAGGAGATTTCCAAAACCTTGGCATTCTTCCTAACATCATTACTAACTGAGCAAACCCTTTATGCCTTGAATCATATCTTAATGTCTCGAATAATAATGCTAATTGAAGACCTTGTATTTTTAGTTTTTCTTCAAGTTCAGTTATTCGGTCGAATCTCTGCTTGTTCACCTCTTGCAGTTTCGCAGTTTCTTCCTTTAGCAACCGAACTATTTTTTCAAGTTCTCCTTTTGTACTCAAATTATTGTCTCCTATACTCTTTATTTATCTATCAAGTAATCTACTTCGTAAGTACCAGTCCAACCTAACCCATTACATAAATTACATTTCCCCTGTCTTTGTTTGAGGTGGGGACTTCTCTTCCCCACTCCATCTATATTACAATTTTTACAGGTCGCTTTCATTACACTAAATCCAACGCCTTATTAAATGCTCTAGCTTTAGCTTCTGCTCTACTACCAAATAAGGTAGTAGCACTTGCATCATGTCCTCTCCTGTAGTCCTCAGTCTCTACAACTGCGTTGTATACTGCCCAAGGGGTCATAGCAAATGGAAGAAACTCTTGGTTGAATACATCAAGTCTTTCCATAGCACCTTCTTTTACTCTATCAATCCTAGACTGTCTCTTCTCCCAAACCTCTCTCTGCTCTTTCTTATCACTTAGGATACGATTCCATACATTTGATGGTACGTCATCTGAAGTAATATTAGCAGACAGCTTTAGTCTAGTAGGCTGAGAAGCTGTTGGATAAGCAGAAGTCATAATTGAATCAACTTGCGTGTCTGACAGTTTTGTCTTAGTCATAGTATTCATAGCTTCAACTACAGACTCTTGTGTTCTAGCCATCTGATTGAAGATGTCTAAGTAGAACGAAGCATCAGTTTGAATTGATTTATTGTGCTTTAGGTTTACTGAAACCTTAGCACTTCGCAATCCTGTAATCAAAGTGTTCTGACACACAACTCTAACTGGTGTAAATGCTATACTCAAAGCACCTGTTCCATCTCTATGGTCAGTAATCAACCAGTATAAATTGTGTTCTTCTCCTGCAATTCTTGATTCTCCTGCATCCATAGTTAGGAATATCTTTTCCCCATTTCCTATTGCACCAACAGTTTCTACAGGAAACTTCTCAGATAGTGGGTCTAACATCTTACCTAAGTCTTTAGCTTGTATTGATGTCCACTCTTTACCTACAGTAGCTAATACTCTGTGTGTAGGGTCATCATGTGTTGGTTCTCTAACTACTGCAAATGAATTAGTAGCTAGTTCAGTACCATCTTCCATCTTCACAACCTGTGGGTGTTTATCAATCCCAAACAGAATGTCTGCTTTTCGCATACCCTCTGAAGCTGATACCTTTTCTTCTTGTGGGAATACTTCCCCTAATCTATGCCATGCAGGTTCTCTCCTACCTGCAAAGCGTTCTCCAAATAAACTCGCTGACATTTTTAAGTCCTCTCTCTAATTTTTATTATTTATATAATTTTATACTAATTTGTATAAAAGTCAATCGGTTACTTAAGACCATATCCAGTCGTGGCTTTAGTCTCGGGTAGTTTCTGTATTCGTTGCGACCCGGAGATAGCGTAATCTCTAGGTGGATTATTTATCTTTGACATATCCAATCTCTTAGATTTCATACCCTTATTGTATTCAACAACAAAAGCAGTCGCACCTGTTTTGTCTGTGTGTACTAACTGTCCCAGTCTGTGTAGCCACTCTACTGGAGATATCGCTCCTATCTTTTCGGTAAGTTTGCCGAAATCAATTTCATCAAAATACATACACATAAAGTTATCTAACTTCTTGAGGAAAGTGCTACTATTGTAACTCTTCCTAAAAGTAGTAGTCTTATCTTCGTATGCTTCTTTTACAACTCTTAGAACATTAGGTAGCGTACCATGTCTATAAGCATCCTCTAAAAAGGTAATCCCTTTTGATGTTGGGAAGCCAGTCCCATCAACACCGGCAATGTTTACACCTACTGCTTGACAGATACTGTGAATGTTCAACGCATCTTGGTCTCCCATAACTAACTTAGATTTAAAGCCCTCTAATTTAGTTGGTTGTTTCCTATCAAAATTTAAGATATTGTACAACTCAGCTCTCTTCTCGAGACTCATGTAAGGTAAAACTGTACATTTAACTTTAGTTGTGTCTCCGAATAAACTCCTAATTGCATGAATTCTATGGTTAGCATCTATAATCTCATAAGGAACTTTAGGATTTTCTATCCTCACATCACAAATTACAGGTTCTCCAAATGCTTCAAGATTAAAGTTAGACATAATCTTTCGCAAGTTCGCAGGATTAATCTCTCGTGCATAAGTTACGTTAACACCCATTTGATTTACACATACTTGTTTAGTAGGGACAGTTTTAAGTTTATTCAAATCTATCATCTCACGCAACCCTAATGAACTTTTACTCCTCTCCACAAATCCAGTTGAGACACCTCTTTTTGCCATGTTCTCATCTACTGGATACTCAACTTTTGATTTCCCAAATTGATTTGCATAATATCTTTTCTTTGTCGGCTTCATTGCCATATATTTTTCCTTTCGGTTTTTAATTGATTGTTATAATTTTACACTAATTTATATAAAAGTCAAATCGGTTGGGTTCTTTTCTTAGGTAGAATAAAACGAGATGATGGTTCATCATCTTTATTGTCGGGGACAACTTCATAACTTAACTCCCCAAATTCTTCTAGGCATTCAGAAGGATTAGGTGCTTGTCGCTCAAAGATAGCCAAAGCATCTGCTTCACTCCCTGCTTCAACTTCATATTCTGCTGTGTCCTGTATCAAAATTATATATGTTTTCTTCTTCTTCTCCATCTTATTCCCTTTCTACCCAAATGGTTTCCATGTTAGGTATGTTAGTTGCCATTGCTCCTGCTTCATTTCCCTCGTCATCTGACATTGGAATTAGTTTAACTCCATTTTCTAAGGTAATTTCTATTGGTTGATTATACCAGTAGTCAAATATATCCTCAGTCTCTTTTTTAGTAAGCCACCTAACATCTGTTATCTTTTGACCTACCATGTGTTTGTTTAATATGTCTATGTGTTCTTTACTCATCTTTTACTCCTCTATCGGTAAATGTATATGTAACCCTTTATCAAAATCAAAAGAATATGACCATTCTTCACCATAGTATCGGTCTGTTAATTCTTCTATGTCTTGAAGATAGTTTTCTATCTTTCTTGATTCGGAAGTTAAACTCTTTAAGTAATCCTTGTAACTCTCTGCCATTTTTTATCCTTTACTATTTATAGTGTGGGCAAGAAGTAGGCATGCACTGTTTCACTTCTTATTAAGCCAGTTATGTCGGTTATCAAGTTCCCTCAATAATTAGCTATAGTTCCTATGCCCTCACGAATAATCTCTTTTACCGAAGTAAGCAAGAAGATTCTTTTTGACACCCACAGATACATTTTATATCAATCAATAAAAAAAGCAAATCGGTTGGTCATTGACTTTGTAATAAGAATAAATTTATTCTTCAACCACATCCAAAGATTCTCGGAGTTTGATTGTCTCTTCCAATACTTTCTCTGAAACAATCCGAACCCTTATGGACTCTTCCTTTATTATAACAGTTTCAGATAATACCATAGCACTTATATCTCGAATGGTAGTAGAAACTTGTAGTATCTTCCAATTTATAATAACTAGTATAAAGGAAAATAAGAGTATTATACTGGAGAAAATTATAGTTAGTAACATATTAGTAGGGGTATTTGGCTTCCTCTGATTCGCTAGGGTTTGTGATTTCCTCTAGCTTCTTCCCTGCTTCCGTGTTCTCTTCATTGATGGTTGGCTCTTTGCTCCCAACTTCTTCCACTTCGTCTGTCTCTGCCTTAGCAAGATGCTCTTCCTCTAACGTACACCACTGGGTAGCTAGGTTTGAGAGTTCATCTAACAAAATCTTTTCCCATTTTTTGTCGCTGTGGGTTGTAGTTACGTCAGCTACATAACCAATATTGTCTTCCAATTCCTTCCAATAAGGCATTCTTCCTTCCCACATACCTGCACCCTGCATTATAACTTGGAGTTGTTTGCTTCTTTTATAGACCTTTTTTACATTATTTTTGGTTATTTTGACGATTCCAACGTAATGTAATAGTAATCTAATTGCTTCTTCTATCGTTGTTGGTGGTTGTATCTGCATCTTTTTTCTCCTTTTCTATATCTACTCGTGGTATATTATCCAAATTTATATCTATATCTGATGTTAATTTGTCAAACAGTGCTCTTTCTTTCAACTCATCTTCCAATAATAACTTATAGATTTTTCGGACTAAATTATATCCAACCATCTCATTCCCATGAGTTATAAAGGATTGACAACACTCCCTAAGTAAATACAACTCTGATACTGCAACAGGCATCTCAGTCATTCCAGTTTTGTTGGATGGATTAGTTGATAGGAGGACTGCTAACCCAAGTCGGGAAATTATTTCAATAGGAACTGACACTGCGGCAGTGGACTGTAATCCCCTTGCAGGTATTTGCATCTTACCTTTTTCCGGTTCGTGTTCCATTAAAAGTGTTACACAGTCACTCAGATAAAGGGCTTCCCACTTAGAAAGAGTTAGAATTTTTACCGCTTCTAATCCCTTTAGAAACTCTTCTTGTGCTTGTTCCCTTTTTAAATCATCATCATGTTCATTCATAATATTTTTCTCCTAGGGGCTTAAGACAACGCCGGCATAAATAAACACTTTGCTTCTTCCCTTTCCTAGAAGCCCATGCTTCTATGATGGGTAAGGTTGAACTATGCCCCCATAATTTACAAAGTACTCTATTTATTATACTCATCTTGATGATTCTTATTTAGATTGAGTTCCATTTCTTTCATTCGTATCTCCAAAACATCTTGTTTGTCTCTGACGTGCTGAATGTCTCGTTTGATATGGTCATAGGAATCTCTGAACTCGTCAGACATTTGAATTAGATATTGCATTATGTTTGTCATTTATTTATTTCAAGGTTAGTTTGTTTCTCAAGCATTCTTTGTTCATAAGGAATTGCTTGAGTCTCTTGAATCATATCCCAACACATTCCTATCCACCCGAAGATTATCAGTGCTATAAAAAACCTAACAGGATTTACTATCATATTTATACCTCTTAAACTATTTTGATTACACTTATATTCTATCATATCCTCAAAACAAATCAAATCGGTTACTCTAAAGAAACCTAACCTTGTAACGTGAAAAGGCTTTTCTAAGGTCTTTGTAAGCGGTGGTTCCAATGAATTCCTTTACCACTTCCAAGTATGTCCCTGCAAAGTGTTCCCCGTGATGGTCTGCGTTGCTTCCATTATAATTTATTACGTGAGTCATTTCATGAGCTATGTAAGGCATAGTTTTAGTTATGGGGAAAGGTAGGGAAATGGTGTCCTGTGTTGCATATACTAGAGTGTGCCCATCTTCAATAAGGGTGGGAGATTCTATATTAGCCCATTCAGAGATTTGATTGATTGTATCTTGTACTTGTTCCAAGGTAAGAATAGTAACATTGCCCCAAAACATACAAGAATCCTCTGCGTCATATAAACGCTTCCTTTGATAGTCCCTTACGTGTGTATTAGGTATGTCACCTACCCAACTCTTTTGCACTTCCTCTCTCCCTTTAGTCCTTACCAAGCCAGATTTTCACGACGGGTATTCTAGAAATACCTGCCATTACCAATCCAAATATAATCGTTCCAATAAGAACAATAAAAAAATTAATTTCTGTAAATCTCCCCAGTCCAACCAAAATTGCGTCTTCTATTAAATGAACAAGACTCATAACTAAGGCTATAGAACCAAACTTTCTCACTATAAATCCTCTAATTCCCCAGTAAAATTTATCCCCTCGTTGAGTAAGATGTATAGGTTTCCTACTCATTAATTAAGTATACTAAATATTTTACTTTTTTGTTTTGTTCCATGGGGAAACCTTAAGATATGTATGGTTGGTTTTCTTAACTGGTTCCTTTTCTGGTATCAAAACAGACATCATTCTTCTAGCGGCTTCGGTTAAACTTGATTGTTTTTCTGATGCACTCACAATAGATTTAGACTGTGAATCAGAGTTACACCAAAGGGTTCCAAACACTAAAGATATTGCAATCCCGGTGGTGACTATGGATAGTTTCAAAGAAGGCATCGGACTTATTTATAGTCTCCATAACCACCATAAGCCCTGTTGTCGCCATATCCAGATATCCCCATGTCCTTTAGAACATCACTAAATCCAGAGTGGTCTGACATAATTGTTCGCATCTCATTGTCTATTAGAGCGTCTGTTGTCTCTAAGCCCGATATCCGGTCTTCCAATTCTTCTATCGCTTCCTCTAATTCCGAAGGGTCAAACTTCTCACTATGCATTTCATCCATCATTGTAATCTTCTCTTGAAGATTCTTTAAATCGGTTTGCAACACAGCTATATCAATAGTGGTTGCTTCCTCTTGCATAGTAGAAACTGTTGAATCTAAATTAGATACAGTACTATCCATTTGTGCAACGTACCAAATAATACCAAAAGCTTGAGCAACAATAATTCCAATTATTCCTATTGGTAATTTAATATTAGAAAAATTCATTTTATTTCCTCCCCCCAAAAGAAGCACCTGTTAATAATGCACCAAAACTAAGGTGGAACAATCCTCCTCCTTGTAATGTAAAGGGGTCATGTTGTCCCACTAATTTAAACTGTACTAGTTTTAAATATTCCATTTGTACCATGGGGTCTGATATGGTAGATAACGTGTCTATGTATCCATCTGGGCTAGGTCGATTAAGACCAAACCATATCGGAACAATCACAAAATCAAAAACACAGACAACTAAATAAACTACTAAGGCTGTCCATTTCCACATCATTATTTAGTTCCATTTAATTCCCTTTAGTACATAATATTCTAATACTTCCTTTGTCACAAATAAACCTGCAACAGCAGAAGCTACCATGACTAAAGGCTTTACTATGTTTCTCTTCTCCATGTTTCCTCCTATAATATTATTATACCCGCTGTGAAGGAATAAGCTGTAGGCTTGCATTTATCATGGTCTTACCCTTGTCCATACAATACGTGCTAATCCTATAGCACCTACCACTACTGCTGTCCAAGATATTATCTGGACTGTCATTATATCTTCCCCTAACCCATGACGGGATAGGTCTGCCATTATTCCACCAAATAAAATTAGTGGTATTGGAAACCATTCCTTTAATATTTTCATACTTAATCCCCCTAAGATTTTATGTTGTTGTAGTAATACAAATTGTGACTTAACATCATTATAGTATTATACTCTTCAATACAATCAATACACCTATTAGTTCCCATTATTTGAAACTCTTTTGTTGGTTCTGGGGTTCCACAAATAATGCATGTTTCCATTATATTTTTTAGATACTCTATCTCAGAAAGAGGTAGTATATATTATTTAGAATCTGGTATTACTATTGAATCAATAGCATTTATAGAGGCTTTAGAGAACTCTCTAATTTCTTTTACAATTATCTTTTTCTCGGCTTCAGTTATTTTATTATCTTTCAAGGCATCACCTATAGACTTAAGGACATCCATCCCCTCATCTATGATTACCTTGCCCTCTCCTGCTAACCCTTTATTTAAATTATAAAAGGCTAAGGCAATGCTGATTATTTTCATTGGGTTCATTGTTATCTCCTGTTATTATGAACACCCGCAGTTTCCACCGCAAGGGCATCCTTCCGTGTCTAGTTCCATTAAACATCCTTCACAGGCACACTCGCAAAAACACTCAAAGGGTTCACAAGAACATGCACCTGATTCTACACAAGAACATTCTCCTACATGGTCTTCTATTACCATTATTCGCTCTCCAACACTTTCATGCCAAGGGCTATAATGCCCCCAACACAACCGGTTGCAATTTCATTATATTCGTACAAAACACCAATAGAGGAAAGAATTCCTAATACTACTATAGCTAAAAATATCTGAGGTCTTAATTTACCAAACATAAGTCTCTCCTTAAATTTGTTATTACGCTAGTCCGTATGCTAATACTCGAACATAAACTGCTGATACGTCAGTAGTGCTAGCTACTTCGTCTAAAGCAGCCGCATCAGCACCAGCTTCATAAAGAGCTAGTGTCTCACCACTGTAATCATACTGTGCCACATATCCTGAATCCTCAGTTTGTGCAATCACCATGTGTAAAGCTGTGAATCCAAGGTCCCCGGGAGTTAATGATTCACCACCAGAAGCATATGAGTCATCAAATTGAATTCTTTTGATAACATACTTGCTAGCAGTTCCACCATGAATTGCAGCCCCTGTGTGAGCACCACTTGGTGTTGTTAATGTTAATGCCATATTTAGTTTCCTCCTAAAATATCAATGATAGTTTTTCTATCATCTTATTATACTAATTATTATCAGTTTCTTTTTCCTACGGTAATGTTCCTTTACCTATTACAAAAGCTCTTACACTAGTTTGTAGTGCAAGGTTTGCTCCGTTCTGTACTTCAGCAGAAGCAGCTCGGTCACTTACTATTGTTGATGTATGAGCTGATACACTTGCGTCACTTGGTGTTACTAACAACCATTTAGCAGATGCTGTTCCAGCGTCGTCATCAAAGTATACTGCTACACCATTTGAAGAGGCAGAGTCATCGTTGTAAAGAGTTAGGTAAGAACCATCACTCATTGGAACATATAAGTCTGTTTCTGTAGTGTCATTATCGACCAAAAATTTCGCACCTGATAAATCTGTGTCTCCGTTTTCATCAACGTAGACTTGTAATCCATTTGTAGATGCAGCATTATCATCCCACATAGTTCCCATAGAAGTTGTGGTTAGAGTTGCATTCCCTTGAAAAGTAACTGTTGCGTTGTTTGCTGTTACACTTTCAAGGTGAGCTATCTTTCTGTCTGAGTCAGTTCCAATAGTATCAATGTGAGCATACACTGCAACTCCATTAGAAGCAGCAGAGTCATCATCTGTAATTGTTATCGGTACTGGAGCTACCCCATATGCCTTTATTTTCTCATTTGTATAGTCATACGAAAATGATATACCATCTGAAGGTTCAATAAT
>Ga0209349_1001268_pt1 | contig 12555 bp, 13 predicted proteins | sample ETNvirnome_2_130_FD_184067 | JGI IMG/M metagenome (GOLD analysis project Ga0209349, IMG submission 184067) | Marine viral communities from the Pacific Ocean - ETNP_2_130 (SPAdes) (version 2) | ecosystem: Environmental > Aquatic > Marine > Oceanic | place: Pacific Ocean | collected 2013-06-22
ATATTTAGACAAAGACCCAGACTTTGATTTTGTGTTATTTAATGAATGGTCGCAGAACAAGAGTTACAGACAAGAAGTAGCGGAGTCTCTTGGTTTAGACTTTACAGATGCGGCGAGGGAGCAGGCGTCAATCTTTGGAGGTGGAAGCTCGTTCGACGGATTGGATTATCTCAAGAAGGCGTCTCATATGAAGGTTAATGAAAGATACCTTGAGGTTTGGGATAATCCCGTATATCAAGACATGATAAAGAGAAGCCCGCGTGCAATAAATATAAGCGAAAGGATTTTCTATGAGCTATGTAATAAAACACACACTTTTTCTTAAATGGTGGTTGTTTATAACGATAATCGTCGTTGGGTTTATCTTTGCGGCTTCTCGGGGCTTCGTTGGGATAATTTGGGAAGCCGACTCCACCAAGCTTAGCTTTCTCTTGTTAGTAATTTTCTTAAAGATGTCTGCATGGTGTGGATACAAAACTTGGACATTAAGTAGATTTATAGATGAGAAGAAACAGGATAAACACATAGTAGAGAAAATAGAGCACTTGATGGAGGTGGGTTGGTTTACTAGCGACCTGTGTTTAACAATCGGAATGATTGGAACCGTGGTAGGGTTCATAATGATGCTCTCAGGCTTCACCACGGTGGACACAAGCGACGTAAAAACCGTACAAGACTTAATTAAGACTTTGGGCGTTGGTATGTCCACGGCCCTATATACCACCTTAATGGGCTTAATATGCAGTGCCGGTTTAAAGGTTCAGTACTTTAACTTAAGTCAGGCTATAGACAAGGTGCGGGAATGAAAAGAAATTACCACACCAACCTAGCATTTTTAGACGTGTTGTTTAACACGCTTTTGTGTTTCGCAGCTTTGTTTGCGCTTGCTTTCATATTGATAAATCCCTCCAAGGCTGAAAAGAATGTGGAGATGAAGGCTGAGTTTGTAATTGTGGTGACTTGGCCAAAAGACTTAGACAATGATGTAGATGTTTACTTAGAAGACCCACAGGGCCATCTAGTTTCTTTTGCAAGGAGAGAGGACGGTCTAATGCACCTAGACCGTGACGATTTAGGAAAAAGAAACGACTTCATTAACACTCCGTCCGGTCCAGTAGAATATCCAGAAAACAGAGAAATCATAACCATCAGAGGAACCGTGCCGGGTGAGTACGTGTTAAATGTACATATGTACGGCAAGAGGAGCGACAATCTGCTAACTCCAGTTACCGTGTTTGTAGACAAGATTAATCCCTATGGCACAGTTTTAGTCAGAACTGTAGAGTTGGGGGAAAAGGGCGACGAAAAGACTGTTTGTAGATTTGTTGTGGACAAAGATGGTAAAGTAAAAGATGTAACCTATCTATTTAAATCCCTAACCAAATCGATACCACAGGAGTTTGGATTATGATTCTTACCATAGCATTTATTTTGCTCAGCGCTATAATCCTGTGGTTTGTTATAGGGTCTAAGGGACAGTGGCATCTGAAAGCCGTGTGCATAGCTTTAACTCTGTACTTTTCGCTTTCTTTATCAGAATCCTTACATGACGTTGCGGGTTGGCCTTCCAAGGACAAGATGCCTGACAAGTTTGAGATTCACTGGGGTTTGGTAGAAGAGCCAGACAAAAGTACCGGTAAAGAAGGTCGCATATATTTATGGCTAACACCTAAAAACGAAGAGGACAACTCAAGTTGGCTCTTGTCATTTTATGATGCGCACACCGGCTCCCCCAGAGTTTATTCTATACCTTATTCGAGAGAGAATCACGAAAAGGTTGAGGGAACGATAGACGCAATAAGGCAGGGACAGCGAATGCAAGGGGGTATGGGTAAGGGTGACGGCAAAGGAGAAGGCGGCGAGGGCGGAAAAAATCAAGGACAAGGTGAAGGGAAAGGGGATGGCGGGTCAGGGTCAATGAGTAGAAGTCCAGAACTTTACTTTGGTCCCCTTCCTCCTCCCAAACTACCTGAAAAGTAGAGGACAAAACATGAATAAGAAAGCCGTTATATTTGGTGTTACAGGACAAGATGGATACTATCTTTCCAAACTTTTATGCGACAAGGGATATTCTGTAGTAGGCGTGTGCAGAAGAACAAGTACACCAAACACTACTAGGATTGACGAGTTGATTAAAAGTGGTGCGTTGCAGATAGCACAAGGAGATATTACTGATTTTGGCAGCGTCTACGATGTCATTTCGGAGCACCAGCCTGACGAAGTATATAATTTAGCTGCGCAGTCCCATGTGGGCACATCTTTTAACCAGCCCTCATTGACTTGGGATATTACTGCTAAAGGATGTTTAAACATACTAGAGGTTATCCGCAAGCAACCAGAAGGCATTCGATTTTATCAAGCTAGCTCCAGTGAAATGTTTGGAGACCAGTACACAATTAGTCGTTCAGGAGATAAGTTTCAAAACGAAGATACGTCTTTCAATCCACAGTCGCCTTACGCTATAGCAAAATTGGCAGCGCACAAAACAACACAGCTATATAGAAAGGCTTACGGTATTCACGCAAGTTGCGGAATATTGTTTAACCACGAAAGCGAGATGCGTGGCGACAATTTTGTTACAAAGAAGATAACCAAATACATTGGCGAGCTACACGAGTGGTTGAGTAGTTTTCATATAGAACCACAAGACTGTTCAGAAATAGAAGACGAGGGAGACAAAATTGGATTTGATGCATCTAGATTCTTAGATACAATGGTTACATATCATACATTTCCCAAATTAAAGTTGGGCAACCTAGACGCCTGTCGTGATTGGGGGCACGCAGAAGATTACGTTAGAGCAATGTGGCTTATGTTACAACAAGATACTCCGGGTGATTATGTAATTGCTACAGGAGAAACACATACCGTAGAAGAATTTCTTATTGAGGCGTTTGCCTGTAAGGGTTTTGAATGCCATAAGAGATTTGTGGTACAAGATAGTTCTTTGTTTAGACCTTCCGAAGTTCCCTATTTAAAAGGAGACTATTCCACAGCTAAGGAGTCGTTAGGATGGACACCCAAAATTTCTTTTAAGGAATTGGTTCATCGAATGGTAGATTACGATATAAAGGGGTGTCAAGCAAAATGGAAACAATTTACTTAAACAACAGACAAATCCAAGCTATTCTTTCAATTCCAGAGTGTATTGGTATTATAGAGGCCGTGTTTCAAAATTTGCATCTGTCACAGATGCCTCCTAAGATTTATTTGGATATACCAGACGGCGACTTCAGAGCTATGCCAGCCATATTTGACAAGACTGCTGGTATAAAATGGTGTGGAGTTCAACTGGATACAACAAAACAAAAAAGGAAAATTAACATTTTTGCAAAGGTTCTAATTAATGACGTTGATAGTGGAGAACTATTAGCAATCATGGACGGAGAAGCCATAACGGCTATTAGAACCGCTGCTGTCACTGGCGTTGCAACAGACTATATAGCAAAAAAGGACGCCAAGGTTGCGGCGTTTATCGGATGTGGAAATCAAACAAAATACCAAGTTGAGGCTATTCTTGCGGTTAGAAATATCGAAAAGCTACACTTGTTTGATTTGGACCCAAAAAGGTGTAAACATATCGGTAATCAATTTAATATAGAGTACGAGATTTTTGAAAGCGTGGAAAGCTGTGTGCGAGACGCTGATGTAATCACCACTCTTACGCCTTCTCGAACCCCGTTCTTAAAGCACGAATTTCTTAAAGATGTTGTTCACATAAATGCCATAGGGGCTGATGCCAAGGGAAAAAGAGAGCTAGCTCCGTGTGTGCTAGACAATGTAGATGCGGTAATATTCGATAACTGGGAACAGTGTTCTCATTCTGGAGAAGTCCAATACAGACCAGAAAAGTTAGACCTTTATTCAAAACATCACAAAAAGCAAGAATGGACAGACTTGGGAGATATTGTGCATTCTGGAAAAGATTTAAGCGGATATAATCAAACAGTGTTTGACGCCACGGGTCTGGCTGTAGAAGACGTTGCTACAGCAAGATACATTTATCAAAAGTCAATCACATAACAAAGGAGTAAGGAATGAAGGACTCGTCTTGGGTGATGCTTGTTTTATTGTTGGGGATTATAAGTACGACTATTCAGAACTTTGTTACGATGCAAGAAGTTGTGTCGTTGGAAGAGAAGATGGAAATTGCCCAGAAGGAATATGAAGGACATATAGAAGATATTTATTTTTTGATGAAGAGCGATGGCTCTAAATTGTATACCATTATGGATACGGAGGTTAGGATTTTACACTACGCCAAACCCCACAAGCACACTATGGTGGGCTGTCCAGAGTGTGCTGAACAAAAACAAAGGGGCGAAAAAGATGATGTACACGGTAGAGATAAACATGAAGAAGGTGAAAAAGAAGCTGGTTGATAGCGGTGTTAAAACACATTTGAAGCCATTAGTTACAGTTTCTGTTAAAGCGTCTACGCCAGACGAAGCCTGTGCTAACGCTATAGATAAAGTGCTTAGAGAAATCAAAGAAAACAAAAGGACCGCAAGGGTTATAGAGCTAGTTAAGGACATAAGGCACGAAATCTCCGTCGTCAAGGTGAGACGAAAATAAAATGGCTAGAGATTTTGGAGACCCCATATATAAGGAATGGCGTAAAAAGGTTTTGCGCAGAGATAGTTATAAATGCCAAATGCCCGGCTGTAAAAGGCGTGGGAGAAGGATGCAGGTTCACCATATACAGAAGTGGAGTTCAGCTTCTAGTTTGCGTTATGAAGTTTCCAATGGCATAACACTTTGTTGGGATTGTCACAATGAAGTCAATGGAAAAGAAGAAATATACGGAGGACTATTTTCTAAGATAGTATACAACAATGAAAAAAGGCGTTCCTAAATATACTGTCATAAAAGACACCCGCGAAAAGGAGGGGTATTTCTTCAAGGAATATGACCGGTGTGAGGGCATGGTTGTAGAAACCATGAAGACCGGTGACTACACCCTGAAAGGCATGGAGGACACCCTTTGTATAGAGCGCAAAGCCAGCACCGCAGAAATAGCGATGAACTTGGGTAAAAAAAAGAAGCCGTTTCAAGCCGAAATGGAAAGAATGCAGGATTTCAAATACGCATTTGTAGTATGTGAATTTTCACTTGATGATATAATTAACTTCCCAGAGAATTCGGGAATACCAAAGAGCCAACAAAAACAAGTACGGGTGACCGGAAAATACATGCTTAAAGCCCTGATAGAATTTCAGCTTTGGTATAACACCAAGATTATATTTTGTGGGGACAAGTACAATGCATTTCTAGTAACAAACAGTATATTCAAAAGAGTAAACGAACTCATACACAATGAATGACAACGTAAGAGATGCATGGTTGAACATAGATGTAGACGAAGCTAATCTGTTCAATCCCATGAGCGTTATAACCGATGAAGACTTCGATGAATTTCATCTCAGGTTAACTTGGCTTATGGGTCGTCCTGAGTACTTTTCGTTTATCTGCAAGGAGATTTTCAACATAGACCTTCTTCCTTCGCAGTCCTTAATGCTGCAAGAAATGTGGGGAAGAAAATTTCCCATGCTTATCGCATCTCGTGGCTTTGGAAAAAGCTTTATATTATCACTATATGCAATGATGCGGGCGCTGCTCATGCCCAAAAGAAAGATAGTGGTTGTGGGAGCAGCGTTCAGACAGTCTAAAGTTCTGTTTGAATATATGGACACCATCTGGAAAGGCGCCCCCATTCTTAGGGATATGGTTGGGTCCAACAGTGGGCCGAGACGTGATGTAGATATGTGCCGTATGATTCTGGGAGAAAGCACGGTTACGTGCTTGCCTTTAGGTGATGGTTCTAAGATTCGTGGACAGCGCGCAAACGATATCATCGCAGATGAATTCGCCTCCATCCCCCGTGAAATATTTGAAAACGTTGTCGCGGGTTTTGCTGCGGTAAGCGCATCTCCTATTGAAAACGTAAAAATAATGGCCTCAAAAAAGAGGGCTATAGAACTTGGGGATATTGAAGCCGACACTTTGGATGAACGTGACCCTTCCTCAAACCAGATTATTATTTCTGGAACGGCCTATTATGAGTTTAATCACTTTGCCGAATATTGGAAGAAGTGGAAAGCTATTATCCAGAGCAAGGGTATGCCTAAGAGACTGGAGAAAATCTTTGGGACAAAAGAGATACCGTCAGATTTCAACTGGAAAGATTATAGCATAATCAGAATTCCTTTTGAACTTCTTCCAGAAGGGTTTATGGATGCTGGTCAGGTTGCTCGTTCTAGGGCCACTATACATTCTGGCATTTACCAAATGGAATATGGAGCGTGCTTTACAAGAGATAGTCAGGGCTTTTTTAAGAGGTCTCTGTTGGAGTCCTGTGTAGTTACTAAAGACAATTCAATCTCCCTTCCCAGTGGGGATGTGTTTTTTGAATCCATGCTGAGAGGAGACCCTACGGCACAGTACGTATATGGGGTTGACCCGGCATCTGAGGTTGATAATTTTAGTATTGTTGTCCTAGAACTTCATTTGGACCATCGAAGAATAGTTCACTGTTGGACAACGAATAGGGGCGAGCACAAAGAGAAGGTCAAGTCTGGAATAATTTCGGAGACAGACTTCTATGCTTATTGTGCTAGAAAAATACGCGACCTTATGAAAGTATTTCCGTGCCGACAAATAGCCATGGATGCTCAAGGTGGGGGTATCGCGGTTATGGAATCCCTGCATGATAATGATAAAGTCAAAGAAGGGGAATATCCAATATGGCCAATCATTGAAGAAGACAAAGAAAAAGATACAGATGGATACCCCGGTTTGCATATATTGGAAATGTGTCAATTCGCAAAGTCCGATTGGCTGGGTGAAGCCAACCACGGCTTAAGAAAAGATTTTGAAGACAGAGTGTTGATATTTCCATTCTTCGACGCCGTTAGTCTTGGTTTATCTGCGGCAGACGACAAGATGAAGAAGCGTTTGCACGACACGCTGGAGGACTGTGTTATGGAGATTGAAGAGTTAAAGGACGAGCTTTCTATGATTGAAATGTCGCAAACTCCTGCTGGTCGAGATAAGTGGGATACCCCGGAAGTAAAGACTGCGGGGGGGAAGAAGGGGCGATTAAGAAAAGACCGGTACAGTGCTTTATTGATGGCAAACATGGCGGCAAGAACCATACAAAGAACCCCGGTTCCGCCCACCTACGATACAATAGGGGGCTTTGTGGGTGACAGCCAAAAAAAGCTGGAGGGGCCTATGTATATGGGGCCTCAGTGGTTTACAGAACAAATGAAGGATATCTACTGATTTGGTGTATGATTCAGTAGAATTCTAATCCAACTCCATTGCCATTAAGGAACGTCATGGCTGAAGAAAAACAAAACTCCTCCGGTTTTATCACATGGACCGATGATTCTAGCAGGCAGGAGGCTTTTGATACGGCTTCTGAAGGCATAGAACTATATGAAGGCGTTCAGAGAACTACTGCCTTTCGTTCATTTTTAGATATTGAAACCAATAAGTCCGTCAGAACCGGAATGAACAGGGGGGATTACGACCGCTTCAGAAGCGAAGAGTCCGTTCCCAAGAAACAAAAAGATGTTATGCGCATGTGCATGGATGCGTATAGCAAGGTTGGAATTATAAGAAACGTTATCGACCTCATGGGTGACTTCTCAAGTCAGGGCGTTACGCTAGTCCATCCCAATAAGAAGATTGAAGCCTTCTATAGAAAATGGTTCATGAAAGTCGGTGGGTCAGAGCGTTCTGAAAGATTTTTGAATACGCTCTATAGGTGCGGAAACGTTGTTGTCAAAAGGCGCACCGCAAAGATTAGCAAGAGAATTGAAGACGGTTTTAGAAAATCTAAGTCCGCTGACATGGATATTGAGCTTCTGTCTGTCAAGAAGCGAGAAATTCCTTGGAAATATGATTTTCTGAATCCATTGTCGGTTGAGGTTGTCGGGGGCCAGCTTGCCATATTCGCTGGAGAACCTGAATATGCTCTTAGGATTTCTACAAACCTGAGAAATATGTACAAGAATAATCAATCTGTAGTATCTAATATGCCCTTGGATTTAGCTAGCCAGATGGGAAAAGGTATTGAGCTAATACCGCTCGATAAAGATAAGTTGAGAGTTTTTCATTACAAGAAGGATGATTGGAGCATTTGGGCAAGCCCAATGATTTATGCCATATTAGACGACATTATCATGCTAGAGAAAATGAAGCTCGCTGATATTGCCGCTCTAGACGGGGCTATTTCCAACATCCGTCTTTGGAAGCTGGGCGACCTCGACAATAAGATTCTTCCCACAAAGGCTGCTATCAACAAGCTTCGCAACATCTTGGCGGGCAATGTTGGCGGTGGCACAATGGACTTGGTCTGGGGTCCAGAGCTAGATTTTAAGGAATCTAATTCTCAGGTATACAAGTTCTTGGGTTCAGAAAAATATGACCCGGTGTTGAACAGCATTTATGCCGGTCTGGGAGTTCCCCCAACCTTGACGGGGCTTGCCAATAACGGTGGAGGATTTACAAACAACTTCATCTCTCTTAAAACCTTAGTTGAGAGATTGGAGTATGGACGCTCGCTTCTCGTAGATTTCTGGCAGGAAGAAATCGAGCGCGTACAAAAGGCTATGGGATTTAGATTCCCAGCCAAGGTTCACTTCGACCAAATGGTTCTCTCTGACGAAGTTGCTGAAAAGAATCTCTTGATACAGTTGGTAGATAGAGATTTGATTAGTAGTGAAACTGTGCAAGAACGCTTTGGTGAAATTCCAGAAATCGAAAAAATCAGAATTAATCGAGAGCATCAGGGTAGGAATCGAGAAAAGGTTCCACCGAAAGCTAGTCCTTATCACAATCCGCAGCACAGGCAGGACTTGGAAAAGATTGCTCTTACAAAGGATGCCTTATCTCCTCATGAGCTTGGCCTTAAGCCTTCCGACGAAGGCGGTCGGCATCCTCTTACAAACCCGGATGATAGACCAGAGTTTGATGAAGAGAAAGAATTCAAGAAGATGGAGCGGAAGCAAACCCTAATGAAGCCTCCGCAAGACAAATTTAAGCCCACTGGTAGACCGGAAGATGGCAGACCTAAAAACTCTAAGGACCAAGGTCCAAGAAAGCAGAAGGTTGTTAAAACTAGGCAAGCGGCTTCAGACCTAGCAAACTTAATGCTTTGGGCGTCTTCAACCCAGAAGAGCGTCTCTGAAATACTCAACCCTGCCTTACTCCACGGCTACGGTAAGTCAAATCTTAGGGGTCTGACGAAGTCTGAGATGGACGAGCTTGAATACATCAAACTTTGCGTTTTATCTAATATACAGCCTTATAGGGTAGTAGATGCAGAGTTGCTCGTTTCGATATTAGAGGCCGGAAACCCCGTTGACAAGCAAATGCTTGAGATTTACAAGCAACTAACAAAGGATTTTGCTGTCGCTAATGACCGCCACCCCACACTTGAAGAGAAGCGTTATCTTCAATCTTCCGCCTATGGGTTAAAGTTCAGCGAGGCGTAAATTACCATTAAATACAAAAATTTCAGATTATGGTGTATACTCAGTTGAGGTTTTTCTATGACAATAAAAGCATACGCAGCAGAAATAAATGATGGCTTAGCTGACGCTATCCTAGATAACATCAGTATAGCTTATCAATCGGTCGCTCAACCATACGAGCCAGCACAGGCTGACGTTGAGCGAGCCGAATTTTTAGCCAAAGCTAATAGCAACCCAGACCAGTTTGACCTTTATTATCTTAACTCGGTACTAGTTTCTACGGGCTGGAATAGAAACGATGACGTATTCGATTATAAAGAGACATGGTCCGCTAGGAATACTCCAGAGGACAAACCCTTTAATTATATGCACGACGAAGCAGATATTATTGGTCACATCACTGGCAACTGTGTTGTAAGCGACGGCAAGATTATGGCGGCTGACCTGCAAGAGCCTCCTAAGAAATTTGATATCATAACCAGTGCGGTTCTTTACAAGAGTTGGTCCGATGAGGAAAGAGCCGAACGTACTAGCAAGCTTATCTCTGAGATTGAGCAGGGCAAGTGGTTTGTGTCGATGGAGTGCCTGTTTGCGGGATTTGATTACGCCGTTGTTTCGCCAGAGGGCGAGCATAACACCGTCACCAGAGATGAGGCTTCGGCTTGGCTTACCAAGCACCTAAAAAGCTACGGTGGCGAGGGTGAATATGAAGGTTATAAACTTGGACGATTACTAAGGAATGTTTCTTTTTCGGGTAAGGGATTGGTAAGTAAGCCAGCAAACCCCGCTAGCATCATTTTAAAGAATGACGTGAATCCTTTTGAAAGTAAAGCATCATACTCAATTCAAGAATCTAGTATATGGGAGAAGAATAACATGGCTAACGATAATTTGCTAGAACAGCAAGTCGAAGAGCTTAAGTCCCAGCTAGCCAAAGCCCGTGAAGAGGCAGAGGCTGCTAAGGATAAGATTTCTCGTCAGAAGGACGAAGAAATTAAGGCTCAGGTCGATGCTCTAGAAGCTTCTATCTCTGAAAAAGATGAAGCTGTTCAGGCTAGCGCCGATGAGCTAAAGACCGTTCAGGAGACTATTGCTGCGCTAGAAGAAAAGCTAGTTGCAAAAGACGTTGAGCTTACTGAAGCTCTGGAGAAGATTGAAGCCCACGAGGCTGAAGTTAAGACAATGGCTCGTAAGACTGCTCTGATTCAGGCCGGTCTTGAAGGTGAAGCTGTTGATACTACTCTAGAAAAGTTTGCTGAAGCAAGCGATGAAATGTTTACAGAAATCGTTCAGCTTATCGCTTCCAAGGATGTCGAGGTCGAGGCAGAGACTCAGGTCGATGAAGCCGAAGCTCTTGATTCTGAAGAAGATGCAGAAGCTGAAGACACTGAAGACACTGATGAAGCTGAAGCCGAAGCTGATGCCGAAGTTCTAGAGGATGTTGAAGAAGCCGTTGAGGCCGCTTTGACTGACGATACCGATGCTGATTCAGTTCAAGACGCGAGAATGGCCGCAAGTGCGTGGCTAAAAAATAGCGTTTTGAAGACTACCGCATCGTTGGTTGATGACGAGAATTAAATGAGACCTCTGCTGGCGCAAGGCTAAGTCTCATAACATACTTTAAAAACGGAGATATAACAATGGCTTTAAAAGCTGATAGACACGAACTTCAAACTGACATTTCTTTCTTCATGAATGAAGTCGCCACTCGTGGCGGTATTGCAATCATGAAGGGGACCATCACAGGCACCACGGGCGGTTCGGGTGCTGCTATGGACCAGAGCAACGCTTTGGTAACCTACTCAAGAGTTGTCACGGAGAATGCGAACGGGGCGAATTCCACGGCAATTTCTGGTGTCGTTCCGGTTGGCATGCTGCTTAATGATATGGTAAACCTTGACCTTACTCGTCAGCACATTAACTGGCACAAGGATGAGGTCCAAAAGGGCGGTAAGGTTACTCTTCTTAAGAAGGGTTGGGCTGTTACTGATAAGATTTATCCCGGCGAAACTCCTGTTGCTGGAGGCTTGGCCTATGTGAGTCATAGTGGATTGATTGCTGTAAGCAACCACTGCGCTGTGGCCCAAGACGCCGGTGATGTACGAGGTGTTGGTCGCGTTGTTGGTCGATTCTTGTCCACGAAGGACGAGGATGGCTATGTGAAGGTAGAGGTTAACCTTCCGAACACCAACGTTGCTTCACTTGACGACATTATCGGCTAAGGGATTAAGACTGTTTAACCTATCTATAAGAACATGGAGAATAAATAATGGCAAGTTTTATGCAAAGACCAGACGAGCAGTTTATCGAATTGCTTAAGCGTTCTGGCAGTTCCGAGAAGAACGAGGCCCTTGTCGCTCAGCGCGAGCTAGCCAAGGCTCTTGAGCTTCCTCTTCGTCAAGGTGTTTTGGTTGGTGATATTGTGACTGGCATTTTTGAAGCCATTCCGATGGAGCCGGGCACAACTTCAGAGTTCCCACTAGACCTTTTGGCCCCCGGTGAAGAAGACGAATTCGTCGCCTACACCAACCCCGGCCATGGTCGTATTCCCGAGCGTCATGTTGAGGGTGACTACGTGATGGTCCCCACTTATAGTATTTCCAGTTCAATCGATTACCTCCTTCGCTATGCGCGAGAGGCTCGTTGGGATATTGTAGGTCGTGCCGCTCAGGTACTTGAAGCTTCATTCGTCAAGAAGATTAACGACGACGGTTGGCACACTGTTCTAAGTGCTGGCGTTGACCGTAACATCTTGGTTTATGACAGTGACGCTTCAGCCGGTCAGTTCACCAAGCGCCTTGTTAGCTTGATGAAGACCGTCATGCGGCGCAACGGTGGTGGTAACACCGCGTCACTCAACCGTGGTCGTTTGTCAGATATTTTCCTTAGCCCCGAAGCTTTGGAAGATATTCGTAACTGGCAGGTTGACCAGATTGACGAGATTACTCGTCGTGAGATTTATGTCGCGGCTGATGGTGGTGGCGTCCTTACTCGCATCTTTGGCGTGAACCTTCACGACATTGATGAACTCGGTGAAGGTCAGGAATACCAGACCTTCTTTACCGATGAGCTA
>Ga0209349_1001269_pt1 | contig 12549 bp, 10 predicted proteins | sample ETNvirnome_2_130_FD_184067 | JGI IMG/M metagenome (GOLD analysis project Ga0209349, IMG submission 184067) | Marine viral communities from the Pacific Ocean - ETNP_2_130 (SPAdes) (version 2) | ecosystem: Environmental > Aquatic > Marine > Oceanic | place: Pacific Ocean | collected 2013-06-22
GCATCAAGGGGTTCAGCAAGCTGGAGCTGGTCGTGAACAACGTCCGGTTTCAGGATGGGGAGCAGGTAACCGATCAATCAGACAGGACTGCCGCCTGACTGCCATCCACCAGATTTGACTATAACTCTATTAATTCGTCGCTAATTAAAACGCTATAACGACAAAACGTTTATTAAAAATACTAACAACTTTAAACAGGAGTCCATGCCATGAGCGCTTGGAAGCAACGCGTTGACGGTGAAGAAAGCCCGTACACACCATTAGGACCGTTTAAGCTACGCCTGCCGTTTTACCATTATCGTTTTGAACTGCCCGATTACCTGCAAGGGCTTTTGATGTGCGCGGTGGATCTTGCCGCGATCCCATTGATGATGCAGCTACTGGGCATGCCGTTTGAAGCGGCGTTGGCCATCGTCATTTTAAATGGCTTGCTTTATTTGCTGCATCACCTGTTGGGTGACCCTGTCATTCCAGGGTGGATCACACCTGCTATTCCGCTGTTGATGGCTTATGTGTCGACCTTTCCCGAGGGGGGAGACAGGGTGCATGCGCTGATTGCCTTTCAGATGATGTTGGGGGTACTGGCACTGGGCCTGGGGGTAACGGGTATGGCCAGTAAAGTGGTGCGGCTCATTCCTTCTGCCATCAAAGCAGGGGTCATTATGGGCGCAGGGTTAGCCGCTATTGTGGTGGTGTTTGATGAAGGCGGCCGCTTTGAACAGTACCCCTTTACTATTGCGATTGCCGTAGGTGTCGCGTTTTATCTGATTTTCTCTCGCCATTTCAACAAGCTGAAAGCGCAGGGCGGCCTGTGGGGTGCCGTGGGTAAACTGGGTATTTTCCCGATTATCGTGCTGGCGATTGTGGTGGCTCCACTGTTTGGTGAAGCGCCCTGGCCAGACGTTGAGTGGGGCTTTAGTCAGCCTGATTTCGCGCTGATGTTCAGTGAATACACGGTATTTGGCGTTGGTTTACCTCCGTTGATGATGTTTTTAACGGCCATTCCGACCGTTATTGCGGCCTACATTGTGCTATTTGGCGATGTGCTTCAAAGCAAGGCACTTTTGGAAGAAGCTGATGAGAAGCGCCAGGATGAAAAAATCGACTATAACCCTAACCGCGCTCATATGATTTTTGGTGGGCGTAACTTTGGGATGAGTATTTTTGGCCCTGATGTGGTGATGTGTGGTCCGCTCTGGGCAGCGATGCATGTGGTAACGGTTGAGCGTTACAAGCAGGGCAAAGCGGCGATGAACTCTATCTTCGGTGGTTCTGGTTCATTTCGCTGGGGGACGAATACGGGGCTGTTGTTGCTGCCGATCGTGAGCTTGGTGGAGCCTATTCTAGGAATTGCGCTGGCGCTGACGCTGTTGATTCAAGGCTATGTCAGTGTGCGCATCGGCATTATGGAAGCGCGCAGCCAACGGGACTTGGGTATCGCGGGCATTATCGCGGCCATGCTGGTGATAAAGGGCGCTACCTGGGCCTTTGGGGTGGGCATTTTGCTTTGCGCGTTAATTTACGGTAAGCGCTTCTTCTCCGGTGAGGTGGATAAAACTTTCGTTAAGGATTGGGATGAGGCATCCCAGCCCGTTGAGGATCCTGAGCCGGAAGTGCCATTGCGCAAATAACAGTCTCAGCCTTTATAGTGGTTTAACCGCCAAAAGGTTGGAAAACCAGTGTTCACCGCTTAGGCGGTGGACCTGGCCTGTGAGAGGAACTGTTATGCAACGGATCGAAGAGGGGCTTTCACTGGAAACCGCACTGCCGTTATTTGATTTACACGGCACTGATGCGGTGGAAGTCTTTGATACCCAAGGTCAGGTCATTGGGGTGTTGACCCGTACCGATATCGAAAAGGCGCAGTGTGATGCGACGTTGGGCCAGTTGGTGGGCGAGTGTATTCGCTACCGTGTCACCGGTATTAAACCGCCGGTGGAAGCTGAAAGCGTAGATGCGTTTGGTTTTGACCAAGAGCCGATGCGTTCACTGTTGGATGCTTTGCATGACGGGGTTTATATCACCGATGCCAACGGTATTACGGTAACGATCAATAAAGCCTATGAACGTATCACCGGCATTTCGCGCGCTGAGGTAGTGGGCTTTCATATGGCGGATTTGGTGAAGGCAGGGTTTATTTCCAAATCCGCGTCGTTGGAAGTCATCCGTGAACGCCGCCCGATTACGCTGGCGCAGACTATCCATAACAGCCGCAAGATCGTAGTCACTGGAACGCCTATGTTCAGTGCCGATGGCTCGATTGCTTATGTGGTTACCAGTGTTCGGGATATCACTGAGTTGCTACTGGCGAAACATGCCCAAGAGCAGCTAGAGCAAATTCAGCGCATCCGCGAGGCATATAAAGTGCCCGAGGTTATGGCGCTAAGCGCGCCGGGGGTGATCACCAGCCAACAAACGGAGCCCTGTTTTGCGCTTGCCAGTCGAGTCGCGAAAACAACGGCGAAGATTCTGATTCAAGGTGAAACAGGCACCGGTAAAACGCTATTGGCCCGCTATATACATCAGCAAAGCGACCGTGCGGATGGACCTTTTATGGAGCTTAACTGTACGGCATTTCCTGAAGGGTTGCTGGAAGCGGAGCTGTTTGGTTACACCGCAGGCGCATTTACCGGGGCGTCCCCTAGAGGCAAACAGGGGCTATTGGATGTGGCTCATGGCGGTACGCTTTTTCTGGATGAAATTGGCGATTTACCTCTCGCACTGCAGGTAAAACTACTCAAAGTGGTGGAAGAGAATCGCTACTTGCCGGTAGGTGGGACAGCTTTTCGTCATGCCAACGTACGTCTGATTACCGCTACTCACCAAGATTTAAATGATCGGGTAAAGCAAGGGCTCTTTCGCGAGGATCTGTTTTATCGCATTAGCGTGGTGCCGCTCTGGCTGCCCCCTTTGCGGCAACGGCGCGATGAGGTGATTCCATTGCTGAACTATTACTTAGACCATTTTAATCAGTTGCATGGGGTAGAACGGGTCTGGAACCCCGAGGCGTTGGAGTTACTTTCTAGCTATTCGTGGCCTGGCAATATTCGTGAGCTGATCAACTTAACCGAGCGTTTATCCGTCACGGTTTCAGACAATGAGATAACCGCAACGGCACTGCCGAACGAGATATTCCCAAGCACTCCGTTTAGCCAACCGCCCGTGAGTGGTGATCTTCGCCAGCAGGTAATGCAGTTTGAACAGCAAATCATTCAACAGGCGCTTACTCGCCATGGTACGACCCGAGCGGCAGCCGCTGCATTGGGCATCGATCAATCTACGCTGGTCAAAAAACAGCGACGTTGGCGTCAAGAACTTATCTAACCTTCACTTTGAAAGGAAAAATAATGTCTATCTCCAAGCAAACGTTTTTTAAACAAGACGCGTATATTAACGGCCAGTGGGTGGCCGCAACGGATGGCAGTAGTGTCGCGGTCACCGACCCTGCTAGCGGTGAGACGCTTGGCCATGTCCCTAGCTTGAGTGCGGAGCAAGTCAGTCAGGCTATTGAAGCTGCAAATGCCGCACTGCCTGCTTGGCGTGCTAAAACCGCGGCGGAACGTTCGCAGCTTTTAAAACGCTGGCATGCACTGATTATGGAAAATGAGGCAGCGCTAGGCGAGCTGATGACCTTGGAGCAAGGGAAGCCGTTAAAAGAGGCACGCGGTGAAATCGGCTATGCGGCCAGCTTTATCGAGTGGTTCGCTGAGGAGGCGAAGCGGTTATACGGCGATACTATTCCCGGTCATGCGACTGATAAACGCATCATTGTTTCCCGTGAGCCGGTGGGCGTTTGTGCGGCGATTACGCCGTGGAACTTCCCTGCGGCCATGATTACCCGCAAGGTGGCGCCTGCCTTGGCGGCGGGTTGTACGATTATCGTTAAGCCCGCTATGGAAACCCCATTGACGGCGCTTGCGCTAGCGGCGTTAGCCGAGCAAGCGGGCATTCCTGCCGGGGTGATTAATATTGTTACTGGTGATGCCAAAACGATTGGCCCCGTGCTGACAGATAGCCCGATTGTGCGCAAACTGAGCTTTACCGGTTCTACCCCAGTGGGCGCGCATTTAATGGCTGCCTGTGCTCCAACGGTCAAAAAGGTGTCTCTTGAGCTTGGCGGTAATGCGCCCTTTATTGTGTTTGACGATGCCGATATTGAAGATGCGGTTACCGGAGCGCTAGACAGTAAGTTCCGTAATGCTGGGCAAACCTGTGTCTGCGCTAATCGTATTTATGTGCAAAGCGGTGTTTACGACGCATTTGTTGAACGTTTGGCCCAGCGCACCAGTGAACTGAGTGTCGGTAAAGGTAGCGCCGAAGGCGTAGAGGTGGGGCCACTCATCTCTGAAAAGGCGGTAGAGAAAGTTGAAGCCCATTTGCAGGATGCACTCGATAAAGGTGGTCGCTTAATCACCGGTGGTAAGCGACACGCCTTAGGCGGTACCTGGTTTGAGCCAACAGTTGTGGCTGACGTAACCGCTGACATGGCATGTGCTCGCGAGGAAACCTTTGGGCCATTGGCGCCGGTATTCAGGTTTGAGACGGAAGCGGAGGTTATTCGTCAGGCCAATGATACGGAGTATGGGTTAGCGGCGTATTTCTATGCTGAAAGCGTGTCACGGATCTGGCGCGTATCGGAAGCACTGGAGTACGGCATGGTGGGCATTAATACGGGGCTCATCTCGACCGCTTCGGCGCCTTTTGGGGGTGTCAAATCGTCGGGCATCGGTCGTGAGGGCTCACGCTATGGCATCGATGAATACACCGAGCTGAAGTATCTGTGTTTGGGTATTAAGCAAATGGCTGAATAACAAACACTTAAGGGTATAAAGGTCGTTTTATTTACGCGCTCTCTGTGAGGCGTTCTTTGAAGCCCACTAGACTTTTAGTCTAGTGGGCTTCGTATTACTACGTATATGACTAAGTAGCCACTGCGCCTAGCCTTAGGGAGTAATAACAACTAAAGCAGGAGAGTGCTCCTTGAATGTGGCCAACTATTTAGCCGTGAATGCTTGTCGGTTTCCTTCGCGAACGGTCATTTACCACGGTGATCTACCGGTTCATAGCTATGCTAGCCTTGCGCGTGTAGCCCAGCGTTGGGCAGCGTTTTTTTGCCACGAGGCAGGCTTGCTGCCGGGTGACCGCGTCGCTCTTTTCCTGCCTAACAGTAGTGCTTATATCGAATTACTATGTGGCGCTTGGTACGCAGGGTTGGTGGTTGTCCCTATCAACTACAAATTGAGTGTCTCGGAAGTTAGTCATATCGTTGAGGATAGTGGAAGCCGCATCGTGTTTACCGAACACGATGAAGTCGCTCAGGCGTTATCCAGTAGCCAAATTCTCCCGCCAGTGTTACTCGCTGAAGAGGCCGTTGGAGCGAGTCGCGACACGTTCCCCATTTTTCGTGCAGCAGCCGACCCCGCTTGGATTTTTTACACCAGCGGTACTACCGGGAAACCCAAAGGGGCGACGCTCAGCCATCTTAACTTGGCGGCTATGTCCTTTAGCTATGTGGCTAATATCGAACAGATAACGGCCGACAGTAAGTTGGTGCATTTTGCCCCTATGTCCCACGGTTCGGGGTTGTATGTTGTGCCGTATCTAATGGCAGGTGGTGCCAATATCATTCCTGCCTCTTTAAAGTTTACGGGCGAGAACTTCGTTACCACGTTAGCCAATCATGCGCGTGTTTCTATGTTTCTGGCGCCTACCATGATTCGACGTGTGCTTGATTATATTGCGCAGAATAAACCTGATTTTAGCGCTGACCATATCGACACCATTACTTATGGGGGCGGCCCCATGTATGCCAAAGACTTGAGTGAGGCATTAACGGTTTTTGGCTTACGCCTGGTACAGATTTATGGTCAGGGTGAGAGCCCGATGACCATTACTTATTTGGGTAAAGAGCAGCATCGCGATCTGACACCGGAAAACCTGCAGGCGCGACTTGAGATATCTCCTTTATTACCCGTGGGCCAATCACACCCGCAGCTTGAAGTGACGATTCAAAATCACGATGACGTTTGCCTGCCCGTTGGGGAAGAGGGGGAGGTGTGTGTCCGCGGTGATATCGTGATGAATGGTTACTGGGAAAATGCTACTGCAAATCAGGAAACCCTTCGCGACGGTTGGTTGCACACAGGTGATATAGGTCATCTAGATAAACACGGTTTTTTGTACCTAACCGACCGTTTGAAAGATGTGATTATCAGTGGGGGCACCAATATTTATCCTCGTGAAGTGGAAGAAGTGTTACTGCAGTTCCCTGGGGTTAAGGAAGTGTCCGTTGTGGGTCAGCACGATGCTGAATGGGGCGAGGTGGTGGTGGCCTTCATTGCTAGTGCCAGCTCACTTGAAGTCACTGCACTTGATCAATTCTGCCTTGCCAAAATGGCCCGCTTTAAACGACCTAAAGCGTACCATTTCGTTGATGAATTGCCGAAGAATGCGTATGGCAAAATCCTTAAAACTGAGCTGCGGGCGCAGCTCATTACTGCGCCTTGTTAGGAGATCGTTTTATGCGTAGCTATATCATTGGTACCGGTGGCCATACTCGCTTCGGCAAACTTGAAGCATCATTGGAAGCGTTAATTGGTGAGGTGGCTATTGAGGCGTTAGTGTCTGCCCAAATGGAGGCAAAAGATATTGACGCTATCTATATAGGTAATTTTAACAGCGGGATGTGTGATCAGGAGTTTCCAGCATCGTTAGTATTGAATGCATTGCCTGACATGCGCTTCAAGCCGACGACACGGGTCGAGAATGCATGTGCTAGTGGTTCTGCCGCCCTGCATCAGGCGATTAATCTGATTGAAGGTGGTTTGGCGCGAAATGTATTGGTCATCGGTGCCGAAAAAATGACCGATGCAGATGCTGCACGTATTGGTAAGGGATTATTGGGCGCTAGCTATCAGCCAGAGACACAACATCAGCAAGCTGGCTTTGCTGGGGTATTTGCGGATGTGGCTAGCCAATACTTCGAGGTTAACGGCGATCAAACAGAAGCCCTGGCTCGTATTGCGGCTAAAAACCATGCCAACGGCGTACACAACCCTTATGCACAGTTACAAAAAGATGTTGGCGTGGCGTTCTGTCGCTCGGTTTCGGAAAAAAATCCCATAGTGGCTGGGCCTTTAAAGCGCACGGATTGCTCTCCTGTTTCTGACGGTGCGGCGGCTGTTGTGATTTCAAACCAGGATGTGGCAAATGCTGCGTCTCAAAAAGTAAGGTTTTTAGCGCGCACACAAGTGACGGATTTTATGCCGATGCGACAACGTAATCCTTTGGTTTTTGATGGCGTCACCAGGGCGTGGAAGAATGTATTAAGTGACGCTAATATTACCCTTGATTCGCTGTCGTTTGCGGAAGTACACGACTGCTTCACTATCGCTGAGCTGATGATCTATGAAAGCATGGGGTTAACGCCTTTTGGACAGGGGGCGACCGCGATCAATGAAGGCTGGGTAATGAAAGACGGTCGCTTACCGGTCAACCCTTCTGGTGGTTTAAAAGCTAAAGGACATCCCGTGGGGGCGACAGGCGTTTCCATGCATGTGATGGCTGCTCGGCAGTTGTTAAATGCTGCAGGTGGCTGCCAGATTGATGATGCGCACACCGGGGCGGTCTTTAATATGGGTGGGTTAGCAGTTGCTAACTATGCAAGTCTTTTACAACGCGTCGATTGATCTTGGAGATTAAATAACAATGACGACAACAACAAATAATACGTCTAAAAGTATCATGGTTACTGGAGCGTTAGGGGGCATAGGTTTTGCCATTTGTCAACGATTTGCGCGCCATGGTTTTCAAGTCATTGCCCATGATATCAACGAGAGAGGTGACGCTGATGTGGGTAAGTTCTTGGAAGAAATGTATACTGCTGGCGCCACGTCAGCTCACTATTTTCAAGCTGATTTAAAACAACTTTCCGCTATAGATGAGTTATTTGCTGCACTTCGTGAAGAGGGGCTTAGCGTCGATATTCTGGTGAATAACGCTGGAATCCAAAAAACAGCGCCTATTCGTGAGTTTGATGCTTCGTCATGGTCAGATATTCTTGCCATCAACTTAACGGCCGTTTATCGCTGTATTCAATATGCAGTGGAAGATATGCGCTGTGCTGGCTGGGGACGTATTATCAACCTTTCTTCGGTCCATGGCTTGGTTGGCTCCGCTAATAAAGCGGCCTATGTAGCCGCAAAGCATGGCGTTGTGGGACTGACAAAGGTCATTGCGTTAGAAACGGCAACGCAGAATATTACGGTTAACGCTATTGCTCCAGGTTGGACCGATACCCCTATCTTACGTCCTCAGATCGAACAGCGTATGGCCTTACTGAATAGTACCCGCGATGCAGCAATTCAGCATTTAGTCGCGGAAAAACAGCCGTCGGGTCAGCTAGTTCCACCTGAACATGTAGCTTCTTTAATTCACTTCCTTTCCGGTGATCATGCCACTCATATAACAGGCACTACGATGCCTATAGATGGTGGTTGGACGTGCCAGTAAGTGGTGTTTAAACAATAACAACGGCGGTAATCAGCGATGAATGCAATGGTGCTGGGCAGCGATCTCCTTCAGGTGGCTTTTGAGCACGCACCTTGTGCAATCGTTGTGACTAAAAATCGTCGAGTATTGGAGTGCAACCATGCTTTTTGCGACCTTTTTGGTTATGAAAGACAAAAGCTGATCGGACAGTTGATGTTGAAACTGTACCCTTCGTATGCAGACTTTAAATCGATAGGAGAGCTTCGGTATAAAGATTTACTGCAAAATAAAAAGTGTATCGATGAACGCTTTATGCGTAATAGTCGTGGTGAGGTGTTTTGGACTAAAACTATTGGTAATACATTGACACCTGATTCACCGTTTGAATTAGCTGTCTGGTCATTTATGAAAATTAATGTTGGTCAGGATAAGTCTAATGATTTAACTATGCGTGAACTCGAGGTTTCCGGTTATATAGCGAATGGGCATACCTGTAAGGAAATAGGCAGGCTTTTGCATATATCTCATCGTACGGTTGAAGCTCATAGAGCTAAAATCATGAAGAAGCTGGGTTGCCGTAATACAGCAGAATTAGTTTCTAAAATCATACAGTTAGATGATTAAATGAAGTCTTTAGAGATGGGGGCTGGAATGAGGGAGTCTGTTTTCAGAATCCCCTACATGTATACGTAGTACTACGTATACCGCATCGTACCTGGAGAGACTAGGATGAACTATAAGATACTTTGCTAACAGCGGAATAATAATACTGAAGTGTCTTTGCCTACTGGGATAGTCGACCAGGTTAATAATAACGCTAATAAAGTACAGAAGATGTCAGGAGATTAAGATGAAACGAAGAGATTTCTTACGGCTTAGTGCTGTTTCGATTGGTGGCACGCTCACGCTAACGACCATGCCTAGTATGGTGTTTGCACAATCTGCAACGCGATTGAAATATGATTCTTATGTTACGGAGCATGCTTCCCCTTCGGTTTTGGATCGATGGTTTTTAGATGAACTTGTTAAGCGTACCAATGGGGCGATTGAGATAGATTATTATTGGGCACAATCACTTAATAAAGCGGGAGCCCATCTAAATGCCATCAAAAATGGTATTTCAGAAATTTCATTAATATCACCTGGCTATTATCAAAGTGATTTGCCGGTTACTCGAGGGTTGGAGTGGTATTACAAAATGAATCGTGCAGATGCGCTTCTTAAAGTATGCCGCGATGTTTATGAGCGTTATGAGCCGTTGCAGCAGGAATGGGAGAGTAGACACAAATCCAAAGTGCTGTACTGGACCAATTGGTATTATTGCCCGTTAATTACCCGTGACCCTATTAATTCTATTGATGATCTTAAGGGGAAACGGATTCGTGGCTATGGAGTAGGCACTGATATCGTGGAAAGCTTGGGAGGTAGAGCTATCCCCATGGCTGCCCCTGAGGTTTATTCCGCGCTTGAACGTGGGGTATTGGACGGTGCTTATGGCTTTGATTTTATAACCGCCATTAGCTACGCGCTGCATGAAGCGGCGCCGTATATTACCGAAATCGGCGCTGGACCTCATGGGCCCTCGGCAACGGTTATTGGCATCGAGGTGTGGGAACAATTACCTGAAGATGTAAAACAGGTAATGAATGAACTGGCGAATGAAATTTACGAGGGTAAATACCAGGAAATTTACGCAGAAATTGCTGAAGACCGAGTCCGCAAGGCGATGAATGAAGGTGCTCAGTTCTCGACATGGAATACTGAGCAAATTGAAACAGCACGTGGCTTGGTGCAACCCGAGCAAGTTAATCAATGGGTTAATACTGTGGCCCGGGATGCTGGGATTGATGGTGAAGAGATGCAGGCCATCATTGATGAAGCCATTGAGCGGCATGATGGTGATGGTGTCTTGAAAACCCCTTACGAAATCTATCAGAGCTTGTCATAGCTTTTTAAGCTATTTGCTTGGTAACTATTAAGCCAGCCAGGGCTACTTAATGTGGCCCGCTGTCTAGCTTTGACTTTAGGGTGTTACACCATGCAAAAATTACAAAAAATGGAGTCTTGCTTGGCTAATGTGATGGGCATCATCTCAGCGGCTGCGCTCATCTTTATGATGCTCTCTACCGCGCTTGATGCGACGTCTCGCAGCTTATTTAATTTCCCATTACCGGGTGTTTATGAGTTTTCTGAAATTTCTATGGCGATTATTGTTTACTTGGGGCTTTTATGGGCTCAGCACGACCGAAAGCATATACGCGTCTCATTGATAAGTGAAAACAAGTCGTTACCGGGTAAGCAAGCGTGGGAAGCCGTGGGGTGGTTCTTTGCTGCACTTTTTCTTTTAATACTTGCAGTACCCACTATAGAGGGAGCTTATACATCATTTTTAGATAAAGAGTTTCGCTGGGGTATTATTCAAATGCCTATTTGGTGGGTGAAAATAGTGGTTGCATGTGGTCTTGTGCTGGCGTTTATTCAAATGGCGCTACATTTTATTCTTGCTATTTATTCTTCGTTTGGTGCTGCTAATGAATAATCCTGCCTTACTTGGCCTGTTATCAGTCGGTCTTATATTTTTGCTAATGGGATTGGGAGTTCCCGTTTTCGCCGCGTTGGGTTTAGCTGGAATTATAGGCATTTTCTTGGTTCAAGATGCTAGCTACATCTATAACGTGTTACAGAACTTTGCTTTTGATGAGACAGCTGCTTATTTGCTCACCGTTATTCCACTTTTTATTATTATGGGTAACTTTGCTCTACATGCAGGGGTGGGGAAGTCTCTTTTCCATGTGGCTAAGCGGTGGTGCGGGCATTTGCCCGGTGGTCTTGCAATTTCCACGATTTTAACTTGTGCGGGATTTTCGGCGACGTCTGGATCTAGTGTTGCTACTGCGGCGACTGTTGGTGCTATTTCCTTACCCGAAATGAAGCAGGCGGGATATGATAAACGTCTTTCAGCGGGCTGTGTCGCTGCTGGTGGGGTTCTGGGTGTACTAATACCTCCCAGTGTCTTATTGGTCTTTTATGCTGCGTTGACCGAAGTTTCAGCGGGTAAAATGTTGGTGGCTGGGATTTTACCCGGTATTCTTTCAGTGGCTGTATTTGTAGCTGGGGTCTTCATTATCTCGGTGATGAAACCAGATATGTGCCCAAAAGGTGAGCGTGTCGGTTGGAAAAAACGTATTACCTCGTTGCGCAAGGCGTGGCAGTTGTTGGTGTTAATTATTGTTGTTCTAGGCAGTATTTATACGGGTTGGGCGACCCCGACCGAGGCAGCCTCGCTTGGTGCTGTCGCATCTGTTTTGTTCCTTTTATGTTCTAAGCAAACAACTTCATCCAAGATGCAAGCTATCGGAACTTCCTCACGTGATGCAGTCAATACGACTGTCATGATTATGATGACAATGCTGGGGGCGGGTATTTATAGTTTCTTTTTGAGCTTAATTAGAATTCCTCAGTTAGTTTCTGGATGGGTAATAGATTTGCCTCTGCCAGCTATCGTCATTATCGCATTGATTTTGTTGCTTTACGTGCCCATGGGAATGTTTTTAGATGCATTTTCTATGCTGGTGATTACACTGCCTATTTTATTTCCAGTTGTTATGGATCTTGGTTTTGATCCTATTTGGTTCGGCATACTGGCAATTAAAATGTGTGAGATTGGCTTGATTACTCCCCCTATAGGATTGAATGTTTATGTCATTGCAGGCCTGGATAAAGACACTTCGCTTACGGATGTTTTTTCTGGTGCTTATTGGTTTATCGTAATGGAGGTAGTGACAATAATATTCATTTTCTCTTTTCCTTTTATAGCGACTTATTTGCCAAGCACTATGTGACTTTAAGTATTGGAGATGCTCTCTAGTAACAGCCTTGTAGCGTTGATATGTGAATATTTCACACACTACAAGGCTGCATGTCTTAGCTTTTTACGCCTTAAGTTTTACCTGAATCCGTGAAGCCGGCGCCGACACTTTCCCTATCACCGCCAGCGAGCACTTTTTGATCATTCGCCCCGTGCAAGTTGGCTTTCGCAAGCCCGTTATTGCCAAAACC
>Ga0209349_1001270_pt1 | contig 12547 bp, 16 predicted proteins | sample ETNvirnome_2_130_FD_184067 | JGI IMG/M metagenome (GOLD analysis project Ga0209349, IMG submission 184067) | Marine viral communities from the Pacific Ocean - ETNP_2_130 (SPAdes) (version 2) | ecosystem: Environmental > Aquatic > Marine > Oceanic | place: Pacific Ocean | collected 2013-06-22
GCAATTAAAGATTTATTAATACGATTAAGATTAAAGGGTGCTAAAAAGGCTAAGGGTGATTTAGGTGGTGTAGACAGTTCAATGAAAACCCTTGCCAAGTCTGCTGTGGTAGCAGCTGGTTCTTTTTACGCATTAAAGAAGGCGTGGGATTTTACCGTTGAGCTAAAAAACTTTGCTCGGGATGCAGAGGAGACTACAAATAAATTTAAGACAGTGTTCTCATCAATGGACATTGTTGCCACAAGAACAGCGAAAACTCTGGCTGACTCTTATGGCTTAGCACACACAACGGCAATGGAGTTGCTTGGCGATACGGGTGACATTCTTGTTGGGTTTGGATTTACCGAAGAATCTGCATTAGAATTATCGAAAAAGGTTCAGGAGCTATCTATTGACCTTGCTTCGTTTACGAACTATGCTGGTGGTGCGTCGGGTGCTTCCCAGGCACTCACAAAAGCAATACTCGGAGAAACGGAATCTGCAAAGGCGTTAGGGATTGTATTGCGGCAAGGTACAAAGGAGTTCAAGGACAGCGTTGCAGCACTACAAGAAGTGGAGGGGATGACATACAATCAGGCGATGGCAACCACGCTGCTGAACGATGCTTACGAACAATCAGGAAAGGCAATAGGCGACTTTTCACGCACATCAGATGATTTGGCGAATCGTGAAAGAATACTCGGAGAAAGAACTAAGGAGTTAAGGGAAGAGCTTGGAGAGGCTTTGTTGCCACTGTTTCACGATTTAACCTCTGCCGCCTTAGATCTGGTAGAGGCGATAGACATTAACAAGATTAAAGGTTACGCAACTGCTATAGGTCTTGTAGCAACTGGCTTAATTGCAGCCAGGGTGGCGACGATTGGACTGGCGAAGTCACTTAGAATTTTACGTCTTGCAGCCCTTAGAACAAGGATAGGTGCTTTAGTTATAGTGATTGGGGAGCTTGCGGCGGCGTTTTATGATGAGCTTGATCCTGCGGTTGATGATTCAACGAAGGGGTTAGACGATCTAAATACCAGCCTATTAACTGTTGCCAAGTCTACTGAGCAGTTACGCATTGAGGAGCTTTACTCAGACTTCATAAAATATGCAAAAAATCTGAATTGGGAGAAATCAAAAGGACAAATCCAATCTATAGCCACTGTCCTTGGCATTGAATATGAAAATGTTGCAATGAAGGATCTTTTGAATACAATTGGCTTGACTCTTAGAAAAAGAATTGACGGGTTGGAGGTCACAAGAAATGAAAAAGAGGGGGCAATACAATTAACTGATGCCTACCAGAGTTGGCTCGCAACGCAACAAGAGGGTCTTGACAAAAAAGTTCAGGAGCAACAATTTATCAGTAGGCTTATTGAAGAAAATTACGAACTTGCCAAGGCGATGGGTTTTGTCGAGGTAGCGGCTAAAACTGCCGCTGAAGCTACTTATGGCTGGGCGGCGGCACAAGACGTAGCGGGAATGGCAGCAGGAGGTGCTTTTGGTGATATAGATTTTACTACGTTTGATGAGTATGTCGACAAATTATATGTTCAAAATGCAAACTTGGAGCATCAAAAAGACCTTCAGCGACAGCTCATAGAGCAGTATCCCGAATTAGCAAAGGCGGCTGGATTACTCTTAAATGAAAAAGAAAAACTGGTAATTCAGGACTTAAAAAGTGCCGCATTGCAACAGGGGTCTGCTAAAGATGCTATGAAAGCGGTTGTGCGTGCTGAAACAATGGAGGCGGTAGCAGGTTACATTGCAAGTATCCTTAAAACCGTCCCATTCCCGCTTAATTTAGTTCTCGCTGCTGGTGGTGGTGCAGTGGTGTCTGGTCTTATGGACAAAGCTCTTTCCACGTTCCACTCAGGCGGTCTTGTAGGTGGTCAGGGTGATACTCCTATCATGGCTCAATCAGGCGAGTTCGTGCTTTCCCGTAGTGCAGTGCAGGACATCGGAGTTGACACCGCACAGAGAATTAATCAAGGCGGGGGAGCTGGTATTACGGTGAACATACATGGCGGGATTGTTCAAGATGACTACATTAGAAACGAATTACTGCCAGCCATAAGCAGAGCGGAGGAGATGGGTGCTTAGTTTTGATTCAAGGCTAACAGAGGCACTATCGCTCGGCAATACAACGGCATTCTATGTGCTTAAGCTCTATTACAATGATGAGTCGGCTTTTATTGGTGTATCAGACAAGCACAGAGTTGACGGCTCGGACATTTATTATGGACTCGTCGCTTCGTGGGGACAGCTTCATCAGGGTTTGGATTTCTTTGGCTTTACCACTTCCACCGGGAACACGACAGTCAAATTGATTAACACGGAGACTTGCTATAAGGGTGGAAGGTTCTCCGACCAATTCTCAACCAATAATTTCGCCAATCGCAAGTGGGAATTGTTCTTGAATGCTGAGGGTCTTTCTACTTATGATACTGCGGCAAGAATGGTGGGGTCGGGTATCATTTCGGGAGACATTGGCTACGATCAAAAGGGAACAACCTTTCGGCTTTTGGATTTTGGTGAGTATGAGAAAACAACAGGCACAACTTACTATGGGAAACAGTTGCCCTCTAATATAGTGGACTCATCTACATATCCTAACGCTCCAGAAAAGAATATCAACAAACCAATTCCGATGGCGTATGGTGATTTCTACGAAAAGACAGATATAGGGACAATTCCAACGGGCAATTTTGATAGGTTTAAGACTTTCTATAATTCGGCTTTCCCGGCGATCATTACAGATAAATTCGATATAGGTGAGGCGGCTGTTGAGGCTTATGTAGATAACGAAACAATGCACACTTTAGATTCTGAGAATGTTTACTATTACAAAGATGGTAACTATGCTACAATCACAGGAACGGTTGACGCTACAACAAACAACCCGAGAATAGAATTTTCAGGCTCAAGATGTAAAGCGTACTTTCCTTTAAGCAGTTCTGGATTTACTACAAGCGGGACGGGTACACATATAAACGAAGCAAATCTGTCTAACGGCGATTTTGGTGATTCAAGTAAAACGACCATAGGAGTCACTGATGGAAACAATGTCACGATTAATTATGGAATTGAGCCTGTAACTAAATTAGGAGAATTTATATCTGCAAAGGCATTAGCAAAGTTTGGGACAGTATCAGCAACACCAACTGGATTAAGTTTCTTAAAAATAGGTGGACAGGCATTCAGCAGTGTGTCTACCAATGATGAGAAAGAAGCCACACTGAGTTTTACGAGTAATGAACAATCTGCGTGGGATTTCACTGGAGGCATTGCGTTGTTGCTAAATTCAAACATTGATGCTGGTGCTTTTACTATTCAAATATCAGAAATGGGAATGGTAGTAGAATTTGACATTGACAACATCGAGACATACAAAACACAAGAGCTACACGAAAGAAGAGTTAAGGACTATATTAAAGAGAGGGGCGGAGGATACGGGTATGATATCACATATCGAACAATCACTGTCAGTACCACTAAAACAATTTTATATCCATCAGAGATTGATTATGTCTATTTGTCTGGCAAGGGCAGAAAATACGGAGCTTGGGTTGACGCTGATTCAAGAGACAACGGATATGATGAGAATGATTTGATTGAAAATCCAGTATATATTATAGAGGATATATTAAGAACTGAGCTTGGGTTAACCTCTTCAGAAATAGATTACGCCACATTTGATTCCGCTGGGAATACAACCGACGGGCATATAGGTCTTATCTATAATGACTCGGCTGATGATGTTAAATTTGCATTCTCTCAGCACAAGTTTATAGATTCAAAGGATTTAATCAACAAGCTCTGTGGACAGGCTCTTTCGTGGGTGTTCATAGGCGGTGACGGCAAGTTCAAGATTAAGACTTTGAAAAGGGGTGCTGACAGTGATTACAGCTCGGCAGACAAGACCGTTGACTATAATGATATACAGTTAAAAAGTATCTCCCGCACACCATTAAACAGTGTAAGAAATGACATCACGGTTAACTACAATCACGATTACGGTCAAGATCAGAGTCTTAGCCAGGTCAACACTACAGATTCTACAAGTGCAGGGACTTCAGTGAGTGGGTACAATCAAACGCTGGAGCTTGTTCTGGATGCGGGCGGGATACTTGATTCTACTACTGCCACGCAATTAGCTGACGCATATAAGGCAATCTTCAAGGATCGCAAAGTGATTATCAAATTCGATTGTCTAAGACCAAAATACTTAGACCTCGAAATCGGTGACATAATTCAATTCTCAAGCTGGGATACTAAGGTGAAGCTCTACGGCACGGCACTCAGCGAGGCAAACGATTATTTTATGATTACTGACATTGGAAAAAAATTAAATGGATGCTCAATCGAAGTTATTAAAGTCCAATAAGAATTAACTAAAATTTGAGGCAATGGAAATATGAGTTACAATAGGATATTAACACCACGAATCTATACCGACATTCTTTCAACCAACATAGCTTCTGGATGGTCAACATTAACTCAAGCAAGTATGTTACAGGATGACGATTCGACTGCCGTTACTTTTGACTCTGGGAGTAAGGCAGATATTTTCGACCTAAGACCCTCTAATTTTGCTACAATAGAAGCGGATAATCAGCAATTCTATATTCAAATTGATACAGAGTTTGGCAATGATGCCTTAGCCGCCTCCAATTATTTGGCTATTTTAGGACACAACTTCAATACGGCAGATGTTGTGTTCAAGGTTGAAATTGATGATGATCCCGCTATGGGAGGTGCCACCCTCGTTTCAACAACAGGAAACCACACAAAAGTAATCAATGCTGCGGAGGATGCTGCCGCTGGCTGGATTGATACGGCATTTGATGGTTGGACTCTCATAACTTGGTCACTTCAAACATCCAACAACAGATATATCAGGATTACCTTTGAAGATGATTCCGGTGGTTCGGGATCGGACTTTGATAGCGACATAAAGATTGGTTCATTAATGTTCGGGGAATATCTGGATTTCCCCCACTCCCCAGATTTATCTCTGAAAACCACGATAGACTATGATGGGACAAGCCTACAAACATCTGCTGGTGGTAGTACCTATGCAAATTCAACTTATCTTTCCCCACCAGACTGGGCTGTATCTAAGCCGTGGCAAACAAGCAACTATCCTGATTACGCCTTTGAAAAGCGGAGTGGACGGCTATATCACGACTTAAAATTTAGCTACATTACAGACACAGACTTGTTCCCATCTAATATGTACGCAAGTCTTTGGAGTTCAAATAGCATCCAGTCTCTATTCTATAATAGGGTTTCAGGGCAGCACTTACCATTCCTGTTTTGTGTTGACAGCGAGTCCACCTCAGTAGGTGATTATGGGATGTTCCGACTTGCTAACAACAAATTTCAAGCGACCCAAGTCGCACACCAGGTGTGGAACATGAACCTTAATCTTGTAGAGACCTGGTAGTCTCCAAATAGTGTATGTAACATTCCCAAAATCTTAGTAAGTTTCCACGCCTCGCAGACTCCCGCTGCGGGGTTTTTTGTCTCAAAATTAACTTAAATTAAACCTTTACATTTTGTATAAGTTTGTTTAAATTGACGGTAACATGAAACTAAAACAGGGAGGAAGTAAAATGATACATACAAAAAGCGAACCATATTACCGTGAGGCGTTGTCAGCCAATCCAACGACCCACAAGAAGCGACTGGATTGGGCTATCGATATGCTGTTCCAATGTCTTACTATGGATTGGAAGCATAATGGTCTTTTTGGCGGTGAGACTAAGATGGTTGACGGCATAAGAAACAAGGCACTTGAAACTCTTTCCTTAATTACGGGCAAGTCTATTGAAGATGTCGAAGATGAGGTTGATGAGAGAATCAACTGGATAATCGCCAAAGCAGAAGGCAAATAACGGGGAGGAAGTAAAATGAAATGCAAAGAAGGACACGAGTGTACTAAAGCCCCGTTTAGTCGAGGTGGTTTCTATTGTGAAATATGTCACCCATCCCATCACGAGGTGTATCAAAAGATAAAAGCCGATAGAGTTGCCAAGATGCAGATGGGAAAAAAGAACGCCAAAGCAGTAAATATAATGAATAGTATTTTTGAAAATGAATAATCAAGAAATCAAAAACATCGAGAAACTCTTAGAAGTCCAGGAGCGGAGCGGTGCTTGGCTTGCAAGGCGGTGCGGAGTAAGTCGTCAGAATGTCCATCACTGGCTCAGAGGATCGAATATCCCACTGAAGTACAGACCAATCATCGCCGCTGCATTCGGAGTGCGGCAGGAGATGATTTGGTGAGCTGGGTGTGGTACACCGGGAAAGATTACGAGCCCAATAATTATGCTCATGCTGAGAATGTGAGATTTTGTGAAAAATGTTCAAGGGTCTGGGAGAATTACCGCCACTTTTGCAGGGCGAGAGGTTCGGTAATTAATACAAACTACTATGAGGACTTTCCCACCATCGGAATCATCCGGGAATCGTGTCCTCAATGCACCCGCCCCAACTCCCTGTCTGAACCATCGGGGCGGGTAACTATTAGGAAAAAAGCGTGCCAATAGCGTTTAGCGTTTTGGGGCGTGAAAACGCTAATATGAAATCGCTAACTATTAGCGATATTGTATATCAGGAGGGTGAATCTATTAGGAGGGAAGCGAAATGAAGAAATCTCACCCATACGACGTTCTTTCTACTAAGTACCGTTGCCGTGTATGCAACGTAGGTATCAAAGAGCGATTAGTACATCAGAAGCAGATTCCACCAAGGTTCTGCTATCGGCACTGGATTGAAAAGAAATATGTAAAAGTTCAGAAGTGGAGCGATATGAAAAAGGGTATTGAAAAACTGGCGATGGAGGTGTGAAATGATCGAAGGACTATCATTACTATTGATTGGCGGACTGGCAATATGGCTGATCTTTGACTTCACCAAGGACGGCACGCTGTGAGCATATATATCGCAGAGGTGGAAATAGGCGACCATAGCGGTGAGTTCACCACCAAGAGAGTTCAGCGTGGCAGCTATGAGTTTCTGTTGGAGGCGGTGCAGGAGTTGGTTGATCGTGGAGGTGAGTTGTTTTTTGCTCACAAGCTGATAATCACTAAGGAAAAAGGAAAGCAGCGAGAAGAGGCTGTTGAACGCATAACGGGGAGGTTGAAGGATGACATTAGACATGGGATTTATAGAAGACGAAATGGAGATGAAGGGCTATCCCTACTCTCAGCGGGAAAAGGTACGGTTTGAATTTGCGACGATGAAGGAGATGGACAAAACAGTAAACAAAATCAAGGAAGCCACCGAAAAAATGAAAAACTCGACTTTCGAGGATGCAAGTAAGTGGCTAAAAGGGAGGATAGACAATGAGCGAAAAAAGACCAAAACTGACGTTTGACCCTAATGTACCAACTGAGATAGTTCTGCTGGACAGCAAGCCGTTTTGGAGCGGTGAGAGCTATGATAAAACGAGCTACGGTTGGGGAGTGAAGGTTGATGGCGAGGAGATGACAGTGTTCGCAACTGAATACCTGAACGGCAGCCTCATGAAATACGGCAAAGGCGATAAGCTGACAATCACCAAGGAAGTCAAAGACGACAAGACTCAGTGGAATGTCGTGCCGGATGAGTCGGCTACCCAGGAGATCCAAAAGAACGGCAAGATGGATGAAGCTCCAACCCAAGAATATTGGGAGAATAAGGACGATCTCAGGCAGTATCAGATTAGCAGAGGTCAGGCGTGGAATTTTGCCATGGCAAGTCTTGAACAGTGTCCAATTAAAGACGGTACGAAAAAAGCCAAGTGGGACATGGTTTTGAATGTGGTAGCAATACGAGCGGCTCAGGCACTTGCATCAATGACCGATTACTTCTTTCATGCTCAGATTCACTTAGAGATGGCGGAGTCAGAGCAGCACCTTGAGAATATCTGCTCAAGTATGTTTGGTAGGTGGAAGCGTGAGCTGACTGAGGCGGAATTTGAAGGGATAACAGCGATTGCTGCAGACATTAAAGTGACAATCATAGAAGAGCTGGCTGATGATGAGGAAGTAGATAGTAGTGTATCTCCCCCAGACGAATTATTCTGAGTGGAGACAATGGCAAAGGAGATATTCATTGGCTCAGCACTTTATGGGAGACCAAAAAGTAGTGGAAATCAAACGGGAGATGTATGGGGTCAGAGACATTACCGATATGTCTCCCAGGGAGGTTGAATTAGTAGTGCTAAAATGCAGGGAGGTGTGGTGTGGCGAGAGGCAGAATGCTGGATAGGAAGATTGCCATAGATGAGCGGTTTAATCAGCTTAAAATCGAAGACCAGTGGCTATTTATGCGGATACTTCCGTTTCTTGATGACCACGGCAGAACCATGGGAAACCTATTTGAATTGAAGTGTCAAGTTATACCGTCCACTAATTGGAATGTTGATCGTTTGCGTGATTCGATTAAACGAATTGAAGCGTTAGAATTGGTGCAGTTTGCTGAAAATGAGGTTTTGCAGTTTAACGGCTTCTCAAAACACCAAAAGATAGGACATCGTTTAGCGGAGAGCAAATTCCCCGCTATTAGTGAAGTTACAGGGATTGCTCAAGAAAGGTCGAGAAAGGTCGGGAAAGGTAAGGAAAGGTCGCCACAATATAATATAAGTAAAGCTAATATAAGTAAAGATAAACTAAGTAAAGATAAACTAAATAAATACAAAGCAAAACCGAAGGATTTAGGAATGATTATTGAATACTTCAAAGAAATGAACATAATAAATCCTGAGTCAAATGCTCAACTGTTCTGGGATCACTACGAAAAGACAGGTTGGTATGCAGGTAAAAACAAGATTCGATCTTGGCGGCATTGTTTATCATCGTGGAATTTCACCGCCGGGAAAACCAAAACAAGCCTGAGCGATTTCAAGACTACCGCAGTGGGCGGACATTTTATTGGTTATTGCGACAAGTGCGGTGTCTCGGACTTCTACGACAAGTTTGAGGTCTGGCAAGATTCACGATGTTGCCAATCGGGACTGCTGCCAAAGAAGGTAGAAATGAAGTGATAACAATAGCTACTTGGATCGCAAATCTACTCGTCCTCGGCGTTGCACTGGCAATGATAGCCGGGAGCCTTGTCTGTATCGTGGGCATAATCGGAGGCATCATAGACCACTATCGGTGAGACTTCTTGATTTATTCTCAGGCATCGGTGGATTCAGTCTTGCAGCACAATGGGTGTGGGGAGATGAACTTGAGATTGTTGGATTCTGTGAAATCGAGAAATATGCTCAGAAAGTATTGCAAAAGAACTTTCCAGGCGTACCAATCTATGAGGACATTACAAAACTAAATGGCAAAGACTTCAAAAACATCGACCTCATCACAGGAGGATTTCCGTGCCCAGCTTTTAGTATGGCTGGGAAACGTGGTGGATTCGATCAAGATGATTTGTTTTTTGAAATGATAAGGATATGCAATGAGTGTAAGCCAAGAACAATTATTTTTGAAAATGTGGAAGGATTCAAACGATGGAGGAAAGAATTACAAAAAGAGGTCGAAAATATTGGGTACGATTGGGGTGATGCAATTTTTGATGCCAGAGATTTTGGAATCCCTCAATCCCGCAGAAGATACTTTGCAGTCTGTATTCGACGAGGAATGCTGTCTGATTCACAACATATATGGGGGATTCAAGGAAAAGAAAATACGAGTATTCATGGATTACAGCCCAACCATAAGAACGCCAAAGGGCGGTGGACATCAACCATTAAAACTAAAGACGAATGGCGAAGTATCTATGCTAACAGCAGAAGAGTTGGAAACAATAATGGGGTTTCCCGAAAGATGGACAGACATAGAAAATTCGCACTCGGAAACGCCATAGTCCCGCAGGTTGCAGCCTTGATAATGGAGAAAATTAAAGATGCAGAAATTTAGACGGGTGAACTTCACCAAAAGCGAGACAGAGATTCTACGCTGGTTGCTGAGAATGGGGCTATCGGCGATGAAAGGATATTGGAAAAAAGACAAAGTCCAGCAAGCTCAATCACTTGTTGATCGCATAGATGATGAAATAAAACAGTGCGGGATAGGTGAGGATATTGATAAATTAAAGGGAGAATAGAATGAATATGCAGTTAGAAAAGTGGGATAAAATGAAGAGTGCAGTAGCAGAATGTCATTCTGTTGATGAAATAACATTAATCCGCAATAAAGCCGAAGCCTATCGCTACGCCTTAAAACAGGCAAAAGAATCACCGGAAGTTATACGCAAAGCAGAGGAAATTAAACTCCGAGCTGAACGCAGGGCTGGGGAATTGTTAAAAGAAACGCCAAAGGCAAGAGGTGCTGCGGAAAAAGATTGGAATAAAACGCAGTCACACGATGTTACCACGTTGGATGATATGGGAATAACAAAGAACCAATCTTCCAAGTGGCAGAAAATAGCATCCATCCCAGAAGAAAAGTTTGAGAATTATATTGCAATAGAAAAAGAGCTATCAACATCGGGTGTATTGCGTATTAGTAAGAATGTTCATGTTTCTAATAATTCTGGTGAAAACGAATGGTATACACCACCATTTATTATAGAATCTGCAAAATCTATAATGGGTGATATAGATTTAGATCCCGCATCATCAAAATTAGCAAATGAGACAGTAGGGGCAAAAGAATTTTATACCATAGAAGATGATGGAATAAAAAAAGATTGGCACGGCAGAGTGTGGTTGAATCCACCTTATAGCCAGCCAGATATTAGTAATTTTGCAAAAGCTGTTACTTCTAAAAAATATGATGAGATAATGATACTTGTAAACAATGCTACTGAAACAGATTGGTTTCGTATGATGGCAGAAGCCTCAAAAGTAATATGTTTTATCAATAAGCGTTTAAAATTTATAGATAGAGATGGAAATCCTTCTGGTGCCCCGCTTCAGGGACAAGCTATTATATATAAAGGAAGTAATATTGATAGTTTTATAGAAAAATTCAAGGAGAATGGATTATGTATGATACCAGCGTAGCAGTAGGAGATATACGTCATAGAGACAGGGGGAGACAAATTATATCATATTCAAAACTGATGAGACATAGGGGTATAACTCCAACAGATATAGATGGTTTTATTGATTATGGTGGAAATGGATTTATACTTATGGAGGCGAAAATATATGGGAAGGAAATTGAGTATGGACAAAAGCTTGCATTTGAAAATCTTACCAAATCTATTAATAAAAAACCAATATGTACTGTTGTATTTAGGCATGATACTCCATCAGAAGAAGATATTCAATCTGATGAATGCTATGTTGATGATTATTATGCTAATTTTAAATGGGGTTATATGAAACTACCAGAACTTCAATGGCACAGACTATTGGATCAACAAATAAAGTTGTTAGATTTTATAGAGCGTGTAGAGAATTTTTGGAAATCTAAAGGTTGCATTTTATAGACAAGGAGATCAGATATGAAACACTATAAATCCAACCTCAAAATTGGAGGAGGAAAATGATTGACACAACCAAAGTAACAGACGTAGAAATTGAGGACGTTATGCTCTCAGACTTTCCTGACTTTTGTGATGCCTATATCGCAAGTGCCACCTATGACGGCAGGGATATGACTGTAGAGGAGCTGGATGAGCTTAATGAGGACACCGACTTTGTATATAAAGCGGTGATTTGGAGTATTTCGTAAACGGGAGAGAAAACGGATGACTGCTGCATAAAATAAAACCACATATTACGACGGGAGGAGGTACGATCTACGGGATTTGTACCTCTTTTTTTTGACCAAGTCGCAGAAAACTAAGCTGAACAAACTCCTCCGGGAAGCGATGATCCGGCGGGATGGTGAGGTCTGCCTGAGATGCGGCAAGACTAAGGCAATTCACACATCTCACATCTACCCGAAGGGATTATATCGGAAAATGGCATATGACTTGAACAACGTCAAACCTTTGTGCTATTACTGCCACATCTTCTTTTTCCATAAACACCCACTTGAAGCGGCGAAATGGATTAAGACCGCAATTCCAAAAGAAAGGCTTGAATACCTCGAACAGAAAGCTCGAACAATAGACAAAACGAAACTGGACTTTGAAACGATAAAACAAACCCTCGCAGGAGAATAAAAATGGCATTTGAACATCCCGAATTAATCGAAGATACAGACAACGGCGAACTGATTGAATCAATAGATTTGGCAACCGAATTTAAGGATAAATTGAAATGGACGAAGATCGGATTCCTATGGTCAATGTCTCTTTCTACCATGCAAAGACGGGTTGCGTATAGACGGATTTTCCTATTTGAGAAATTTTCTTTAATTGCGGACGATTTAGGTCTCTCTCCCTCGACGGTAAGATCGCACTGGGAATTATCTATCAAAAAGGCGTTAGAATTGATGTCTGAGTGCTGATTTCCGCCTGAAAACATAGACGTTTTACCCTATATAGTAGAGGCATGATTATACTGAGTTCGCATTACGCAAGGTATCTAAGCCGACGGTAGGTTGCCATGCCCATCTATGAATACCACTGCAAAGACTGTGATAAGGTCTTTGAAATGCTCATTAAAGACCACAGCGACAAA
>Ga0209349_1001272_pt1 | contig 12546 bp, 29 predicted proteins | sample ETNvirnome_2_130_FD_184067 | JGI IMG/M metagenome (GOLD analysis project Ga0209349, IMG submission 184067) | Marine viral communities from the Pacific Ocean - ETNP_2_130 (SPAdes) (version 2) | ecosystem: Environmental > Aquatic > Marine > Oceanic | place: Pacific Ocean | collected 2013-06-22
ATTAGCAATCCATCTAATATACAGCTTAACATCTTCTTTAGTTAAATTTTCTAATGGTCCCTGTTCAAAAGCCAAATCAATCATAGCGTCTTCCTGTCCCACAGCAATACTACACGCCTCATAGATTTCTTCTCTTAATCTTTCAGTCCATACCTCTGGGTTTTCATCTATTAATTCTCTAAATAATCTTATCATTGAGTTGCAGTGCAAGGTTTCATCTCTAACTGACCAAGTAATAATCTGTCCCATTCCTTTCATTTTATTGTGTCGTGGAAAGTTTAGTAAAATTGCAAAACTAGCAAATAATTGTACTCCTTCGGTAAAGGCACTGCAAACAGCAACTGTCTTAGCAATGTTATGAAGTGAATCTGATTTGCATCCTTGCAAATAATCATACTTATCTCTCATAGCCTTAATCTTTAAAAATTCCGAATATTCTGTTTCAGGCAAACCAACAGTATCTAACAAATGTGCATATGCTGCCATATGAACAGTTTCCATAGCAGAAAAAACAGAGAGCATCATCTTTACTTCTGTGGGTTTAAAAACATTCATACAATGACCCATGTAATAATTATTAACTTCAACATCTGCTTGAGTAAAGAATCTAAATATTTGCATCAGTAAATTCTTTTCTGCTGGAGTAATATTCTTTTGCCAATCTCTCACATCATCTGACATAGGAACTTCTTCGGGCAACCAATGTATTCTTTGTTGGGTAAGCCAAGCATCATAACACCAAGGATATCTAAAAGGTTTGTAAACAGGGTTGCCTGAGAGTAAACCTTTTTGTTTCCTGGTATCTATAATCTTTTCAGAAACCATACCTGATTCATTCTTTTCTTTTGTTAATTTATAGCTTTCTTCTCTCTTCATAGTCTACCTCATTTCATGGTTAATTATCATAAGTAAAGCAAAAATAGTTTCAATCATTTTTTATAACACTTTCTATCTTAGAAGAGTATTCCTTACTTACAAAACTAGGTTCAGTTCTCACTTCACCTATTACTCCTCCTTGTCCGTCATCATCTAGTAAACTATCCACACTTGTTGTATGAATTTCATTTAACTTTTGATTATTTCTAGTTATTTTTTTCTTTAGATGTTCTTTAAGTTCACCTATTATTACATATAATATTTTATCTATAGTAGGAGTAATTCCATACATAGGTAAATCATTAAGAGCAGAAATAATTCTACGAAAACCTCTAGCTCTTTTTTCTAATTGAGTTATTTGTGCTTCATTAATTGTCATAGTCCCTTTCTAATATCATTTCTAAATAATGTATTGCCTTTTCTATATCCTTCCTCTTTCCTTTTGATTTGTGTCTACATATATATTTAATAGCATTACCTTCTGCAAACTCTAAATGATTTTCATTTATAAATTGAGCAGGTTGTATTTTCATTTTTGCATAATGGTTTCCATCTACTTGTTTATCTAATGAATCATAAGTAATACCTTTAAACATATCTTTATTCGTCATAATTACATAGCAAGAGGACCTTCATTAGCCATCCTTGCTCTTCTCTTATCTCTTTCTGTAGGTTCTAAGCTTTCATTTAAATCATCTATAGTCCAATGAGGATTCTTTTTTAATTTTTTAACTATCCATTTATAAGACCAAGGTTGTAATCTTAATGTTGTATCTTGCCAATAATGAGTTTGATTAGGTAATAATTTAAATACATTCTTAACATTAACTTTCTTTTGTTCTTCAGGATTTAATAATCCTTTAAGCCATTCAACCATAATATGTTTAGCTTTGTTTCTTATCTTACTCATTTGTTTTGTATTCATCTTTACCAACTTAGTTCTTCTTATATGCAGTTGTATTCATAACAACACATTGTGGGGTTTATATCACAATAAGGATAAGCAGCACAACCCAAATGAATATCAAAATCTTCAATACCTTTCTCTCTCTTCTCTCTCTGCCAAAGTAAATCTTCAATTTCAATTTCAAAATGAATATCCTTTGTACTAGCTCTACCTCCAACATTTGCTCCATATCCTTTATCTTTGTTACCCAAATGTATTTTATTTAATAAATCTTTTAATTTTTTTGTATTCCAATATTTATATTTACTCATTTGTTTAGTGTTCATCTTTATATTTTTTTAAAGTCTTTCTCAATATAATTTTCTTTAAAAGAATTAAGATTTTCTGTATGTCTATACCATACTTGTCTTCCTTTTATTCTCCAAATATTTTTGATTAATGATATAATAAATTTATCTTTTACTATTATTAAACTTGGAGGATTATATTCTTTAAAGAATATTCCAGAATTTAATAATTTTATAATTTTTTTTAATCTCTTAACTCTTTTCTCAAATCTATCTCCTGTTAAAGATTTATGCATTGTTTCTTCTATATCTTTGGAATATTCTTTCTCGGCTGTTTTTAATTCATCTTTAAAAAAAGGAATATCATTTTTTGTAAAATTTTTTTCTTCCATTATATTTTTTTAAATACTAATCTCCACATCCAAGACCTTGTTATAGAAACCACAGTAAAAATTAAAGCTATTCCAATACTATCCATTATAGTAGGATACAAACCAAAAAGAGGAAAAATTAGCAACTGAATTAAAATTGCTAATAAAAATCCACTACCTACATCTATAAAGCTTTCAATTAATTGTCTCATCTTTTTCCATAAGTTTTTAATTCTTCTGAAAAGTTTTTAGTTATCTCTTCAACATTAGGTTGTCTACTTACTTCAGCTAAATAAACATACTTATTAGAATATTTAAATACTCTTAATCCTTTTCCATCATTAGCATCTTTATAACATTCCCATTTATGTGTACAAAACTGACAACCAATAGGTAAAGATTTATTTCCACCTTTTGTTTCTGATAATTGATAACACTTCTCAGGTGGTATCTTACTCTTTAATGTATCTTGTAAAGTTTTAATTAAAGTTGTAACATTTGGTTTAGCTAACTCATCAGGTTTATAGAAACAAACATCTCCACTTGATTTATCCATAACCAAAAAACCTCCTCCATTTGTACCCATACCTGTTTCATATCCTGATAACTGGGCATGATAACCAAATGGGTCATCACCAACTAACTCTCCTGTTTTAAATTTCTTAAAACTAAATGATGATGCTGACTTAACATCACACACTTCACCATCTACTGTCGCATCTATATGTCCTTTAATATTATCTATCTCTACTTTCTTTTGTTGGTCTCCTATTTTATGTCCAGTTAATTCTGCTAGATATAATAATAGATGTTCTAAAATATGTCCATATAAAAATTTAATATTTAAACTAGCATCATAAGATTTAGTTTTCTTTGGACTAAATCTATCATACCATAATTGTCTAGGTGGTTTACCTAGTACTGACATTCTTAACTTCCCATCTTTTTCTCTAACAGGATTGTTCCATGAATTAAAAGCTTCCTTAATATTAAGGAGAAACCTATCCATATTTTCTTCTGTGACGTTAGCAGGTTTACCATTTGATATTCCAGCGACTAATGTTTTAATATCAGTTGCTATTGTATCAATGTGTTTCTGCCCAGTTGTTTCCGATTTTATATTTTCCATCTAAGGGACACCTTATTTTTAATTCCTTTCCTGCCTCTCTTATTGATTGTACTGCTAAGTTTCCAAACTCTTCGGCTCTACTATCTTCAACCTCATATTGAAACTCATCATGTACATTAACAATAAGATAAGCTTTGATTCGTTTATTTATAACATATTGGTCTAGTAATGTCAACGCTTTCTTCATAACACACGCACCAGCACCCTGTAATAGGGTGTTTAACGCAGCGTGGGGGTGTCTTATGAGGATTTTTCTTTGGTCGAGACCTCTGAGCCATCTTTTTTGAGCCACTCCATCCACTCTTTCTCGTAGTCGTTTAAAACTTGGTGTAGCTCTAAGAAATTTTTCTTTAACTCTTTCTCCATCTCTTTCAGACCTTTTGATGATACTTCCGATTTTTTTTGAACCTGCTCCATAAATGAGTGCGTATATAAATGTCTTCGCCTCATCTCTTGACTCCAAGCCAGTCCTAATTTGATTTGCTGTGTGTATATCTCCATTAATGATTTCATGTGTATATTCCTTATCGTTCATATAATGTGCTAACATCCTCAACTCAAGTCCTGAGGCATCAACACCTACTAATTTATAACCTTTGTTTGTAATCCATAACTCTCTGCATTCTTTTCCATAGGGTGAATACACAGCAGGAACTTGTGCCATATTGGGCGACTGATGGCTCATCCTTCCAGTAATTGTACCATTGGTAATTACTTTGCCATGTACTCTCCCATCTTCTCTAGTAGCTTCAATCCAAGAACTGACTTGAGCAATTCTTTTCTGAAGAGTGAGAAATTTTTTTATTAATTCAGCTTCAGGAATATTTTTAATTTCTGATAAAACTTTTTCATCAACTATGACATGTCCTTTATCTGTTTTCTTTTTAGGTTTCCATCCTAACATAACTAATCGTTCAGCTATTTGTTGACGTGAACCTAAATTAAATTCTTTAAATTTTACTTTTGTAAATGGTACTCCCTTAACATAACCTCTTGTTTTATTATTAGACTTAGGAATAAATTCTGTTTCTATTTTTAATGGAGGAAAAGTTTTTCTTACGATAGTTTGAAGTTCATTCATATCTTCTTGAAACTTAGCTTGTAGTATATGTGCACCTACAACATCTATCATAAATCCTTTTGCATGTTGTCGTTGTATAATCTTGGCAACCTTATGCTCTAATTCAATTGACTCTCCAAAGTCTGTCATCTTTTTAGAAAGAAATTTATATAACTTCTCAGTTAAATCAACATCATTTCTACAATATTTTAACATCTCTTCACTAAAATAATCAAAGTTATCAAACTCCATTTTCTTTTTATAAAGTTTTTCACCCCAATTTTTTAATGAATGCCCACCCTCTAACATAGGGTTAAACAATCTAGATAAAATTAATGTATCAGTTATCTTACAATTTTTAAATATGTTATAACCAAAAGCTTTATTTAAAACTGGTATATCAAATCCAATAATGTTATGTCCAATAACTTCTTTAGTTTGTTTTAAAAATTCTTCAAACCTATGTATTCTATCTTCTTTAAATTGATAATAAGTATCCTTATGTTTACAAACAATACACCAAATTTTATCTGTAGTCATTGTTGTTTCAATATCAAATATTACTTTATCAAAAGTCATCTACCTTTACCTCAGATAATCTACCTGTATCCATATCATACCTTAAGTCACAGCATGGTCCAGTTAAACCAGCAAATCTGTTCTTTAATACTCTTACCCTTGTGGTACTACGTATTTCAGGGTCATCATTCTGTGCGTCTCTCTCAAGCCCTATAACCATGTCACTTAACTGCCCTATAGAAGCTGAACCTCTTAGTTGAGACAGAGATGTAGCCGCACCCTCTTCATGTCCCTTACCATCAGGTCTCCTTAAATGTGAGACTACTATCATAGCTATACCTGTTTCTTGAACAAGAGTTCTAAGTCTAGTCATGATTTCATCTAATGCTCTACGTTCATCTCCATGACTTTGGTCTGATACTATAATACTAACGTGGTCTATAACAATATACTTACAGTCTAAACCTTTTGCTAAATATCTAACTCTAGAAATTATATTATCAATAGTGTTAGAACCAAAATGGTCAAACATAAATATTCTACCAGTACCTACAGTAGCATCAAAGTAAGTTCTTAATTCTTCTTTAGGAACATGAACATCAGGTAAATGTAATCTTTGATTAGCTTCAATACTCATGATACCTTTAGATGTTATAACAGGGGTCTCTTCTAACATTAACAAACCTATATTATCTTTAGTTTGTTTTATTAGATGATGAATTAATTCTCTCATCACTTGAGTCTTACCTAACCCACTACCTGAAGTGAACGTCACTAATTCAGATGGTCTTAATCCATAAGTAATTTTATTTAATCCTTCAAAAGGATATTGAACAAAGCTTTGTAATGTTGGTTTACTTATCTCATCAAACAAAACATTAGCATTTATAATTCCATCAGGAGCATAGACCTTCGCATCCCAAAATGCTCTTTGATAAAGCTGTAATTTATTTTTAATTAAACAATCCGATGCATCTTTTAAATCATTAGGAAGATACATTATCTTACATTTTCCAGGGCTAAATAATTCAGCTACCTTTAATGCACCTTCACGACCATGCTTATCGTTGTCAAAATTAATTATGATATTTTCAAATTGTTCTAACCATTCTAAACTACTCTTAATATCTTTAACTGCAGAAGTTATTCCATTCTTAATACTAACAACTGGTGTGTCGTATCTATCAGTCTTGAACATTTGATAAGCTGATAAACAATCAATCTCACCTTCTGTAATTACACAGAATTTTCTTTTAGAGAATAAATGTTCTCCAAATAATCCTGCATTTTTTGTATTGCCTTGTATATTAAATTCTTTTAGCTTTGTAAATCTTGTCTTGGTTGCAATCTTTGCACCTTGCTTATCATGATAAGGATAATAATGATTAGTTATATTACCCATACTATCCATCTTAACACTCACCCCATACTTTCTACAAGTAGGTTCAGTTAAGTTTCTATCTACAATTTCTGCAAAGTCAGAAGACTTTCCAAAATCTTTTACTTCGTATTCGTGTGTGCCATTACCATTTGTTTGTGTTGTTTCCATATCGTATTCCTTTATATATTGTTGACATGAAAAACAATAAGCAGACCCATCACCATTAAGAGAGACTGCATCAGTACTCTCACATAATGGACATGGTAAATGATATTTTATAAATCCTTGTTTCGTTGTTTCCATTGTCGCCCTCATAAATTATTTATCCCTAAAAAAAAGGAGAGCCAACCTGTTACCAAGCTGACCCTCCTGTAGGAGTAGAAAAGGAGTCATGCATTATGACTGTTAATGTTGTATCAAAAATCTTCTTTGATGTCAACACCATTAGAAGATTTTTTTTCTATATTAAAATCTTCATTGGGAGTAAATTCTACTAAATCCAGTACCTGTACAGCTTGTAAATCTAAACCTTTGCCCTTCTTACCTTTAAAATTCCAGTCATAAGATTTATACATTACTTTTACTTTACTGCCATTACCGACTATTTTATCAATAGGTTTCTTTTCAGCATCCACTAATTGTGGTTGTTGATTCTTATCTCCATTTGCTTTAGAAACCTTACGTTTAAATCTGATAATATTTTTTACTACCTTATCATCAGCTTTTGTTTCACCAACATTAAAACCATTTGTTTTAAAATCAGTCGCAATCTTATCATCAACTGCTAAATCAATTCTCCACATAGGTTCAAACTTTTCGTTTGGTCTTATTAGAGAAGCCCAGTATGCTGTGCCTTCAATTATTGCCATATGTTTTTTCCTTTTATTATTGTTAATTTACTTTTCATAAAACTCTTTTAGCATATCAGCACCCCCCTTGTCAACACTTGGAGCATCTTTTTTTTCTTTATTTTCCTCAGTATTTTCAAGGATTTCTGTAATCTTTTTATCTATTACTCTTTTAATTTCTTGTTTCTTTTTTAATTTAGACTCTAACTCTGCAATTCTTTTACCCATATTTTGTACATCTTGTGTAGCTTGTTCAACTTGAATAAATAATTGTTTTATTTTAGACTCTTTTTGAGAAACTAATTTAATAGCATCATCTTTTTCTTTAGTTAAATCTGATATAGTATTTTTATATTCTCTAATTAAATCTCGTTCACTCATATATTAGATGCTACCTTAAGATGGTCATCCTTTCATTCAGAAAAGTCATGTGCTAGTACTTCAATAACTAAATCTTTAACTTCTTTAGCTTTAACTACATACTCATATGCATGAGTTTTAATATCTTTATTAGTTGTTAAATAAGTTGTTAAGTCTACACCGCTATATGCTTTTGCATAAACATTATTACTTAATGCTAGGCTTGAACCACTAGATAACAATGCAAACTCACTACATCCAGTTAATAATAATAAACCAACTATTAATCCTAAACATTTTTTAATCATAATAATCTATTCCTATGTAATTGACCCAACCATACGTGTTCTTGTTGTTTATCTTTATCTAATTTTTCAAAACAATCTTGACATATCTTACAATTTCTATCGTGAATATATCTTCGCATAGTACCACCACTTTGTTTTTTATCACAAGTTCTACAAATATCTCCAAAATTTGTACCACCATCCATCATTCCCATAATTATATTCCAACAATTATAATATAAACTAACACACTAATGACTACTGAAACACTTACTACACCTGCACCTGTATATATTTTATTCATTGTCTCTCCTTTATAGTTCATAACACTTCTCTGTAAATAATTCTTTAATAGGTATGACTACACATTTAGATGCTCGGTAATCTCCTATCTGTTTTGTATGTGTCTTCTTATATTTGTTTATTATTTTTTTTAATCTTGATACTCTAAAGACTAACATACAATGTTCTTTACCACTAAGTTCTAGTATTTGAAACCACCATTTAGCTTCAGTCTTATCTATACCACTTGGCTTACCTCTAAACTCATACTCAATAGCAATATTACCTGTCTTTCTCCACCAACTACGTTCAGTCTTAACTTCTACCTTACCTCCCTTTAATAAGTCGGCTACTCTTTTCTCTCGTATCTGACCATACTTTAAATCAATATCAAATTTTGTATTTATATCACCCATAAATTAATGAAAACTACACAGATAATTTGTGAGAAACTTATTTAAATTCTTATGTTCAAAAAGTTTTTTTGTATTAGCTTTTTTTAATTTATTAAAAGTTTTGACTATAAAGGATGGTTCAAAGTCGGAGTGGTCACAAACTTCGCAGAATTGCGTATCGTTTGTATTAAACCAAGACTGTGCATCTTGGACTATTCTCTTTCTATGTTTACCCCATGCATGAATATCTATATCAAGGGCATCCATAATGGCTCGGACTATAACACTTCTCCATACAAGTATATGAGGTGTTATTTTTCTGCCTTTACCACTACCTCCAAAGAGGGAAGGTGCATTTCTATTTTGTATCATACTTCATTTCGTTGTCCAAGTATTTAGCAATTAGTTTAGGTTTCTTATTCTTTACAATCCTTGAGTGAAACTTTCTTTGTCTCAGGATTCTCGCCATTGGATTTCTTGATTTTATTTTTGTATGTTTCTTCATCAATTTCCTCAACAGTATTCCTGTGAACCTTTACTTCTTTGCCAACGATATTAGAATAAGGACTCCAATTTAAATTTTCTTTAGCTTGGTGTAGTAATGTTCCTGAATTGTAATAGTCTTCAATACACACATCTACATTCACCCAAGATTTTTTCATAAAGAATTTATTCGCCATAGTCCTATCCAACAAAATGTTGTTTAATATAATTAGAAATTATACCCAAATATTTTTGGGTTATTCTTTCTATTATACTCCTCAAATACTGGTATAGGTACATCTGAAATAAATAAAAATTCCTCAACAATATCAATGACTTACGACTCCTTTCAACTGTAAGTTGTGTTTAATTAATATAGTACTTTCCTTTGATAACAAAGGGCTTAGTTTTGTAGGTTCTGTCTATCTCAAGTACTCTTAGGGATAGATATTTCTTAATCATCCTACATATCACTCCTGAATTTACATCAGGAAATTTATTTCTTAATGCTTTTATCAGGTTTCTTTTCTTATATTTATCTTTATTTATTAAATAAAATAATTCACTTCGTACTTCACCTTTAATAGATTTAGTTATTCGTTCATCATCCTTAACATAAGGAGTAATATCTATTTTATATTTCTCCAATAAGGAATTAAAATCATCTTCACTCACCCAACTAGCACACATCTGTGGCATACTTAAATGAGCCAACCACATTCCTAAATTTTCTGTTTCATTACTATCATACTTATCTAGGGTTGTCAACACTTGAGCATCATTAGGTATATCTTTATATTTAGTAGTCTCTTTACTGTACTTATGCATTAAGCTACCTCCTTTAGTATTTGTATTGCTCTAGCATGGGCAGGACATCTTTTTATATATCCCTTCCATTCCATATAACCTAACATATTAAAGACAGAAGATTTTGATTTAACATTCATATAATCTTTCATCTCTTCAAAGCTAGGCATCACTTCATTCTCTTTAAAGTAATTCTTTAAATACTTATATAACTTTAATTGTTTTTTTGTTAGCATATTATTTAGGTATTATTGAATCTGCCAATCTCTTTCTTTAAAATTTCAATTTCACTTTGATGTTCTCTATTGATAGCATTTAATTCCTCCACTCGTTCTATCCTATGACCTATTGAAGTTCTTAAATCACCATTCTCTTTTTCTAATTCTTTAACCTTCTGAGTTAATACTTCTATCTGCTTGGTTAAATCTAAATCTCCTCTATCATCACTCATTTTTCAATCCTTAATCTTGTTTGTGCCTCATCAACTATCTCAAACAAATCAGTTAGTTTCTTTTCATTTGTAACTACTTCAATCATCCGTCTTAATCTACTATGATAATCAGTAGGATGATATTCTGTACCCTTTATTCTTAACTCTCTTTCATACTTAACCTCTGCTTTAAGATGTATTATCTCTTGCTTCAAAGCAAAGATTTCTTTTTTAGCATCAGTAATTTCTTTCTCATACTCATGAAGATGTTTTTCTTTTGCTATCTTTTCTAAATAAGGGTCACTCATTATTATTGTATGTTTCTTCATCAATTTTTATCTTCACCATTCCCATACTCTTTGCTTTGTTCAAACAGATAGAAGATATTTCCTTGTTCATCTTCTTGTCTTCTAACTAAATTTGCATAAGCATCTGCATCTGCTAGTGTAAAGAAAGATTTCTCATGATAAAATGTGTTACTTTTTTTACCTTTGCACATCACCATAAATCTTTTTAGTTTTTGTTCTTCTTCTTTTTTAGTTCCAAACATTATTTTTTCTCCTTATTTTTTTTTGTTATGTTTACCCATATACCATTCACTAGGTTCATAATCCCACCTATGTCCTTTATGTCCTCTTATCCTAGCATACCACATACGCAACCTAACTATTAATTTTTTTATTCTAAGTGTCATACTTTCTTATATCATATTTAAAGTTAATGCACAACTCTTTTTGTACATAAACCTTGGTCTATTAAAAACATGGCTTGTCTTCCAAACCACCCCTGTAATTTCCACACTATCCCTGTATCTATCAGGTATTGCCATGCAATTATCTCTTCATGTAAAGTCTTGCATGGTATATAGCCCTCTGCTTTGCCTATTGCTACATGAACATCATCAACCAATTCTTTATCTAACTTTAACATTTCATACCTCTTGTAGTAATCTAATTCTATCATACTGATAAATTCTTTCTTACCATAGATAGCTTTTTTTATTTTAAACTTTTTCTTTTTATTCATCTACTTTCCTTGCTTCAAATATTTCATCTAGCAAATTTTGTATATCATCTCTAATTTTTATTAATGTACTTTCAATATCACATCTATTCATTTTCTCACTATTCATTTTAATAAATGCATACCTAACGTGTTGGTCAGGCATCTCTGCTATCTTAATATATTTATCTTTGCTCTTGCTATAATATAATTCATTACTCATTTGTCTATCCTCTCTATATTTTTTTTATTAATATCAAAACAAGTACTCTCTCCATCATTACCTATCTGCCAGTCTTCTCTATCAATATCCATAGCTTTATCATGGGCATCCTGTTTGTTGTTTGCCTCAAGGTCTATGTGATACCCTTGAGTTTCATACCCCCATACTCTATACTTCTTCATGCTAATTCTCCTCCTTGTTTATCAACATAGTGTTGTATAATTTCAAATAAGGAAGACATATCAGTATCCCTTAAGTCTCCACTTTTTAACATAATAGTTTCTCCTTTTGAATTTGTTAAACCTATTTCAATAGTATCCCAAACCCACTCATTATTTTTCATTCTTCTCTCTCCATTTTATATCTATGATTTCTCTCTGCTTTTGTTCTAAACCATCTACACTCTACTGTCTCGTCTAACTCATCATCAATATAATTAATACCATGAATTAAACCATCATTATTATCACCATAAGTTTTATGTAAACCCTCGTCAAACCAGTTTGTTTTTACAATACTCATTTCTTCTCTCTCCATTTCTTAACTTCTTCTGTCGGTGTATCTTCCTCTTTAGTTATCTCTGTATCTGTCACTTTATATTCTTCTTCTGCTTCTCTCCATTCCTCACCAACATAATCATCTTGGTCATGCTTCTTCCATGCTTCGTCTTCGTCTTTAGCATCTATATAATTCTCTACTACTTTCCACCCTGTTAGGTGTTGTGTTATTTTATATCTTGGCATTGTACCTCCTTAATCTTTTATTTAGGATAGCTTTTCTGTTCATCATACCATGCTTGTTCGCATTCATCACAACAATAGCCATCATACTCTGTGCCTGTCCCATCAGCGTCTAGTCCAAAAACAGGATACCTATTTACAAACTTACCACTACCAAAG
>Ga0209349_1001273_pt1 | contig 12534 bp, 18 predicted proteins | sample ETNvirnome_2_130_FD_184067 | JGI IMG/M metagenome (GOLD analysis project Ga0209349, IMG submission 184067) | Marine viral communities from the Pacific Ocean - ETNP_2_130 (SPAdes) (version 2) | ecosystem: Environmental > Aquatic > Marine > Oceanic | place: Pacific Ocean | collected 2013-06-22
GGGGTTAACCATCTTTTTCGTCGTCCTTATATTCGTTTAGATTGTTATAAATCGCGTCGAGTTCTTCGCCAGAAATAACGCTGCTTTCTTTACTAGTCTTCGCCATTAACGAAGCGACCTTTACTAACTGTTCGTTTGATCTTTGAAGGGTTTCAAGATATTTCGCAACAACCATGCCAACACGGTCATGACTCAGCTTGCCACTATGAATATCTTGGCAAACCTCATCAAGAGCAGTGTTAGTTGCCTGTCGATCTGAATCTACGTTTTTTAGTGCTTTCTCAAGCAGTTCTTCAAATTTCGCCATCATCCCAATCCGTTTTGAACCCTCGATATTTTATCTTTAACTTTCCAAGGACCGTTGCTATTTGCTTTGTGTTGAGGTCGGTAATCTCTCTCATGTATAAGTAAATAGCTTTTTTGTTGAAAATTTCTATATCGTCGCTGTGTTCAAATAGGACTTTGATGGCGTTTATAACTTTTATTTCATTTTCTTTGTCGGCATCACCGTGCCATTCGTCCAAGGACTCCCGAAAATGACCAAAAAACTCTTGTTGCTGTCGGGTATTTTCATATGGGTTTCTGCTCGTTAACGCTTCATCGTGATTGTGATAAGCGTCTAAACTACTCTCAGTCCGCATTTTTTTAGCGGTCTTCTTTACTTTGTGGATAAACCAGTTTTTTGTAACCACAGAAAAATAAGCAAAAGCTTTTGAGCCTCTGTTTGGATCGTATTTATCGAGGATTGTTACAAGCCATGCTTTACACTCTTCACGCAGATAATCAATATTTGGGAGAGTGGTGAACTTGTATGTATAGGTAATCTTGTCTACTAACTCATCGAATGCGGGGTGGATGAATTCTATGTAGAGTTTTTCTTTCTCGTATCTGTCGGTCAACGCACAGTACTTCACTATAGCATCCTCATGGACCTTAGTGAAGTACATGCGCTTAGTTCTCTTCTTCCTCGCCATGTAGTTCTCCGGTTAATTCTTTCTGTAAATCGAGAATAACCTTGAGGTTGTCACCAAGTTCGTTGCTCATTTTTACAAACGCTTCTATTGTGGTGTCGCCGTAATAGGTTTCACTTTCGTTAACCTTCTTTACAAGCTCGTTGTATTCTTCGACAAAGATATATAATATGTGTAAGCGAGCCTGAATGTTGTGTAGAGTTTTCCACATGTTGCGAAAAATGTGTGCTGCTACACCCATAGCTAAAAGCAAAACTATTATTATTATCCACTCAATCATCTAATGTAAACTCGCTGGAGCGAGCCTCCTTTTTCATTTGCTTGAGGATTTTTCTGTTTTCCTCAATGTCTTCTTTTGTGGTGTCTCCCACCTTTCTTTTAGAAGATGTCGGTGTCGCTGCAACAGTTGTAAACGGTTGTGGAATCTTTTCAAAGTCTGTGAGCCTTCTGGCACAGGCACACACCTCACGGGTGTCGGACATAGACCGCCACTCTTCCCACTCTTCGGCACACCAGTTGCATCGATAATAATATTTAGGCATCTTCTTCGTTGGCATTAATGTGAAAAGTTGGCGGGTTTTTAACTTCCAATTCGTCATTTTCTGTTTCATAAAAATCAAAATCCCTTAAAAGTCCGGTGATATCAGTTTGTTCTATAACTCCCTTTTGGAGCGCCATCATTATTGCGCCCAGTGCTTGATTTGATAACTTCATTTTATTTAATCTCCTTTTTGTATTCTATAACTATCTTCATCAAAATGTTGAGTTGAAAACTCAAATAGTTCTGTGTCTTCTAAGGCAATCATCTGATGCCTAAGACCGCGATAAACGTGAAAGTTGTCTCCCTTTTCCAAAATCACACTCTCTGAATTCTCTAAATCATCTTGCTCCGAAAACCTGACTAGGACTTTGCCTGACTGAACATAAAACACTTCATCTTTTAGTTTGTGATAATGCCAAGAACATTTCCTGTCTTTCACAAAATATAAGAGTTTACCGCAGTATTCATCGCAGTTCACAATCCATTTTTCAAAGCCCCATCCTTTGGGAACAAACTTAATCGGTAAAGAAGTCACTGTCTTTTATTCCTTTGTCGTCAACATAGATGTCCGCGCAGGGCTTACCCAAAAAAAGATGATGGTATTTAACACCCCACATATCTAATTGTTTTCGTGTTAATTCATAAAAATCTTGAATGGCTAAGAGCATGTTATTTTTGTGTCTGCCCATGCCACGGGCTGTGAAACAGATGATAGTATGTCCCTCACCATAGAGAGCATTTATTTTTTCTATTCTCTCTGGGAAGGGGGTTGCAGTCTCATAGTGCGGGGCTACTTGGGTGCAGATAGTGCCGTCGATATCAAAAACATACTTCATTGTTTTCCTCGTTCTAAAATGTTTGTAGTGGAATATCCATCCAAATAATTAAAAATTTTCACTTCGGCTAAATCGTTTCCCACTACTTCTTGGATGGTATAGTCTCCACCCTTTACAATTATAGCAGGACTTACTGTTTTTATTAAGCTATAGGGGGTATTTTCTTCGAAGACAAAGACATAATCAACGCAGCGCAATGCTTTTAAAACGGCGCGGCGATCTTCTTGATTGTTGATAGGTCGGGATGGTCCTTTTAGTCTTTGTACGCTTTTATCGCTATTGATTCCTACAATAACTATATCTCCTAAACTTCTACAATATTGAAATAGTTCAATATGTGCGCGGTGTATAACATCAAAGCAACCATTGGTAAAAACTTTTTTCATATAACACTTACGCCTCGGCGTTGTACCACAGTAGTGGCGCACTCATTGGCAAATTTGATGGCTTCTTCAACGTCACCAGTGAGGACAAGTTTATAAGACAGTCCTGCCAAAAAGGTGTCGCCGGCACCAGACACATCTTTTATTTCGACTTCTTTTACAGGATACATTATTTCATTATGTAAGCACCCTCGCGGACCCATTGTAACAATGAGCTTGCTTTTAGTTCTGTCATCCAGTGTATGTTGAGTTGCCTCAAACTCAGTAGAATTGATTTTAATAAATTTAGTATTGGCACACCAATCCCCCAATATTTTCTTAGTATCTAAAAAGGTGTTTGTGTGTTGGGAACATATATATTCGATGTCTTTTTCTTCTAAAAATCCTTTATTATAGTCTGAAATTATAACAGCGTCATACTTTTTAAAATTGATTTTTTGAAGAGAACTCCTACCATAAGCGTTATCGTTACAATCAAGTCTCATAAACATATGATTAGAATTTAAGTCAATAAACCTAGTCTTAGTAATACTTTGCCAATTTTTGTTGGTATGTATGTTAACCTGTGCGCCCAATGATTCTAAATTACTTTTAACATTCATTGCCATACCAGCGTTTGTGGTGGTTTTGGTAAGATTAAAAACCGGAACGGGTGCCTCTGGACACAGCCGTATACACTGACCGTAGCTAAAAATATCAGCGCAGCTTTCGCCCACAACAAGAATGTTCACTATTTTTTTTCCTTTACCACATTACAGATAAAATCAATATCTTCATCGCTCATTTCTGGGTAATTGGGTAAAAAGAACCCGCGTTCATGAATTTTATCGCTCATCTCGTCGTGAAACACTCCGTATTCCTTGACCCAAAATGGGTGCCGACCAAGATTCCCTGCACTATAGATTCGTGTTTCAATGCCATTTTCGACAAGCCTAGTAACAATTTCTTTCCGGTCTTCGGTAGAACTCGCCAACGCTCCAAACGAAATTGACACAGGAATATCATCCCCCCACTCTTGAAATTCAACATATCCTTCAAGATTTTTTGCATAACGCAAGTGATTTTTATTTCTTCTTTTTGCTACCCACTCGGCTTTGTCGATTTGACGTAGACCAATAAATGCTTGCAAATCAGTGGCGCGTAAATTAAAACCGGGAATAAAGAAAGTAAATGGTTGATGAAAATCATCAACTTCGTTTTCTTTCATAAGATCACTATAGGTTTCTTTATCTAAATCCTTACCCCAGCCGTGAGATCGGAGCATCAACAACAAATCATATAATTCCTTGTCATCGGTGTTCACCATACCCCCCTCTATGGTTGATAGCTGGTGTCCAAAATAAAACGAAAAGGAAGACATGTCTCCAATTGTTCCGACCTTGCTACCGTCCGCATAGGCGGCTCCAAGGGCGGCGCAAGCGTCCTCCAAGAGACAGAATCCATACTTATCTTTCAACTGGAGTAATCTCTCTTTATGATGTGGCACCCCTAAAACTTGGACAAAGATTACCGCGTCAGGCTTCTCCGTTTTACAAATCTTCTCCAACTCATCTAAGTCGATACCATACGTTTTTGGATCGACTCCCACCATTATAGGAGTTAGTCCAAATTGGATTGCAGGGGCAATTGTTGTAACCCACCCAACAGAGGGCACCACAATCTTTTTGTTCTTAATTCTGCCTGCGGCAATGGCTGTATAGATCATTAATAAATTGGCTGAAGATCCTGAATTGTTGAAAACTGCATGTTTTGTACCGATGAAGTCAGCCCAGCTTTTTTCAACTTTCCAAGTTAGGTCGCCCTTTGTAAGACGAGGGTAGCTTTTGAGCCACACGCACAAAGCATCAATATCTGCTGCGTTAATAGTTTCTTTGGCTAGGGGATATTTAATATTCATTTTTTTTCCTTATAATCTTATTTCTTTGTGTAAAACACCATTTTGATCTCTTTCTGACAAAATTGGATTCGCGTTAAGCCAATTAATATTTAAATCGGGATCATCCCAAGCTACGGTCACTTGGCTTTCTGGACCATTGTATTCTGCCGACCACTTATAATAAAAAATACACTCGTCGGTCAGACATAAATGTGCGTTAGCGCAGCCCGGTGGAACAACAACAACCGATGGTTTGCTTCGCGAAAGAATATAAGATTCAGAATTTCCATATGTTGGAGAGTCGCGTCTGAGATCTGCCACCACAAATTGGAACGTTCCGTGAAGACAGGAGATTAACTTAGCAGTGTGGGAGTCGGCGTGCAGACCGCGAAGCACACCATATTTTGAAATAGTCATCTTGTCCGCAACAAATTTATAATCACAATATTCCTCCGAGTGGATGGTCCATATCTCTCCTCGATCATCATCAAAAGTATCCAGCATTATTTGCTTTAACTCCTTTATTTGAGAGGAGTATATTACCTCTTGTATTAATTCCATTACTCAGACCTTTTTAAAATATAATCAGGGATATTTATGTTTCCTTGTCCCATTGAGTGTTCATATTTTATAGCCGCTCGGGCAGAATAAAACGGGATATTGAGTTTTTTCCGCACCTCTTTTTCTAAAGTGTCCCTCTGATTAACCAACTCCTTTGCAGAAAGATGATCTGTCCAAACATATGAAACATACCCACCCGTTGGATCTCCTTTATAGTAATCCTGTTCTGTCAAATAATTAAGCGATTTTTGATAAAGCTTATCCCCAGTGATATCTGAAGTGTAGACATAATGATCTTCTTCGCGGCGAGCTTCATCAAAGTAAGGAGAGCCGGGATAGGTAGTAATAATAGTACAATCAAATTCTTCGGGTTTTGATTGTAATAACCAGTTCTTAGTGTTTTCAATAGTTTTCGCGCTTTCGCCAGCGTGACCTATGGACATAAGTGCCTTTACTTTAAGTCCATGTTTCTTTGCAATCTCGATACACTTAGTATTATCGTCTTTTGAAGCTCTCTTTTTAATGGTGGATAAAATTCTTTCATCACCAGATTCAAAGCCAGTAAGTATCCATCTAAATCCGGCGCGATACATTGCTTCGGCTTGAATTTCATTAAATAATTCGGCTTTTATAAAGCCCCTTAGTTTAAAGTTAACCCCGTGTTTTTCTTGTAAATCGGTGATTTGGTTCATCATTGATACCATGTTTTTATTGACATTGAGTTCGTCATCGTAAAACATAAAAGCTTTAAATCCATATTTTAAATGTAAGTGTTCCAATTCATCAATAACCGAATCAGTTCCTCGGGTACGGATCTTTCTTAAAAATGGAGAATTGCGACCACTACAAAAAGTGCAATAAAATGGACATCCTAATTGGGCGATCAAGCTTGTTGCATTTATACCTTCGATCTGATAATTGTATGAATCAATATCGACCAAGTGACGAGCAGGCAGCGGGAACTCTGTAAATTGTTGATTAGTAAGAAACAGTGGCGAGCGACGATCGTCAGCATCGACAATACCGGAGTTTATTTTGAGAGCTTCAAAAACAGATAATTCGCCGTCGCCGCAGACCAACACATCATAAAATTTAAGTAACTGTTCAATATCTTTTGTTGCTCGATCGCTGGCAGAGAAATCATTTTTTTCTTCTTGTTTCGCAGCCGAGTGCATTAATGATACATGAGGTCCACCAAGTATGAGTTTTGTAGCATCGCCCCTTTTCAAGACTTCGGCAATTTTTATAGCAAATGGGACTTGAGGAGTAGTCGCGGTTACTCCAAATATTTTTGGGTTCTTGGGGTCTTTTACATAATCGTTGAGTACATCGCTAAAATTAGAAACCCCGCTTAAATCCATAAAATCAACTTTATAATCTCTCTGCTCTAAAACAGCGGCGACTTTTAAAATCCCGATATTCATGAACACCCGTTCATCTAATAGAAAAGGCGATGGTGGGGTAATTAAACAAATTTTTTTAATTGTCATTTTCGTTTAACCATTCAATAAAGGTTGATGTGGGATCTTCAAAATATTTTCGCAAGTGGGACTCAAAAAACTCTTTGGAATTGGTGCCCATTTCCTGTAATGTGCTGAGTGGCGTATTCTCAATCTCCACCAACTCTTTTGCCATTTGTTTTAGTGAGTTGTGGGGATCTATTTGAAAATAAAAAGGTTTTGATTTGTTGAATTCATGCCCCATAGTAAATGAATCCGAAACAACAATGGGTATCCTAGAAAAAAAACAAACCTCAAAAAACCTAACTGAATCGACACCAGTGCCAGAAGGGCAAAGAGTAAATGTGCTTTGTAATATGGATTTACAATACTGTGCGGTGGCTCGGCTTGATGGACTTGCTTTTCCTTCCCAAACCTGATTAAATTCAACGGACCTCTTTACCGCTGCCAACTCGCAAGCTTGAGCAGCCTTTATTCTTATCCCACGCGGGTCAGGAAACCCCTTAAAGGCAAATCTTTTATTTGGTTCAAAAGTGTGCCTCACTTTTCTATTGTTTCTAATAATGTCCATCAACAAATAAGAAAGGGCAGGTCGAGTAAAAATCTTAATCCCCGCATATTCTTTCTTAACACCAGAAACGCTTATTCTAGAATTTCGCAACCAATTGGGAATACTTTTTTTAAGCCAATCACCCTCAAAATCAATTATGTGTTTTTCTTCATTTCCCTCAAAATACTTAAATTCGCCCATCGTCGGCAGTGGCAATCCACAACTTACCTGACCCATATAATAGTATTCGGCTTCGTCGGGGGGAACCACTTCACAATGTTGTGTAATGCCGATTGTACTAAACGGTATCGTGTTATAATACGCCTCCTCCATGTTATCTTGTACATGTAGTCGGGCGTTAGGATAAATATAGATTTTAAGCTTTGTCATGGCGTTGTTATGGTATAAACCTACACCTCATGGTGTCATAATCCAGCTCTTCCTTTGTTAAGAAAAAATGTTTTTTAATCATTTCGATCAATTTCTGTGGGTTTTTTGAATAACCATTATCATCATATTTAGTAGGATCATGGAGCATAACCTTATTACACTCTTCGTAACCAAGACCCGCCTCAATCGCCTCTCGATCGTTAATAAAGTCCAAAGCATTTCTGCCACATAACAAATTATTCCAAGGATTGTTATATACCGGCGACCAATGCGGAACGCTTGCGCTCGCGCCATCGACGCCTTTTTTGTGATGAACAACAAGGTCTTTTAAAATTACCCACTTTTTTTGCAACGCCGCGCAAAGAAAAGAAAATGTACTCTCTGTACAATAAGCTTTGAAAACATCGGGCATAAGCTTATTATCAAATGTAGTATATGCTTGATTCGAAAAGATTTGAGAATGAAGATTGCACGCTGTGCCTAGAGGTACTACAAAATCATTTTCTTTTATTTGGATGGCATCCTTAGCTTCGTGTTCAAGACCAATTTGATCAAAACCAGTATCCGTATCTACTTGGACAGAGACAAAGGCGTGTGGACCGCTTTTATAAAGGTCATATGCTCTTTGCACAACATGGGGGCTATCAAAAATAACGCCCGAGTCTACATATAAATATCCCTCAAATTCTCCGAAATGTTTAACACACTCCTGCACCGTTTTGTTAAAGGTCACATTGACCGTATGTGGATCACCATGATAACAATAAGATATTTTATTACCAAAAGTCTCATATATTTTCTTAAAACACTCGGGGCTATTTAAGCAAGAAGACAAAACAATTTTCTGTTCACCGAAGCCTTGTTTTAAAAGGCTGTCAATGGATTTGACATACCACTCTGTATTGTCTCCCTTTATGCCACAAGTGTTATAAACTGCTAGAATTTTTCTATTTTTCATTATGTCGCCTATTTTTCCACAGTAACATGTGGATCGCCACGATTCAAATTCTTACACAAATCAACGTAAATAGCCAAAGATTCAACATAACCCGTGGGATATTTTCTTTCGGGACCACCGTAGGGTTCAACGGAGCCGTCTTGATAATCAGTATTGGGCATTGGGTTTAAATAAATATAACTACTCTCGACTGCTGGCTCATTGTTAATGGCTAAAAAATAACTTAAATAATTGTCGGCAAAATGAGAACAAATATTAAAGTTGGGATGAAAAACATACCCGTTTAAATATTTAATATACATCTCTCTAGTAAAAAACGGAAACCGGCTCATTATGTTGATGGGTATAAAATCCGTTTGTGGAAAATTGGGGATGGGTCCAATATAGCAAGGACCACCCGAAGTCATGGATGCAATTTTATATTTTCTATATAGAAACGTTGGCGAGCTTAAAAACTCGTCGCCGTGTATAATAGTGTTTGAAATATAGTGATCATCACATAAAATATAGATATATTCGCCGCGAGATTCTGTAGCGGCGGCATTAAACGCGACGTTACCATTCTGTGATTTTAGATCTTTTATAAATCTAATTCTTTTGTCGTTTAGTTCAAACGGACAACAGATTACTATTTCGCCGTTATCAAGCGCACCAAAAGATTCTAGTTGGTCAACAACTCTTTTGGCGTGTGTGGGGTAATCTCTATTTGTTGCTATAAGAAATGAGTTTTTTATACTATTTTTCGCCATAATAATCTCCCCACTCCACCAATAACGTGCTTTTGCCATCGGTGCGATTATACGCCTTGTAATAAGCGGGGAAAATGTCTTCTGGTTCATCCAAGCGAATAACTTCAATATTGGTGGTCATTTTTTGAAACGCCTCGGTAAAATCTCCCGTATGTTGTAATTGGGGATTAAGAGGTCGCTCAGATCCTATGCCAGTTCTAATAATAGCTTTAGGAATATATTCACCATGAGAATAATCGGCAAGTTTGTCTAGATGATTAATGAGTTGGTTTACTGCTAGCAGCACAAAATTCCAGCGGGGATAAATACTCACGGGAACCAGACCACTAACCGCCAAGCCATTTGTAATGCCCATTTGCATTTCTTCATTCACCGGCATCTCTATAAGTTTTTCCCGTGAAACCTCTTTTAACGTATTAGTCATCGCGGTGCCCTTATAGGCGACTGCTTGTCCCAAAAATACAGTATCTGACTGTTCACCCAAATAGTCCATCGATCTCTTTAATTCATCAAAATATTTACCCATCTTATCTCCTAAAATTGTACTCGTTTGCCTGCGCCAGCATGGGGGTATTTATCCAACTTATATTTGTAATATGTAATGTATTCATCATTTACATTCTCATAAGTTAGCTTATCCATCGCCCAAGTGGCTTTAGTATCAGTACATACCGACTTACCATTATCTTCAATAATAAAGTGGATAGGGAGCTTATGATTGCGAGCATATTTAATACACTCGTGAACTGCTCCAGTTTCGGAAGTCATATCTCCCATAAAGCAATAAACTTTATTTTTGCCGCCTTGTCTCTTAATGGACAACGCAAGACCCACGGCAATAGATATTTGTCCTGTTACAATTCCAGAACAAAGCACGCGCTCCTTCGCGAAACATAAAGAAATTGATCTGCCTTGTAAAATTGCAGCCTTGAGCTTTTCAGGAGGAACACCCTTTAATAAACACTGGTAGTGGCTGCGCCAAGAAGAAAGAACCCAATCCTCATCGCCAATCTGGTGTTTTTTAAACACCTCTATCACCTCTTTTTCGTTGCCGTGGTATAAATGAACGGGGGCGCGAATTTGAGCGTCGTCAAAACACTCCGCAATGTGATTTTCGAATTCTATAAGTTCTTCTTTAGATAGCATGGACTCTCCTATGTCTCCATATTCATTTTATCAAATCTACCCACAAACTTTAAGCTTCTAAGAGTTTTCTTTTTAATCTGTGTTTAAGCATTTGAGTAATATTGTCACAAATACCATCTCCAAATTTGTTGCGGAGCATGTCAAAATATTCCTTTCGGTCATAGTAGCGATTGAACGCCTCATCACGAAAAGATAAAACCTGTTTAGAAGTTAAGTGTTTGGTTGGGAGTGGTTTACATTCGTAAGAGTGTTGAGAAAAACCCACATAATCATCTGGCAATTCCCAATCATGCTGCAAAGCATCAAGATAAAGCTTCGAACCGGGGTAAGCCATTGTGCAATAAAAATTAGCAAATTCACAATTTAAGTCAATCGCTAATTGAAGCGTTTCTTCCATTGTTTCTAAATTGTCTTCTGGGAGACCAAAAATATAATTTCCAATAACATTAATTCCCGCTGCCTGCACTTTTTTCACAAGATCCACGATGTTAACCTCAGTAAATTTACCCTTGATAACATCCTTTCTCACTGCTTTATTTCCAGACTCAATTCCCAAAGCCAACCAATTAACGCCAGCTTTTTTCAATGTAGCGAGATATTCTTCTTTTACGGTATCAACACGAGCATACGCCCAAATGTTAAAATCATAACCACGTTCAATGATTTTTTCACAAACTGTGAGAAAATGATTTTTGTTCAAAACAAACATTTCGTCTGCAATCTTAACATTCCTAATTCCCATTTGATGAATTTTTTCAAACTCTTCAATAATAAAATCAGTATCCCAAAAGCGAAACTTGTTTCGTTGGTAATCCCAATTTTCTACATTATTGTTGCCAAAAGGAGCATTAATACAACAGAAGCTACACTGGAAGGGGCAGCCCAAGCTGGTATAAAGGGACGCGAAAGGAGTCTGGACTCCTTCATTAGACATTGCGTGCCAATTGGAAGTGCGATATTTGTCCATGGGCAACAAATCCCAAGCCATACCGGGAAGTTTGGTGACTAGCTCTTTTTGAGGAACGATAGGGGCAGGCTTGTTTGCTTTAACCTTGTCGTCATCCCAATACCACAAACCGGGAACATCAGCTAACGCCTCTTTATCCCCCATATTAATTTCTAAAAGTTTTGTAATTGTATACGGTCCCTCTCCTTGACACACAAAGTCAGTCTTTACCGCTTTGAGCGCTTGGCGTGATACAGCCGAGGGGTGAAGCCCTACAAGCAATACTTTGTTGCCGTCGAACTTGTCACGTAACTCGTTTAACAAGTCGCTGACACCTTCCATATTTTGTGTAGACGCGGACGGCTGTTGACCATAAACAACCAACACATTTAACCGTGCATTGAAGTCATTAAGGCGGGTGGCTGATTCCGCAGGACCAAGCCTTTCAGCCTCACAATCTAATATTTTTACCTCATACCCTGCGTGGCGAACGTGATTAGCCAGAAGCGCTGCCCAAATCGGAGGTTCAATTGCAGAAAAGTCTTTACTTAAATCTTGATAAATCTTTTTCGAAGCGTTGGGGTGAATGAATAAAACATCCAATTGTTTGTGTACCATATTATTTTCCTTAGTAATTCGCGTACCACGGCTCTTCAATAATAGAGTAAGCGTTAATCAGTTGTTTAACACCATCATCCAAATCATATTTACACTCAAACCCCTTGTCATAAATTTTCTGGCTACTCACCTCATAATCGCGCACGTCAGGATCAGTAGTAAATTCAGCCTTTATAATTTCAAGTGGCAAATGTTCTTTGATTTTTTCTGCCAGTTCAAGCTTGTTCATATTTAGCGAATCGTTACCAACATTGTAAGTTTCATTTTTACAATCTTCCCAGTTCTCTAAGACAAACATAAATGCCCTGCATACATCATGAATATGTACATAGTTCCTCATAAACTCACACTCATATAAAACGATAAGTTTTTCTCTCAATGTCCTCAGAACAAAATTGTTAACCAACAGATCTGTTCTCATTCTAGCTGCTGGACCAAACACCGTCGCGAGCCTAAAAGTAACATGATTCGCCACGTTCTTATATGCTTCTTCAGCTTGGACTTTGGTTTTTCCATAGAGCGAAATTGGGCGAAGAGGGGATTCTTCAG
>Ga0209349_1001274_pt1 | contig 12534 bp, 6 predicted proteins | sample ETNvirnome_2_130_FD_184067 | JGI IMG/M metagenome (GOLD analysis project Ga0209349, IMG submission 184067) | Marine viral communities from the Pacific Ocean - ETNP_2_130 (SPAdes) (version 2) | ecosystem: Environmental > Aquatic > Marine > Oceanic | place: Pacific Ocean | collected 2013-06-22
GATTTTCTCTTGGGTGGTGGCATGAAGAAAAAGGGTCCGGGGCATTATCAGACTCGACAAGGCGATGACACTAGACCTTTCCGTGAGTTCGATGACGGTCAAGGCGATGGACCGCAATGGACAACTTATCGCAAGGGACCATATAGAACGCAGCCAGTCCAGCATCCCCTTCACGAGTTCGCTGAAAAGGGCGGTCATGAGAAGTATCGCAGAAGAAGATACCTCGAAAGGAAGTTTGGTCGTAAGCCTAAGAGGGGCAAGCTAACCGATAATCCAGCTACTAAGTACGAGGAGAGGGAGTTCGGGTGGAAGAAGCGTAAGCCTGAACAGAGACTCACTATCGGTATAGGTGGGACTGGTGGCCGTATTACTCGTAAGGCTGGTGGAATACATGTTCATAGTCCGGCTCACCCCAGCTACAAAGATCACGAAGAACACAATATCAAGGTCGGACAGGAGCCTTGGAATCCTTATGACCTTGGAAGTACCCATACCTCACACCCTGAAGATGCTAAAAGGGGAGAGCGGGTATTGCCCGGAAAGGGTGGTCTCCAGAGATCGAGGCGTTTAGAGGATGTGGGTTTTGTTTCTGGATACCGGCCAAGCAAGAAACAAGGTGGTGTAACGGAATCTATGATTGGACCCAAAAGTAGGGCTAAATTGTGGAGTTCCACTAAGCGGTTAAACAAGCGTAATGAGAAAGCCAAGAAGGAGGGTAGGCCTCTAACACCTTGGCATCCTCCACGAGCACCTAAAGCTGGTCCGATAAATCGAAGAGACACTATCCCGTCCAGTCGAGATGATCTGATGCCTCCTGAAAAGATTGCTGGTGAAGAATGGAAAGAGGGACACCCGGAATACAATGTTCCTTATTTCCTTCCAGAGAGTCATAAAGAGTGGCACAAGGGAATGAAGCCGGGAGAGAGAAGTTATCGTAATAGCGAGTTCTCCGATATGGAGTTTGCCGATAGTACCCTGAATATCCTTGAGAAAAAATACAAGGCGATCAGGACTAAGTATCATGCAACTCGTAAGCAGAGAAGAAACACTCCTGTAGGTCCGGGTCATAAAGAGACGAAGGCTGCTCTTACCCACAAGATGAATGCTCTCGCCAAGAAGGGGCATAAGGCTCTTAAAACGCTCTGGTATGCCAAGGAGATACAGGCTAAGGCTGGTCATCATCATTCTCAATTTGCCGAGAAGGAAACAAAGTACCAGCACTTCTATAGAACCAGAGGTCGTCATAAAGACAGGATGGCTCTTCATCCCGGAGATCGTCGGGCAAATATACATCCGACCAATATGGCTAATAAGGACAAGAGTAAGTTTCCCGGACGCAGGAAAGAGACTCGAAGTTGGGGAACAGATACTAAGCTTGGACCTCACCCAAGAGTATCCATGCAATATAATGAATTTGGAATTGGAGGGGCTATCGCAGCGGTCCTTGGAGGAAGAAAGAATCCTTCAACCGGAAGTCGTGATTGGGGACGACATAATTGGAGACATGGCCTTGGTGCAAAGAGGGTCTTGAAAAGTGGAGAATCTCCAAAGAACCATCCTCTATTCAAACCCGTAACTCAGGGACAGGGCAAGAAAAGATGGGGGGCTATCAAAAGAAGTCATGCTGGATCTCATATAAAACAACAGTATGAGCAGAGAACTACACTTCCGGGTCAATCCCATAGGGGTTCCAAGTGGGCAACTCATCCTCTTCATGGTGGAGTAGCTGGTGTTATTGGCGGTTTAGGGCATCATGTTAAGAAGGCTCTAACTGGAGAGGGACAGACTGATAGTGCTTTGAAAAGAGCCGGTAAGGTTATTAAGCGTAACGAATTTGAGAAAGCTGCCGAGAAGAAGAAGAACAAGGATCGGTTAGACAGAATTAATGATATGAGGAGACAGAGTGGAAAACCTCCTCTGATGCACGAGTTCGGATCGTTCGCTCTTCAAAGGGGACAGGCTAAGAGACTTATGGGGACACGAAAGAATATGGGTGTACTCAAGCTCAATAAGAATGGGCAGATGAGTAACAAGTTAAATATGGCTCCAAAGAATTCAGCCCTTCGCAAGAGAGAGAATAGGGGTATAGCAAGACCCGCTGTTCGTTTTCGAGAGAAGACCAAGGCTAAGTGGTTGATTCAGCCTCCCGGATTAGGATGGTACTAAATGCAGCAACGGCGTAAGGCGGTTAAGTCTATTCGTTCTGGCTTTTCATCTGTGTCTCCCCTTAAGCGACAGCAGCGTAAAAGATCATTGCAGCGTGGCCGTAAGGGTATGAGCTTCCACGAGTTCGTAATGAAAAGAGGAAAGAAGTGGCCGGATTATGGCGAGGTCGGTCATCCGTCAGGAGCGGGATCTCTTGGGTTCCATGAGTTCGCTTGGAAAGAGGGGACTGGAGAGGAGTGGAAGGGCGATAGGCACGATCCCAGCGACCCTGATAACAATTTACCCTTTAAACCGTTTGTACCTAGAGGTCCAGAGGGTCTCTCTCTCAAGAAGGGTGTTGCCCCACCGAAAAAGTGGTTTCACCATGAAAGGCGTTGGGAGTGGACTCACGCAAAGCCGAAAGACAAAGGGAAGAAAAATATCCAATATGGACTTACTGATAGAGAGGTTCCGGGTGGTTATCCCAACCAGAAGGGCTATTGGCCTACCGGAAGGGAAGTACGGGCATATACCCAAAGGATGGGTCCAGATGCCATGAAACACATTAAAAAGAGAATGAAGAAAGAGGGTATATCTTATAAGAAGGGGGCAACGGACTATCGAAAAACTATGAATAAGGTAGACCGTGATTTCGGTTGGTCTACCAACTCTCGCTCTGCTCACCCTAACTTCAAGCCTTGGAGTGGTGTATCACATGCTGTCCGTTCAAGAAAAGGTTATGTAGAACCCGGCCCAAGAGGTACTGGCCTCCATGAGTTCGCTTCTGCAAGTGGGGACTGGCCTCGACAAGAAAAGGTGTCTACCGATTTCTGGGAGAGGGATACCAATTATCAGGGTAAGAGACCAAAGAAGGTTACAATTCACCACTTCCCCAAAGGCCATCCCGATAATGTCAAGCACATGGATTCGGTTATAGGACATGTTAGCCGTGAGCATGTAAGAGAGGATGTTGCGAGAGCTAGGGAATCCGGTAGTCCGTTTCTTGGTCGTTCTCTTGCTCAAAGTCGTCGTCGGGGAGAGGTTCTAAGAGGCATTCACCATAAAGACGGATCATTTTCGGTTTGGAATACACGACATGCTGAGCACGAGCATTTGTTTGATGGATTCCGAAAACTTCATCGCAGACTGAGTGGCACTTCGATGGCTATTGCACCGAGGAAAGTGGGTGATTCCTTCTATGTTTACGGCCATGACAATGATAAGGGAAAAGCACAACACAAAGCACATGAAGCGGGTCATAAATTACCGTGGACAAGTGGGTGGCACAAGTATGTAGATAAAACAGATCCAAAGTGGAACTTCGTCAAAAAGCTCTACAAACCCCCACATTCCTCCGAGTTCCATGAGTTTAGTAAAGATCCGGGAGTCTTCGGTAGGATGACTTGGAAGAAGGGTAAAAAGAGAGGTAGCAGAAAAGACTATGAGACTGCTTTATGGAATCCCTCACTCCCTGAATCACACAATTCTCAAAGTTTACATAGTTCAGGTAATCACTTTTTAAGAAAAGGAGCAAGACGACTTAATCCAGCAACCGGAGTAAGTCATAGTAGAAGATTAACTCATCAAGAGATTCAAGGTTGGAATGCCGGTCAGGCTGGAAAACAAGCCATTGAATGGGCCACTTATATTGAGAATCATAATGAGGAGCGGAAGAGCAGGGGCAAGAAGAAGAAGACTATGCCTCAGATTGCTGATGAGATTCATAAACACGCTCCCGCACATCTCGTTCATGAAGCCAGAAAAAGTATACACTCTGGTATGAGACAGATTAGATCTGCGGGTCGATGGACTCCAGAACCGGGAGGTATTGGTGAGGGAACTTTAATTTCTAGGCCTAGCGGGAGATGGGATATGGGAGATCTGAAGTATGGGACGAAAGTGACTTCAAAGGGTACTTCTACATACCAACCCCCAAGACATTCCTCCGAGTTCCATGAGTTCGGAATAAAGGATGTCTTTAAGAGGGCTGGAAAGGCACTTGTAAAGGGAGCTAAGAAAGTTCTACCAAAGGGTCCAAAGTTCAATCCCAGCCGTAGAGATGCGATGAAGCACACAGCGTTAGGTGCTGCCCATGTTGCTGTTGGTGGTTCTCCTGCGAGTCTTGCTGGTCATGCTGCCTTGATAGCTGGGGCTAAGACTGCGAATGACCTTACTCATAACCATCTGGTTGGTGGCGGGAAAATGAAGGCAAAGCATATCCACATGATATTGGGTAAACCCGATCCGTGGGATCCAGAAGAACGCCAAACCCATCGCCCACATGTAGGAAGTCACCACCATCTCAATACTGACAAAAATAAAGAAAATATATACCCTCAAAGGCCCGGAGATGAGGGGGGTACTCGTGATGCCGTTATTCCGGGCATGCCAAAGCATGATGAAGAGGAATATATCTCCCACCAATCGGAAAAGACTCCTACAAAGAGAGCAATATCCGCACATCGTAAAGCGGAAAGAAGGGTGAAATGGAGGGGAGAAGTTTATGCGAATAGGACAATGGCTAAGAAGAGGGGTTTCAAGAGTCACGAAGAACTTATGAACTCTGAAATGACCCTCGATGAGTACAATAAGTACAAGGAGGAGCATACAAGTCACATAAGAAAATTCGCTAAAAGGGCCGGTGCAGCAGCATTACGGTGGGGGAGAGGGAAGGTTCTTGAGAATCTTAAGGAGAAGATCAAGAAGAAGAAAGAAGCTAACGAGTGGTTTAAAAAGAGGGCGAGGAAAGCTCTGCAAGAGGACATAGCAGATCGGGTAGCAAAGAATCGTCTTAGGCGTACATTGGAAGAGCATAAGAAGAAGACCGTTTTGGGGGATTGGGGAAAGGAAGCTAAAAAGATAGGTGCTGACCAGAGGAAGAGAAGAGAAGAAAAAGAGGAGCGTGACAGGTGGGAAGGAAGAGTTCGTAGGGGTCGTGGACACATGGGATTCCAAGAGTTATCTGATACATCTAATTACTTCAGCGAGGGATTGGTTAATAAGTTATTTGCCTCTGGGCCAGATCCTATACCTGAACCGGACCCTGATGGACAGAGAAGAAAAAAGAAGAATCGAGACAGAAGATCTTGGCGGGATCATGAAAGGAGAAGGAAGCAGGGAAAAGATCCTTTCACTAAAAGAAAACCCAAGCTGACTGAACATGATGCGAAACAGAACAAACGCATTAAAAAGCTCGAAAAGCGTCTCACGAAACAGAAGGGAAAGCAGGAGAAGATTGCTCGTAGAGCACAGGCTGGAGTTGCCTATCCAGTCATGAGACTTGCCTCAACCTTCCGTAAGCCAGCCCGGAGTGAAAATCAACCGGCGACTGGCCTTCAGGAGTTCTACGAGTTCCGATCCAAGAGGGATTACAAGAAGAACAAGAGGAACACAAACAAAACACCTTGGTCAGTCAAGGGACGGAAAACCAAAAGACCTCCGAGGAGAAAACGACTGACTGCCAGAAGAAGCTTCTATGAGTTTGCTGAGAAGGAACGACGACCACCGAAGAGGGGCTATGAGGAGGATCTGGGAACCGCTCGTGGTAATACACACATGTATACCCCAGAAGAGGGACGGGATAAGACTCGAAGACCAAGCTATTACACAACGACTATTAACGAAAAGGACATCCCGGTAGCCTCTTATAACAAGGCTATGTCCAATGAGTTAGGCGGTGGATTTGATCGTCGTTATGCTAGAAAACACTATGATGGGAATCTTGTTATACATTCAAACCCATCGACTAAGCATATTGACCACTTAGCTAAAGAGGCTCGAAAGAAAAAGGCTATTGGTGTACTACCTAGAACTAAGTCAGATGTGAAAAAACGGGTCAAGGCAACCAAACACAATAATCATCTAAAAGGTATATATACAAGAGATCAGGATGACAATATCCATCACCATGTCTGGGATAATCGAGTAGCCCATCATTATCCTGTAATGAGTATCTTCGATAAGATGGGTCATGAACTGATTACTGGTCATAGTCAGAGTTACGGACATGCAATCACGCCACGATATTCGGCAAGTAAGAAGAGTACGGGAAAACATGATTACTATATAGGTAAGAGCCAAGCAGCCTATAAACGCCATGAACAGGGTAAGCATCTTGCATGGAGTGAGTTTGCTGATTGGCATGACTGGTTCCCAGACGAAAAGAATACTAAGCAGGAATGGAAGAGTTGGTTGCCCGACGATAAGGGTCGTCCTCCGGCTGGTAATTTCTGGGAGTTCATGGCTAAGGGTCGTCGGCATGTAAGAGATGTGAAGAAGCAGGCTGCTGGTGAAAAGGGTATGACCCATACCGGAAAGCATCTTGGTGGTGCTGGTGGAAAGCAAGCAAAGAAGATCAAGGTAGACACAACGATTACTGGTGGCCCAAAGACTACTATGGGTCCGGGTGGTGTTATCAGAAAACTCACTACCGGTGAACTTCAAGGGCAGAGAGCAAGAGCCAAGGAACAACCACGAACAGCCTTGAGCAAGAGAAGGAAACAAGAGCTTCTGGAGGAGTATGAGAGGATTGCGAGAGGAGAGAGAACGGATCTCCATGAGTTTGCCTCTCTACTTAAAAAGCCCAGCCCTAGTACTCTCTTGAGTAATCAGAATCGAAACAAGCCAAAAAATATGGGGGGAGTTTCAGGAATGAGGGGGGCTTCAGGGCCAAGGGGTACTCCTTATAACTGGAAGAAGGACGATAGAAATAAAAGCTCGTTTGGGAAACAGGCGAAAGCTGATCCAAATACTCTTTCAGGTTGGTCTGGTCAGTCTTATTCTGATTTGATGGATTACAAAAAGAATCCCAAGACCGCTGCTGCGGTAGATGCTATTAGTCTTATTGGTGGAGGATATGCAGTTAAAAAGGGTCTTCAAAAGGGTATTCCAGCTATAGGTAAATGGTGGGCAAAGCGTAAGGCCAAGAAGGCTACTGCTGCTGGTGGTCTTGGTTTGGGTTTAGGTGCTTCTGCACTTTTGCGTGGTCGTGGTGGTAGTGGTGGTGGTAGTCGTGGTGGTGGTGGCGGTAAGTCAGGTGGACCGAATCGTAGTCTTGTATCAAGAATGAGACGAAATAGGCCGAATCAGAATGGTCGTGGTCCGGGAGTAACATCAAAGGCCGATCAGCGTGGAGAGTTAATGGAGGCCTTGCAGAATAGGGTTTCCGCTATGGAGAAAACTCAGGCCAAAGGAAGATCGGCAAATAGGCGTAGGCGGGTAATTCAGGGGTTGGGTTCTCTTGGATCTCAGAGTGCTGCTCATGGCCGTAGGCGAAAACAGGAAATGGATAGAGGGGTTAGATAGTATGAACCTTAACGAATTTGCTATGGCTCGAAAGAACCCCAAGACTAATCAGGAAATAGCTTATAACCAGACCTTAATACCAAATGAACGGAAAGAGAAGGTTAGAAGGGCAATGGCTGCTCGTTATCATGCAACTGGTGGAAAGGAAGGCTATGTTACTGCTCATCCAATAGATCGAGGAGAGGCTGCTTACTGGAAAGCTAAGGTCTCTATGGATAAGAAGGGTAGGCAGAGTCGAATAATTAAAGAGATAAGGAAGGGCAGTAAGATGCATGAGTTCTATGCTCCCTCAATTAAGCTTCGATCTTTTCGTCCCGGTCATTTAGAGTCTGATGGAAGAAAGCGTGGGGGGAAGGGAAAGAAAATGATGACACCCGGAAATTATAAATTTGGACTAAGTAGTGTAATTCCTCCTGAAGTTGCTCGTGCGAAATATATAAGCAAGAAACGGGAGGATAGGGGGATGTCTCCTGAAGGGTTCCAGAAATGGAAAAAGAAACAGTCAGGCCCGAAGATTAGACCGTGGCCTCCAGAACGGCAGGGAGGTAAAGGTAGATCTCTTAAGCGGAAGGGTCGTTGGGACTATCCTCACAAAATGCACGAGTTTGACGATAAGTATCGTGGTCTTACGGAACAACAGTACAGGGCCAAGGTAGCTAAGGAACAGGCACATAGATCCGAGGTTCGTTCTTTAGGTGAAAGTCCTACCAAGGGTCCGGGTCATAGGGTTCAGAAGGATAAGATGGCTGGTCTTGGTCGTGCGGGTGGCCTTGATTCTGAAGGCAATCTTGTACCTCTCCACAGAGGATTCCTTCCGGGAGCTAGAGCTAAGGGTCGTGGAACTGGTCGGCAGGAGGGAAGGCCGTCTCTTTCTGAAGTAAGATCTCGTATGCCTAAACCTAAACCGGGGGATGATTTTAAAGGAAATGAATTTGGAGACCCAATGAGAAACTTTAGTGACGAACAATTTATCTTATTCTTTGCCAACCAGCACCCAGAACTCTTTAACGAGCTTGCTGGAGAATTTCACGAGTTCGGGCTTAGTAGTGTCGCTCCTGTAGGAAATCTTAAAAAGGTTGGAGGGGGAGGACCGATTGGGGGAGGAACGGTGTCAGGCCGAAAAAGGCGACTAGACCGAACTAACGAGATTGCCGAGGATGAGTGGATAGCCAAGCTGGAACGGGAAGGGTCTCTAAGGAGACAGAACACTCCCCCCTATGGCGGTAAGGCCAGCGAGTTCGGAGACTATGAGGAGTTCGGTGCGAGGCGTAGTGCAGGAAGGATAGAGGGACGACATACTGAATCCGTAAAGGCCTCCTCTGGGAAGGTGGGATTAAGAGGAACGGCTGGAGATACTCCTTCGTGGTCTGGTAGCGACTATCTTGGAAGGCGACAGAAGAAGGGTAAATTCTACTTAGATTCTGATAGAAGGGCCGGACATCAGCAGCGAAGAGGGGCTATACAGTCAAAACCAAGTCTTCTTCATCGAGCAACAAAGGGTCTTATAGGTAAGTCTTTTGATCCAGAAGGAGAAAACAAACCCTTGGCTGGTGGTAAGACTAAGGGGTTAATGAGTTCTGTACCTAAGCATTCTGAATTTTCTCACTTGCACGAATTCAAATGTAAGCGTAAATTGGCTTTGGGTAGGGAAATGCTAAGATTCATGGAGGGCAGTTATGCCTAACGAATTTCGTATGGGAATTGCCAATGAGGGTGAAAAGGAATTGATCCGTCGAGTAGACAAAAAGGACATTCCCAAAGCCATCATGGAAAAGTTTGATGACAACGAAGGAGATCACGAAATGTCTTATTTGCCTCTGAAGGGATATCCTGCTGGACATGGAATTCCCGGTGGAACTATGGGACGCAGTAAGCAGAAAATGCCGAAGGGCAAGGGTTCCCCGCTAAAGGGACACCTCTCAGAATTCGATGAACATGATAATAGCGAGTTCGAGGAACATGATTTTGATGATGGTGGTTTCTTTGATGAGCAGGAGTTCAGCGAAGATCAGTTGGCCGAGTTTCAGGCTGCTGAGCACTTTCAGGCTTTTGCCGATCAGCAGCAGATGATGTTCAGCGTTCTTGGAGCTATTGCCGAGCGTCTTGGAATGAACTTCAATGAGGATGGTTCTTACTACTTCTCTGATGAAGAGCCTGAATATCCTCTGAGCGAGTTTGATGAGCATGGTGAGGGTGGTAGTCATTTTGCCGACAAGGATAATGATAAGGACGATTGGGATGATGATTCCGATGTTCGTCCCCCTTCGGAGCAGAAGGAACCCACGGCTATGAAGTACGAGGAGTTTTCGGACCCTGCTCTTAATAGTCGTATTACCGCTCTTGAGATGCGTGAAAAGAAGCGTAATCACTCTGATAGTGTTAATCAGCTTGTGGACAATTACGCTGCTCAGCTTAGTGAGTATCACCTCGATAGTGAAGATGTTGAACGCATGAGGGAGATTGCTTTTTCAAGTGATAACCCAAAAGCTGCTCTTCATCAGTTCGCTCAGGTTGTAGCTAAGAATGTGCCTACTGATCCTCCGCATACTTTTACTGATTATCTCAGCCATGAGTCTTTAGGTCAGAATGTTCCCTCCGAGGTCCAGCAGTTTGCTGAGTATGGCCCGGATATGTACGCTGCTGCCGAATCGCTCTGGCAACCGTTTCAGGAATATAAGTCCTCAACTAATTCCAAGATTGAGTTTAAGGATTATGTGAAGGCTCAGGGACAGTTGGGGTCAACTACGAATACAGGAGAAGGAGTCTGAAATGGCTACAGCTTTAACAGCCCCAAAAACTCTAAGGACCAGAGGAGGTAGCGGTCAGACTGATGCCTTTCCGGTTGCTAGTGGGGTAACTATCTATAACGGATCACTTGTGTGGTATGACAATACTGTTGGTAGGATAACAAGTACCACTCCAACCAGTACCGATCTTACTAACAAGAGGTATGACTTCTTAGGTATCGCAATACCCTCTACTAATAGCGTATTGGGCGTAGCAGCCATCGCAGATACTCCGATGTGTCCGGTAAGTACCGGTGGGGTTATTGTTGAGGGTGTCAATGTCCTTGGTGCTGATGTAGAGGCCGATGGTGGCAACGCCGTGTATGCGAGAAGCAACGACATGCTGGATGCCGATGGCCCCTCTGATGCAACTACCGGAACCAGTCTTAGAGCTATTGGGTATATATGTCGTTGGAATAGTGCTGCCGATCAGGATGTTCAGTTGTTCGATTCCAGCGTATCCAAGTCGCTCGTAACTACCTATCACAACAAAACCGCATAATAACGCTTAGGAGAATTAGATATGCCAGCCGGTATTGGAACACCAGTAATTGCGGGGGAAGCCTTCGCTGCTGGTCTGCGTACAGAATTCCTGAACCTGTACGAGAGGCGATATAAAGCCGTTCAGGAGCGTTTGTCTCAGGTAATGAGACTCAATATCCCTTCTACTCGTAATGAAGAGGATTATTTCTACTACGAATCGGCTCCGCATGTTAAGCGTTGGGTCCGAGGGGATGAGATGTCCTCTAAGGGATTCAAGGGCGTAAAGTGGACCGTACCCAATTATGAGTGGGCTGAAGGGGTCTCGTGGCATTTTGCCGATAGGCAGGATGACCAGACCAAGAGTTTGGTGGATCATGCTCGTGGCCTTGGAGAGTCCTATGCTCTTCTTCAGGAGCGTGTTTTCTTCCAGTTGCTTACTGGAGCCGTAGATCCTGATCTTCTTCCTGATGCCTCTACGATGACCTGTCCCGATGGTGCAGTTCTCTTTAGTGGTACTCATGGAGACAGCACCGCTCGCTTTGGTGTATCTGGTGGAAACACCTTTACTGGTAGTGGTGGATCTTCACCTACTGTCTCTACGATTCGTGCTGACTTCTTTACGGCACTTGAGAGATTCAAGAGGTTCCAAGATACTGAGGGACAGCCCCTTTGGAATGATAGTTTCCTCGATGGACCGTACATAATTCTTTATCCGGCCCAGCTTGAAGAGCAGATGCGTGAAGCGTTTACTCAGAGGTATCATGTTCATAGTTCTGCTGGACTTGGTTCTAATCTTCATACCCCGGCAGTCTCTAATGTAGTCCTTGATAGTGGCCAGAAGGTCCAGCTTTGGGGAACTCAGAGGCTTACGGATGTCGATGATTACTATATCCTTATGGCTTCTTCGGATGTTAAGCCGATCTTCAGTCAGGAGCGTCAGCCCCTCACAGATGTCGTTGAGACCTTCGAGAACTCAGATAGCGTTCGACGGACAGGAATTGAGAGTATTCGGTTCCTCAGTCGTCATGGATTTGGTTTGAGTCTGCCCTATTCGATTATTAAGGTTACAAGCTAACCTACCCGTCTTATCTGCCGAGGTTGGTTTGCATTGAGCTAACTTCGGCAGATTTTATCTTATTTAATAAGGGGAAATTATGGCTAAAGATAAGCAGAATAAGAACGAAGAGATACTCGCTGAGAGTGAGAAGAAGATCGTAGATGATCTGGTTAAGGATGTTAAATCTACGGAAACTCAAGCAGAGGTATCCAAAGAGTCCTTAGAAAAGAAAAAGGTCAGTCGTAATCCTTACGATAAGGTTCTTGAACTGGCCGAGAAGACGGTTGTAAAGAAGGATAAGCATTACGCTTGTATAATGAAGGGTCTTCCTCGTGCCTATATTTCTGCTGGCCCCTTCACGATTCCTGCTTTTTCAGCCAAGCTCGTAGATACCGGTACTGGATGGATGGAGCTTTCCGCTCCGACACCGGGAGCTTTCTATGACTATACGACAGAAGAGGCCGAGCAATTTGTTGAGGAAGTCAAATCTAGAGTTGTAGTCTGGAGTGATCCTCAGAAAATGCGGTGTACGATCTATAAACACAATGCAAGAAACAAGGTTCCGGGGGCTTCGGCTGAACCTCTTGCTAAGTATATCGTGTTTGAGGCAGCAAATGACATGACAGCCGAACAGGTCTTGTCACCAGAGCAAATGAAAACTATGTACGAAAAGGCTGAACAATGAGTTATCTAAGACCTGAAATATCTGGGGAGTTGCCGATATGTACCGAGTGGCTGGTAGAGGATATTTCCTCTGGT
>Ga0209349_1001275_pt1 | contig 12532 bp, 2 predicted proteins | sample ETNvirnome_2_130_FD_184067 | JGI IMG/M metagenome (GOLD analysis project Ga0209349, IMG submission 184067) | Marine viral communities from the Pacific Ocean - ETNP_2_130 (SPAdes) (version 2) | ecosystem: Environmental > Aquatic > Marine > Oceanic | place: Pacific Ocean | collected 2013-06-22
CTGATTAATTTCCACGCAGATTACACTACAACCAACTGTGTTTGGATCTCCGACGCCGTGGTAATTTCTGCCAGCGCACCAGAATCCTATCATATTGCCATGGCATACGAACAGGGAGCGGCTCCACCCCTGGTTTACATCAATGGGTCTCCTATAGCCGGCACTCTCACCAGCACTGCGGCCGGCGTACTGAAGCCCCTAACCAGTCCGTCATGTGTCGGATATTCGGAGGTAGCCGGCGGCGGCGGAGGCCGAACGGATCCTTTCCACGGCACTATAGCCGAGGCTAGTCTGTGGAAGGAGAAGCTAAGCGCAGCGGAAATCCTAGAGATCTATAGTCGCGGTAACGATTATGATTTACCTGGACCCCAAGATTTGACGGGCCACTCTGCCTATAGTGATCTTGTTGGGTGGTGGCGATTTGGGGAAGGCACTGGATCTGGTCCGTATGCCGGTGGCGAAGATTCTGTTCAGGCTTCCCCTTATTACATTTATGATCAAAAGAATGAGATCAACCTTACAGGTGGAATTGGGAGATGTCGACAAGAGCTAATCTACTTTAGTTCTAGCTACTTAGACGTAGCCGGCGGCGGAACATGGACGCCTTCAACGACCACAGAAAACGCAGGGGGCAACTACTTCGGCCACCGTCAGAACATGCCCAGCTTATTGAGCAACCGCTTCGCCAGTACTACCAACTACACAGTCAACAACCGAACTAGCAACGAGTCGGTTTTTGTTAATCGCTTTGCGGCCCCCGGTGGCCCTGAAGTTAGCTCCTTGGGATATTTAGACATCGCGGCCGAAGAAAAGTCAGTATATAATGCCCTGCCGTGGAGAAACTTGGCCGTCCGAAGCTCCGGATCGGGTGAAGAAAACAGCCCGGCCACAATCAGAGTGATGGATCAGCTGAACAAGCAGCGAGGGCTGAGAACGCTCCTTACGCTTCACTCTGGCAAGTTTGGCTTCGATCCGACATACGGCTCTGTTTCGGCGCTGACGTATGTTACGCAGCCTTCCTATCAGAAGAATCCAAGAAATACTTTGAGCCAGTTAAAGTTCAGCGGGGTTCAAGGGTACGCCGAAGAAGGCGCAGTTTCCACCGGCTCTGTATATGACAACGCTTATGTAAGTTATTCGATCCCAAGAAGCGACCTTCAGTATTCTTGGATTACGTCGTCTTATGTAACCTCGCGCATATATGGGCATGCGTGGGGAGATAGCTTCGTATCCAACTCATCCGGGGTATACCAGGCTATCGATTTTGTCTCCTCCAGCAACATTAGCGCCGCAGGGCTTAAGGTTGACTTTGTTAACATGAATACATTGATCAACGACCCTCTCGACTTGGCTAATAATATAGTGAGCGCTTCCAGCGGAGACTATCGTAATACAGCCTTGGGCACATTGACAATCCCCGAAATGTTAAATGGCTTGCTTCTTCATAGGCGTGGAGCATACGGGGTAAACACTTGGATGCAGATTAGGGGGGGCGATAACCCCATCGCCAGGAAACTCCGCGAGAGAAACTTAATCTCGTATGTTCGCAAGAATTCTTATGGATACCCACTAAAGGCCGGCCCGGGCTCGACGGGCGTTCTACCTAAGTTTGGCAGTCTACAGAAGTATTACGAGGCGCCCGTGATCCAGAAATATGCGCCATTAAAACAAATATTACAAATTAATACTTTGACCCCTGAAAACACCACCGTTCAAAAGAGTGTCGTAATGCAGAGCAGTTACGCAAATAGCTTGGCGGCGTTTAGCAATGTTATTCTCAATAACCGGTATAACGTAAAAGAGGATTCTAAGGTTGCATACGATAAGATTAAGGATCTTTACTTAAACAACGAGGATAAGAATCCCAACAGCCCCGTTAATGAGCTGGGAAGGGTGCTTTACAAAGAAACAGTATACCCGGCCTCTATCAACGTTCTTTCTAGCAGTATTCGCGGAAGGGAGAGTTATCAAAACAATTTCTGGAGGAACAAGCGCTCAGATAGAACAGAAACTGGTGCGGCGGACCTCCTCGATCTTTCCGATACAACCATAACTCAAAGCATGTGGCCGCTTGATGCCGATGAGGACTTTGTAGGTGCAGGCTCCACTCGCGCTCCACGCTATGAAGCAAACTCCTTCTCGGGCTCGGGCGTATTACAGAATTCTTATTGCCAGGTCCATAACGGCAATATCATGAATATAACGGCGTCCGCTATGTACGCGCGCCGTAATACCATCGAGAATATAGCTAGCGCGGTTAGCCCGGTAGGGGGTATTCGCCGCTCGATCCCCGGGCTTCGCCGCAACGGAACTGTTCTCTATAATTGGAAATACCTGTGGCCCTATAATGGCCCCACGGCCCTAAATAATCTTTTTGCCGGTCAGACCTTGTGGGAAACTCCCAAGAACTCTGGAAAAAACCCTTGGTATAACAGCTATAAAGATTTCGCATCTCAAATGCGCCTCTTTGGTAAAGAATATTCGGTTGTTCCCGAGTTTAAGATGAGCGATCACATTGATTATTATGTTACAACCGCTAAAGGCGACTTCTTGGCCAATAACTTAAATATTTTTGAAGTCACCGGGGGGCTAACCGATAGAAATAGAAGCGACGAAGCTGATTTCTATAAAACATATTCTACATCTGATTTCTTTAAACTTTTTGAGGTGGTTCGCAATGAGCATGCAGAGATCGCCGATCCTAGCGCGGTTTCTTTGAGGTGTAAAGCTTTATTGAAGCTCCTCCCATATGACGGCTTTTACCCAGCTGAGAGGACTGTTCAGATGGCACGTCAGTTCTCAGCGTCTTATGGGGCGAATGTTACTTATACGGGCACCCACGCAACGAGTTCGAACATCGCCGCTCGTACTTTTATGGCGCCGTTCTTCGCACCCGGCCTTATGTATAATACTATCAAATCTGGCATTGCTGTAGACTATCCTATGTTTTCTGCAAGCTTGGGTGTTGCCGGACTTCCTAGTGTTCAGACCCTCGGCGGAATGCTGCAAGCGAATAATCATAGCGTTTTCTTGTCTGGTTCCGGCGGCCTGGGGCGCTTCCACTATCGTATACCATTTGAGGCTCTAGTAGAGCCCGAAAAATATATTACTGATAAGGACATGATCGATCTGGAGCCCCATCCTAGTTGCTCCATTAATGTTACGGCTTCATGGGGAGGCCAGGGTGACACTCTCTATAAGATGATGGCGCACAATTTTATGGCCGAAGTGCCCGACTTTTTCCTCCCCGAAGGTAAAATGCAATCACTGGTCTCCAAGCCCGAAGGGCAGTTTGAGGCCGTGAAAGAGAATCGAAAATATGCAGCCCGTATTAAGGTGTATAAGAGTTTGAATGTAGCATCTTTCCGCACAGGAACGTTGGGATACCAAAATCCTTTCATACCCCTTCAGGACGAAAACGGCAGCTATTACCCAGATATTTTTGAAACCTTTACAATGTATAGCCGCCCCTCTGCTTTTGGCCCCCCATGTGGTTGCGGGGAATATCTAGAAAGTAGCAAGGCATCTTCACCCGCAGGCTACACCAACATTAATGTTGTTTATTCATCAGGTGGCGGACTGAATATGCCCTTTACTCCTCCATATTATAATGGCGAATGTTGGGCAGATATTATATTTACCTCCCCTCGCAGTTCGACAACGGAAAATCCAATCACGTTGCAGGAGATCTTCTCTGCCGACAATCTGGCGGTTACTTACACTCGTATCGGCAACGACTGGACCGACAATGCGTCCTCGGACACGCTTTTTCATGCCAACAACGTAGAGTACAACTCAATGCAACTTGATGCTTCCCTTAACCTTTTTGGCAAGGCAGAAATTAAGAAACTCCGTTATGACGCTGAAACTGGAAAACCACTTGACGCAACCGATGATATCGAGAGCGTTTGGGCTATTCAGCCGAAGTTCGAAACCCCCATGATGAACTTTAGCGGCGCTTTCGGCGATTTAACGATTCCAACGTGGGGGAGCGCAAGCTGTGCTTTTGGGATGTGGCATCAATATGGAACGCTTCCTAACGATCCCTCAAAGGGGATTTTTATGCAGATTACGGATATTCCGGCTAACTATATAGAAAAGGCCCTCGCCGGCGATCCTGATTTAACTGGCTCTTTGGTTGATGTGGTCGGCTTCGGCACAAAGCCGCAAAGACTTGGCCAAGTAGCGTCGTCTAAGATTATTCGCGAGGCCATCGTAGCAGTACCATTCATTGAGAGGAAGTCCAAGCGTAAATTCTTTAATATTGCAAAATCGAAGATTAAGAAAGCCCTTAACGCTCAAGAGGGTGGCTCCATCAAACAAATGGTTGATGCTATGCAACGGTATGTGTTTCCCCCCACCATGGATTTTGTCGCCAATCCAGAGAGAGTGCGTCCGTTCGCTATGTACATCTTTGAGTTTGAACACGCCCTTAACATGCAAGATTTGTCTGATATTTGGCAAAATCTGCCTCCTCGCATTGGCTATGCGTTTGATGATGAGTCAAATAGTTTTAAGGACGGTAACGGTGTTATGAGCAACGAAATCATGCAAGAATCCACCATTAGCCATGAACTTCTAAAAACAGAGCTATTGAGCGATTTCCCCAATAAGGTTCAATGGATGGTCTTTAAGGTGAAGCAGAAAGCGCAGAAAAACTATTTTAATAAGGTGATAAATGACCAAGTTAATCCAGTGGGCAAGTTCGATCGTACTCTTGGGATCCAGGTGGGACGCAAGGACTCTACTAAAGAGTTTAATCCCGAGTATAGCTACAACTGGCCATATGATTTCTTTTCCCTGGTTGAACTAGTTAAGATAGACGCAGAAGTCGAGCTTAAAAAGAAAAAAGATAGCTAAAAATGACGTTTTTTAATAAAAAAGAAGAAGTGATCGATTTGGAGCTTACTTCATATGGAGAACAAATATTGGCGGAAGGCAAATTCAAGCCGGTATATTATGCTTTTTTTGATGACGATATTCTTTATGATGCCGCGTGCGCCTCCATTACGGAAATACAAAATGCCGCCGAGCCAAGAATCCAGGATAATACCCCCCAGAGAAAGGTGCAGTATTGTTTTAGCGGCCTTGAAACTCGCCTAACAGAGCAAATACGAACCATCCGTGAAGATAACGCAGTTAGTGTTGAAGAGATGGAAGAGATACTGCAACCAGTTATTGATAGAAACTACGCTTTGTGTGAGCCTTTGGGCACCATGGATATTGGGAGCAAGTACGCCCCTGCGTGGAACATTCAGGCTCTCCGCGGCGAGCTTTCCGGGGCTCTTAACTATATGACAAGCTCTTTGACCGCCGTTAAAAGGATACCACAGCTAACCTTTGACTTAAACTATGATACGGCAATTGGGAACATAAACTTAAATGATATGGAGGGCCCCATTGCTGCGGCCCGAATCAGTGATATTTACCCCGATGGTACCTTCTTGTATTCGACTCGCAATGAGACCGATCTCATCCTCAGCATTGATGAAGAAAATACGCCTCTTGACACCGACTATAGCATTGAGGTCTTTTTAGTGGAGTCGGGCTCACTGGACGCCGAAGAGGTGCTGCAACCGCTTATGTTCGAAGAGGATGTGCAGTATGTTGTAAATGATATTTTAGTTGATAACCCAGCGATACCTCGCCAAAGAAGACTAAACTCGTCTTTTGTGGAATATTATTTCCAAGTAAACAACGATTATGAGATCCCTGAAGAGGAAATCTGCCCATTGGTCCAAGAGCTAGAATCTCGTGGTATCCATGTTGATGATATATTGTACGATTGTGAAGAGATTCTCAGGATCAAGAAAATGGATATTTATCCCCCAGGTCCGGATGCCGAGTGCTAGAATAGGGAAGATATATGGCAAATGTTAATGAAAAAAGCCTTCTAACTTCGGCGATGCCTAGCGTTTATGTTAGGAAGATTATCTTGGAGCCCGGGCCCTCTATATCAACCAAGAGGTCTACTGTCGTCGATAAATCGCGGCCCGTGCGTAAAAGAAGAACCAAGAGCGGCCCACTGCGCTATCAGGCCACTCCAATGACTAAGGGCGTTTATAATAAACAGGCGGGCTCCCTGCAGACGAGGCTTGAGGTCGCCGTCAAGGATGTAGTGTTAAAGGGAAAAAATAATCAGAGCTGGCTATTTGACGACTCCCAAGCCAAACTCATAAAACTTAAGGCCATTCAAAGTACGAATCTCAAGCTAACAAAATATCTTACGAGATCCAACTACTTTAACAAGTGTATGGTAAAAATCCCCCAGAGGTTTACTGAATTTATAGATTATGAAATAAAGGAAATGACACTCGTTCCCGAGGGCGCCGCCCGCGGAAAGCTCTCAGAGTCCTTCCTTACTGGTACCCCAAATCATATTGCGGGGATTTATCGTAATTTTACATTTAACGCACCAACTTCCAATCCCAAGCATCTAACCTATTTTGTAGTTTGTGAGTTTCATTCGGACACTAATGACTTGCAACAAGACACCATTCACGGTCCTGTTGTTGTGGAGCGTGTGATAAGTGCATCTTCACTAGTTGAGGAATCTTTTATCTTTAAAGACGCGAACGGTAGTATTTGGGGTGGCCCCGTACATTATACCAAAGCAACAGGATGGATGGAGGGGGCTTTCCATGGCCCCCATGAACACGGAAGCTTAACCAGAGAACGGCTTCCAAACCTAAAAGTTCAAGATTTAAGAATATTTGACGAGGTGGCCAAGCTTCCTATTACGCTAACGCCCAATAGGGCCACCAACATGGCTAAAACCGATTATCTTTCCGACTTATACCTCACAAGAGATAAGGACGGAAATTCTTTGTTGCTTTTTCATTTTAATCATTTAAACTATATGATTGATCGCTCTAAATTCGGCCCCCTCCTGAAAACTTCCTCTTCTGGGGTGCAGCAACGCATCCTTTCGCTTTCACCTATATTAAATATAGAAATATTTCGACGCCGTGTGACATTGAGGGAGGGGCTAAATCGGCTTCAAAGCTCGGCCGAACTCAAATATGAGTTCAACCAGATGGATCCAGATCCAGAAGCAATAGTGGCCTCTACTGCGGATCGACAGCGCCAACTACAGTCAAGATCCAAATACACAGCTACCGGGGAATACTATAATCGATTCACGGTTTTGCCCACTGGCCAGAACCCTCCTGCTGGCTATAAGTTCTTTGGCAAGATTGAAGAGGTTGCAGCTTACCAAGAAACGGGCCTGCGAACCTTTTCCGTGGTCGATGCCGATATGGCCGGGATTACAGATGGCGTTTACCAATATGGAGTGCGTATTAAAGTGCAGGACGGAACAGCGGCTTTCTTAAAAAGGAACATGACAGAGTTAAGCAGATCTGCGGAGATGCTCGAAGCTTATTTTGCCTCTTCCGAAAGGCCCGCCCACTTTCAGCGTACTTTGCAGAGATTTACAGAAACATTTTGGCGCCTTTATACCAATCGAGGTGGTCGCATAGTGGAGCCTTGGCTAGGCGCTATAGTGAAATATATTGAGGTGTTGGACTTGGCGACAAATATTAGTGGCGATCAAAAATATAAACTCTCCAAAGCACTTTATTCGGTTATAAGTCCCTATACGGGAAGACCTTCGGGTATTTTAAGATTTATTGAAATGGTGAGAGTGCTGGAGACACAGGTGTTCCAAATCACTAATATTGCTAAAGAATCTCATGCTAAAGATCGCAGCGCTATTTCGCAGACCACAATAAATCGAACCATAGACTTAGAACACCAGTTTCCTGAAACGTTTGATTCTAATGTTTTAAAGAATACTGGTTTTGATTATTTTGGCGTTAACACGACCGACGTCGGAATTCTACAACTTAGAGCTGGCACCTTTAAGACCAGAGTTGATACCGAGCTAAATAGATATGCCAAAACGACCTTTACGGCCGAGGAGGCGGTTGAAGCATCAAAATCTCTTTCTCCCACAGATGTTGAGGTTTTGGCCGCTGACGGAGAAAAATATACTCATATTGCGCCGGCATATTTAGAAGTTTCAAACACAAAGATAAACCTTCTATCGGCCAATATAGACCCGCTTGATTATGTTACTGCCACCGCTGTTGTCGATAGTATCCTTAAAAATCCAGCGGCCCGATCTGTCAGTGTTCCTGCCTCCGCCCCGGCTCTGGGCCTAATGGCTATGGCGAGCCAAGGGGCGTCGTTAGAACGCCTAACGTCGCTAAACTCTTTGGCGGTGGAAAACGCGCGGAGCATGGGGATTGAGATTGACACTATCCCTGAACTCGCCGAAGAAGCAGAGACTCAGTCCGAGCTGCCATCCGGGGATTATCTAGGCGGCGCAAGCCCGTTTGCCGTCGCCACAGCTGCGGAGCCCACAGTTACGGTAAAACAGGTGTCCGAAGACCAGGACATTTTAGCGGTAGCTTCCATATTGGGGCAATCGGAATTATCCAGTTCGCCAAACGCATCAAAAACCCCCATTTCTTTTGACTTAACGCGAGATGATAATTTCATTAATAGGAGAATACGCCCCAATCTTCAAATGGAGGGGGTAGTTCAAGCCAAAGGCAGCATGACGGCTGCGTTGCAAGCTCTTCCCAAGCAAATCAGAATGTTGACCCTAAATAAAGAAAATCTTTATGGCGATGAAGAAGACGCCCAAACCAACGGGTTTATCTATAATTTTGCGATGCTGCGGGCCGTAGAATATCTTAGTGGCTATACAGGTCGATCTCTAAAAAGGCCAGTTTGGAAACTCATAACTTCTAGCGTACTCGATAATATCAAAGTTCCTCTTATTTGCCGAATCAACAGATATAATAATCCGGCCACAAATGTGGGCGGCTATGACAAGCTAGACCAACTACCGGTATATAATGAGTTTTTCTTGCTAGCGCCAGAAGCTTCTGGGGTTTCCCCTGCTCTTGTAAAGCCCATAATTTCGGGAGCCAAAATATCTTCTGCGACCCGAAGCCGCCCTGGAGGCTTTATACGTTCGTCTCTTCTCCGAAGCCCGGCGAAAGAAATCGCCCAAGAACTATTTAGATATGAAAACGCTCAAAGGAGCTTAGGTTTGCAAACCGATTACGCGCTCACTCGCGTTCCGAAGGCCCCGGCCAACAAATTTGGGTCGACGGCCGGCGTTCAGCAAAAAGCAACATCAAAAGCTTCTCCAAAATCCTCCACACCTCGCCGCCGCGGCAGGAGGGGTAACAAGCAGATGGCGAAAGGCAGCTATTAAATGGCCGATCTAGATTCTGGTGGGTCCGAATGGTCTGAGGCAATACCTCCAGGCGTAGCCGACAGCGTACAGTTTGATTTAAGCACGGCTGGGAAAAACAACTTTATTGTTAACGCGAACAATACGACCACCCCTGTGGGGAAGCAGGAGCCTATTAGGAGTGATTACGGAGCACTGTGGAATGATCCTTCCATTGGAAGTTTCAATATACCGCCTAGCTTGGAGTGGGGTCGGAATAGTATATCTACCGTTAATAACGCCAAAATTCAGGCAATAGTTTTCGAGCCCCCTAACGACCATGCACCAGGCTCTAAGGCATGGAGCCAGTTTGGTTATAAAGATCAGGTTATAAGGGTTTATCCAAATACTAGCAAGTTTGAGAGCTATCTGGACTGGATAGCCCATGTGGAGTTCGCCTACGCTACTCGCGCGGCCCTCGGCGGTACCGGCACAGACTATTTTGATTATGCTACTGAATATGCTTCTCCCTTCACGCCACGAGAATCATATAATCTTCCGGATTTAAACGGTATTTCAGTTGCCAGCACACACTTTAGTTATAACTTTTATATTGAGAAGTATGAGAATATTGTCGATAGACTTAATATTGAAGAAAGAATCTACCCCAATCTTTATACGTTTTACATTGAAAAGGATCGAGGCGCGCCGGGATTTCTCGGTGGAGATATTCAGGGTACCGACGTCGCACTCGACGTCGATGTTACCGCAACGGGCTGGGGCTCCTCAATCACCGCCCCACAGGTTTTTAGCCCCAGTTATAATGATAAATACACATTTAATGATTTTGTCACCTTGAATCGGGCCATCGATAGCGTCTTTATTAACTCACTTCGCCCTCGCCGCGGAGAAACTGGGATTATAGAAGCGCGCGAGAAGGTCGGCGAGACCGATCGGGCCGAGTATTTTGACGTCTGGGCTAGCCAATATCCTTCTGTCGATATAGATTATGTTTACGACCCGTTCGATCCGGGAGGCACCTCCGTCGCGCAGAACCGAGCGCGAGGCTTGGACATCATAATGAGGAAATATTCGGCCATTATGATTCCGGCGAGCACTTTGGAGATAGCGCAAGTCGAATATAACGCCTATAAGCACCTTTTCCCGATGTATTGCGAAATCGAATATAAGCCATCGTTCCCTAGCGATGTGGGCAATACGCTAATAAACACGAAGCTCATGAATAACTTGATGAAGCACGTTTATCAAGATAGCCAGAATAGCGACACCGACAGAGAATATACTTCGACGGGGCATTTTCAAGAAAGTCACGAGATTGTAACGGATACAGGCGCCGTAACCCGCACAGTGGCCGCGTATCAACGTCGCTTATTTGATTTAAACGAGTGGGTTTATGGCGCATTTCAAACTGATGCGGGCACGCTTTTGGAGGACTTGGCCAATAATACCGCTTTCACGGCAGCTGATCGACCGGGATCACATGTGTTTTTACGGAATTTCCGTAACGGCACGCTGGCAAACGGGCTCCCTCAAACGAGGCCTGGCAATGCCCTAGAGGCACTCACCGAGCTTAATGCGAAGCTGTTGTCTTTGACGGCCAACTATTCGCGTTCGTATCAAGAGATACTAGCTGGAGCCCGGGCCTATTCTGAAGATCTGTTTTTCAAGATTGTTAAATATAGAGTGGTCAACGGCGCGCGAGAAGAAAACCCCATACAAACGTTTTATGTGCCCAACAAGGCCATCGGCACTCAAGGGCTTATCAATCTCATCGATACACAGCTCAAGTACGACCAACAATATGACTATGAGATGTTCACATGTAGATTTGTTATCGGATCGACGGTGTTATATTCCAGCGTTTACGTCCCCCCGCCCGAGGCAGAGGACGGATTCACCTCAGAGTACGGATCCTTTGATACTAGCGGGGGTGCCGAGGATAAGACGACATCCGCCACTGCCGGCCCTGCTGCAGGCGGAGGCCCGGCTTCTCCATATGGTGGCGATGGCTGCCCACACTGGTCTGATGACGCTCTTGGATATTTCGAGTGCCAGAACCGTAAAAACACCTGTACCGGTACCTGGGTTGGCAGCCCCACTCGGGCCGGCACATGCGAAGTCTTGGCCTCCGACGTAGAATCCGGCGGTGGTCCGCCCCCTCCGCCCAACCCCGCGGTGGCCTTAGGTGGCTGCGCCCCCGGAGATTATGCATGTGAGATGAGATATAATGGGTGTCAAAACAGCATTGCTAGCAACCCTGAGGGCTGGGCTTGGAGTATTGAAGATCTACAGTGCGAAGAAATTATTGGTTTTGATACCGCCGACGATTTTGACGACGACGACGACGAAGAACTAGATTTTGGGCTAAGCGATGAGGCTTTGGAATATATGGAATGCCCCGAGGGCTTTTATTATCTTCTGGAAGAGGAGCGCTGCGTCGAGCGCGCTGTCTTGACGGACAGCGAGGCAGAGGGCACCGACGCCGACGACGTCGACGAGGCTATGGGCTATGATTCCGCTAGCAACTGCCCCGAGGACGATGAAGATTGTTTAGATAGATTCGCCGACTGCGACACTCTCGCCGTCATCATGGGGCCCGAAGGAACCCCCATTCCAGATCCGCATGCAGATCGCTGGGATCGCGAGACTCTGACGTGCTATGGCGATCCAACCATGGTCTTAATGACTCCGGAACTATGTGCCGACTATTGCCCCGGAGAGTCCATTTGGGTTTCTGATGTGGATTCCCCCACGAGCTGTGATCAGGGGTCTTGCACGGATCCAACCCCGCCGGCCCCAGCGGAAGAAGCGCCCCCGCCTTCTACTCCGGGCCCACCACCTGATTATCGTGTTTCAGTGACAGTTCGTGTCTCCCCTTCTATTAAAGTTATTGAGCTGCCCTACGTCGCCGGCCCTACAACAGATGCATCTTTTTCGCGTGGCACTGTTTTGGATGATCCTCCAATGCCCCCCGAGGTGGATTTCATCCCTTACCGAGGGGTGAACAACCAGATCCTTTTGAACTTGCAGGGCGGCATTGGCGAACGAATGTGGGATCCCATTGTTTTTAATGATCAGGAACAAGTTTATGTGGATCGCTTGAGAGAGATGGTCGCCGACCCCCGAGAGACAAGGATATTGTATGAAAACGATGATCCGTCTGTGGTGTTTGAAATATATCGTTTAGATAAAAAGCCACGCTCTTATTTAGAGGTCAAAAGGGCCGTTGCGAAGCCCGTGCGGGTTATGACACAATCGCCGTTAACCGACAACCGTAGAGTTTCTTCTACTTCTTATCTGGATTCGATCGAGCCAAATAGG
>Ga0209349_1001277_pt1 | contig 12496 bp, 18 predicted proteins | sample ETNvirnome_2_130_FD_184067 | JGI IMG/M metagenome (GOLD analysis project Ga0209349, IMG submission 184067) | Marine viral communities from the Pacific Ocean - ETNP_2_130 (SPAdes) (version 2) | ecosystem: Environmental > Aquatic > Marine > Oceanic | place: Pacific Ocean | collected 2013-06-22
TCAATATAGTAAATGATCTGGCCGCTAGGATTCCCAAAACAAAACTTAAAAATAATGGCAAATACTCCATTTTCTCTCCAAAAAAAAAGAGATCACATTTGTGATCTCTTTGTCAAAACTAATTCTTTTCTATCGCTTGGCGCTGCTTAGTCGTCGCATGATGCGATTCGTAACAGACTCAACCAGCTTGTGCTGCTTGTTCATACCAGACAGGCGCTTGGTTACGCGACGATAAGTCTCTTTCATAACAGCATCTTCGTCGATCATGTTGATCTCGGCAAGTGCTTCCTCATCTTCTTCGCCTTCCTCGCCTACTGCGGGAGCAAAGTCCATTCCGGCTTCGGCAGCTTCAGCTTCTGGGCTCATATCCAGTCCCTCTTCGCCTTCCATGCCTTCTTCGCCACCTGTGACATCAATCTCAACGCCGGTTGCGGCCTCCAGAGCACCAGCTACAACATCAATAAGTGCCTCAACTGCCTCTTCTGGAATATTAGCAAGAGCGCCTTCTGCGCCTTCTTCTTCTGGTGCCATTTCCATTTCCATGGGAGCTTCTTCTGCACCAGGGGGGAAGTCGCCAGCTTCAGGCGGAAAATCCTCTTCTTCTTGTTCGTAAATCTCTTGCTCCTTATAGGTTTCAGTGATGAAGTCACTAGCGAGTGGCTTGAGGTTAGCCAGCTTCATGAATTGACGGACTGTGCTCTCTTCCAAAAGTGTTTTCTTGCTCATAATAAAAATTTCTCCCAGCGCATAAAGCGGTTTTCAATAGTAAATAGTATCCACGAATTAAAAAGTCCTATAAATCGGGGTTCGCTTTCTCTAATATATCAAAAATGTTTTCTATTTCTGTTTCGGCCAATCCAAGCTTGTTCATTGTTTCGCTGCCTTTTTTAATTAGTTCGCTAGACTTTCTAATGTCTTTCTTTTTAACCTGTTTGCCAACTTTCTTGGACGCCTTTATCTTATTCACAAAGGCGAGCACATCGGCATCCTTCTTGATATATCCTGTCATAATTGATCTAAAAAACTCTGACTGAGAAATACCATCTTGCTTAAGGCGAACTTTTAATTCAGCGTGGCTATGGTCAGTGTCGTAGAAAACTATTTTTTTAGTGTTTGTCTTGGAAGACATTAAAAACACATCTCTTCTTTGGTCTCTTCAAACTCAACTAGGGGCTTCTTTTCTTCCAAGCTCTTGCGAACTACTGCAATCTTATCCTTGTAGCCCTGCTGAACCCAGCCATCGTTTCTGGGATTGTTTGCTTCTGCCCACCAATAGTCTAATGTGTGCAGAATTTCTGTTAGTGATGCCTTGTTCATCATTCTTCCTCCTCATCATATTGTAACATCGATAATTTCATCGCGTCATACCAGCACTCCGGGCAATAAAGGCTTACTTTTGCTCCGGCCTGCATTACAACAATTTTCCAAGAAAACGCCATTCTCTCATCTGTATTGTCATATGGCTTACTGCATATTAAGCAACTATTAGGCAAATTTCCCAGCAACGAAAGTCCATTGGATAGCCCAACAATTTCATTCTTTATGTTTATCTCTTTCATCACTCTTCCTCTCCTAATAAATCTCTCTTTATCTCGTTTAACAATTCTACCGCGCCATTCCAACAGTCAGGGCAATAAAGATTTACCACCTCTTCCTTTTCTCGGACAACAACATTCCAAGACATAACCATTTCTCTGTCTTTCTTGTCAAACGGCTTGTTGCAAACAAGGCACGCATCTCCAAGTTTACCGAATAGCGCAACCTTCTCAGCGACCTCGGGATCCCCGTCCTTCTTTGCTTGCTTTGTTGCGGCTCGTCGTTGTTCTCTGTTCATTTTATTTCTTCCAGTAATTTATCAAGTTTCATTCCAGCGCAATCAATCTTGCGAGTAGTTAAGTTGTAGTGGTTGCAGAAACCTCTGAAGTCTCCATCAACACATTCTTTGTTCAAGCCAGCATCTAGGTTTCCATCGGAATCCTTTGGATACTCAAGCGGAATGTCTAGGTTCTCTGAAAGTGCTTTCCATAGCGCCTGTGCTGCTTGTTCCTGAATAGGGTAGAAGCCGAGATGGTCTTCCAGCGTGCCTCCGTGAGCCTTCGCGCCAGATACGATTGGGCGCTCACCGAAGCCATACCTAGTGTAGTGGCTCTGGTATTTGGTGTAGTAGGCATTAGAAATCTCAACGCCGATAGACTTGTGGTTCCACTCGTGGCCACCAGCATGCCAAGCGCCGTGTTGTGTGTCTAGCAGTTGGTAGATGGTGCCGTCATTGTCGATGCAGAAGTGAACTGAGATGCCTCGCCTGTCAAGGATGCTGCTACAAGACTTTGCTGAGAGACAGACATCCCAGTGGTTCACGAAGAAGGTTGGCTTCCTATCTTCCTTTCCGGCATAGTTATAGAAGGTTCCATAGTTGGATGCCAAGCCACCTGGTTCATCCCACAAGACAACCTTATCCCAATCGATGTCGAAGAACTTGCCGTTGTGAACGATGTGCTTGTCTCCCTTAAAGATGACTTCTTGCCTGATTGCTCCGGCGATAGCACCAGAGACATTGGCCTCTCGCTCCGTCCAGATGCGGCGATAGGTGCTTGGGCCACATAGCCCATCTGCTGTAATGCCTGCCTCTTCTTGCCATGCTGCAATGGCGATGACAAGCTCCTCGTCGTTATACTTGACACCGAACCACCAAGGTTCCCATCCAAGTTTCTTTGCTGATGCTTGATTATAAAATACTTTATCCATTTGCTCTCTCCTCCAATGCTTTGGTTATGTTATTGACTGCTAAGTCAAAATATTCTGGAACTCTCTCTATCCCGACGAAACCTCTGTTGTGCTTCGCGGCGACGACACCTGTGGTGCCTGCTCCCATAAAGGGATCGAGAACGATGTCGTCTTCTTCTGTTGTGGGAAGGATGCAGTTCTCAACCAGCTTCTCTGGGAAAGTGCAGACATGCCCCTCGTTTCTACTTGGCGGTATGCGCCAGATGTTCGTCAAGCCATCTGGGTTATCCCACTTCTTGGGTTTGCCTATCTGATAGACGCGCTCCTCTTGAATGTGGTAGCGGCGACTGGGGTTGCCTATCCCGCATCGATCCCAAATAATCTCACACCAGATTGGAAACTTTTCCAGCCAGTGCATCGGGTGGTGAAGGTTGTTTGGTGTGCGATAGATGTTTCTATTGTGCCACGCAAACCTCACCTTGTGGTTATAGAAGATGCTACTGCTGCAAACTCTCATCATCTCATGGATGACTGACTGCTGGAACCCTTGATATTCCCATTCAGGCATCTCGTCGCTATACCACTGCTCATACTTCTTCGTCATGGCTTCGGAAGTTTTCGAGCAGTTATAGTTTGAGTATCTCTTGCATAAATTGTATGGAGGAGAGGTTACTGCAACCTCAATAGAGTTCCTATCAAGCTGGCTCAAAGTTTCCAGAGAGTCAGCCTGATAGAGAACAATGTTTCCATTGTCAAGAGATACTTTAGCCACCAGTGCTTCCCAGCGCTCCGTCACCTCGTTCTGAGATGGTAATGGGATACCAATCATAAAGGTTTCCATTGTTGGTTTCCAGAGCCCTGAACGGAACGACTGGGATCATAACCAGTTGTGCGATCTTGGTTCCGGCTTTGACAACCTGTGTCTCCTTGCCGATGTTGTGTAGATTGATGAATACCTCGCCATCATAGCCGGAGTCAATGACATGAGCCCCGACGACGAGTGAACGCTTGGCTGCGATGCCAGAGCGATTCATCGCCTGCATCATGTAGCCGTGTGGCACTCCAAAGCGAAGCCCAGTTGGTAAAATCCTACTCTCTCCTGCTGCGATGGTGACTGCACTTACGGCAGCATCATCTGGGCAGAAGAACACATCAAGCCCAGCATCGCTAGGGTTGGCGCGAATGGGAGGCTTTACATCCCCCCGAACGCGAACATACTCGATCATCATTTAGACACCTCGACCTGAACGCTCAAGAAGCGTCTGGTAGAGTTCGACGAACTGGTCGAAGTCGACATCGTTCTTCATCATGCGATAAGCCTTGACTGTTGTGGAAAGCTCTTCCTTAGACAACCAGCCCTGTCGCTTGAACTCGTGTCGAAGCTCACGCCTCTGCTCCTTGTATGGCTCCATCGCATCCTCAATTGTCTTGAGTGCGCGAATATACTCCACCATCTTTTCTGTTTTCTGACTGACGGCTTGCGCCACCATTACTACTTCACTATCATTGTTGTTATTGAACATAATGTCCCCCTTTGTTGTTTACTCTTATAATATAACATCGTTAGCCGCTGCTGTCAAGGACTATTTTTTGAATGAATTTCTTCTTTTCGCTCTCAGTCATAAACTTCTGGATCAAATAGGGTTTATCGTGATCGTCACATTTCCTGGCTTCTCCCATTACGAGAACTGCTGCCCTATTGCAGCCCTCTTCGTCACAAGTGACGATGTGAGGAATTGGTTTTTTCACACCATCTCCAACATTTTCCAAGTTTTGTTTACTCGACCTCTCGTTGAGAAGCCCCACTTGCTGTGGTAGGCTGGCTTAATGAGGTATGGCTTGTTTATCTTGAGCGTGTCGCCCATTCGCTTATCCACGCCCCAGACACGAATCTTCGCCATAACTGAATTGGAGTCGGTTGCCTCGACAATCCAGTAAACTTTACCTGTCTTCGTCTTTCTCTCCACAACCTTGCGGGGGATACACCAGACGACACCGCCGAGTGCTTCTTCGTATTCGGAGATGGGATGGCAATACTTGTCCTTGAGCTTCTGTAACAACTCTTCACCCATCACACGAATGATGGGGAACTGCCCAGTCAAGTCAATGAACGACTGAATCTTCTCTTCCTCGGTGAAGTCACCTTCGGGAGCATAAGTCTCAATGTTCTCCATGAGGTTCTTGAGTCGCTTGGGGCGATCCACTGCAACAGCGCTCCAGAAGTGCTTTGCTCCCGTGAACCTGTCATCAATTAGAGTATTGAGTGTGCCGGAGCGAACCAGAACATCTACTGACTTCTTGTTCAGCTTGGAGTAGACGACTTCTGGATGGAACAGGAACTCTTCAATGTTGTTGTAGGGGCGCCCCACGAACACCTGATCAATAGCCTTGTCGCCCAAGCCCTTGATGGAGGTGAGCGGCGGGATGAGTGATTTGCCGTCTTCGCTTATCTCCCACACCTTGCCTGATGTATTGATGTCTAGGGTGGCAATCTCAAAGCCGAGCCCTTTCGCCTTGCCGATAGCCTTCTCTTTGCGACTATCAGGCTCTTTGTCAAGGAAGGCAGCAACCCACTCTGATGGGTAGTAGGCGAACAGGTGAGCGCACTGGTATGAAATGATACTGTATGAATATGCGTGAGAAGCATTGAAGCCATAGCCAGAGAAATATTCCATCTTCTGCCATAGCTTCTCGGCATTGCCCTCTGTCATCTTCTTCTCTTTGCAACCAGCGATAAACTTATCGTGTATCTTCTTCTTCTGTCTGGCAGCGGAGCCTGTGCCCTTCTTGGTGAGCAACTTGCGTAGCTTGTTGCCCTCGGTGAGTGTAATGTCTTTGCCCATAATGTGAGCTATCTTCGCCAAGTCCTCTTGGTAGATGATGAAGCCGTGATTCTTCTCCAGAACCTCACGGAGCAGCTTGTGCTCATACTTGGCTTTCTTGTGCCCTCGCTTAGTCTTCGTGTAGTCGTCGTCAACACCAGCCGATAGGGGCCCTGGTCGGAAGATGGAGGTTACAGCGGAAAGCTCTTCTAAATTGGTTGGAGAGACTTGCTGGCAGAAGCCCTGCATGCCTGTCTCTGCGAACTGGAAGATGCCTGGTGCCCTCTTGACTTTCTTGAACACATTCCACACCTTCTTGTCTTCAAAGTTCATCTTGTCTGGGTGGAGGTTCTCGTCGTAATACTCGCGGATGTCGGCGTAAGTTGGATCTGGATTGTTGTGGTGTCGCTTTAAGATGTGAGCGATAGCACCCTCGATCATCTTGAGTGTTGAGAGCCCAAGCAAGTCAAATTTGATGAAGCCCAGTGGCTCAAGGTGGCGAACATTCTGCCCCTCGCTCCAAGGAGTCTGCCACACGCCGCCAGAGCGGATGAGAGGCATATGCTCGTTGAGGTTGTCTGCTACGAGACAGCCGCCAGCATGTCGGGAGCACGAACGAACTGAGCCCCTTAGAGACTCGACATGAACCTTTACATCTGGATGCTTCGCCAAGAAGTCTTGTAGTGTAGGGCTGAAATCCATTACATCATCAAAGGTAAGCGGGTAGATGCCTGCCTTGACACCTGCTCGCTTCTTCGCAGGTTGGATAGCTTCCTTCTCCATAACGGAGGTGACGAGGTTTACTTCGCCAAAGTCAATGTCATAGAACTTGGCAACATCTTTGATAAGTGAGCGAAGTTGTAGTGTGTTCCAGTTTGTAATAGGAACTACAGAGAACTCGCCCCAGTCATCAGCCAACTTCTCCTTGAGGAGCATTGGCTCCGACACATCAAAGTCGATGTCGGGCATACCCTTTTGCTCTGCCGTCATAAATCGCTCAAAGAGCAAACCCCAACGGATGGGATCAACTTGAGTGATGCCGAGAACATAGGAGAGAAGAGCACCAGCGGCACTACCTCTGCCTGGTCCGGAGAGCATCATGTCGTTCGCTTTGTCTGCGATGGCTTTCATTGTCAAGAAATACTTTGCGAAGCCCTGCTTCACGATGATGTCGATCTCATAGTCAAGACGATCTTCGTATTCCTTATTACCAAGAAGCCCCTTGGCTTGCAAGCCCTCCTTACATAAGTCACATAGTGCTTCCTCTGCTGTCTTGCCTTCTGGCACAACAAAGTCTGGGAGGCGAATCGATACATCTGGCTCAAAGTCTTCAATGACATCGTGAGCAATAAAGTGTGTAGTGGTGAGCGAATCATAGACGAGTTGCTCATCATACTCAACGCCGCACTCTGCGGTGTATTTCTGGTAAGCCTCAAACATCTCTTGCCCGTTCTTCGGGTAAAGCTCGTATTTGAGGTGTTCGATGCTCTCAGGCATTCCATCATCCCACTCTGGCTTGCTCTTACCGAGCCAACCGAGTCGCTTGTAAAGCTCCCTGTCTTTCCAAGCATCGCGGCGAGGATAATGGGAGTCAGCGGTAGAGACAATTTGGATGCCGAGTTCATCACAAATTTGGATGACGAACTTGTTGATCTCGTGTTGCTCTGGAATAGCGTTCCATTGGAGTTCGCCATAGAACCTGTCGCCGAAGATGTCTTGGAACTCTGCTGCAAGCTCTCTCATAGCCGCGAGAACTGCTTCCGGTCCATTCTCTCTGCTCTCCCAATAAGCACCGGATAGAACACCGCTCATGCATGCGGTAAGGCAGATTACGCCTTCGCTATGCTGGCGGAGCATATCAAAATCCATCCGTGGATAGCGATAGAAATACTCATCGCTGTATGATTTGGAAACCATCGTGTAGATGTTCTCTAAGCCCTTCTGGTTGGCTGCAAGCAAAATGAGGTGGCGCCGGCGGTTCAGCGACTTCTTGTCAACATTACTTGCCTCTTCTTGGTTGACGACGGCGCCTGCCGCGCCTTCCTTCTCAAGCGTTCTGGAGAGCTTCTTATCGAGCTTCGCTTCTTCGTATTGCTCTCTCCACTCAGCAGCGGAAGGAATGAAGTAAGACTCAATACCGAAGATGGGCTTGAAGTTCTTGCCTTCTGCCTTCATCTTCTTGGCGTGGAGGATTTGGTAGCTCAAGCCGTTCATGTTGCCGTGGTCGGTTAGAGCGAGAGCATCCATACCGTGAGCGTGGGCTCTATCCATATGTTCGCTTGGAAAGCCGAAGCCGTCAAAGACGCTAAAAGTGCTGTGAGCGTGAAGCCCTACGAATGGTATTTCTGTATTCATTTATCCCCCCTTGGATATAATAATATAACCCGTTTATGTATCGTCGTCAAGATCTTTTTCAACATCTCTGCCGATTGGATTAAATTCATGATAGCCCAACATATCTTTTTCCGGGCGCTGGATTAAAGTTCGCTCTTCTGATCCTAAAAATGTGCAATAATCATCCCAACTATCAATGCGATGATACCAAGGAACTTCAACTGACCCTTTCTCGCCTAATACAACCGGCTCCATAACCTTTGCCAAGGAGAAAAACTGTGCTGCAAATCTTTCCTCAATGGGGAGCGGAACCCGGGGATAAATAGTTTCTTCAGTTCCAATGCTCGACCAATATCCAGTGCCCTCTTTTCGAATGACCCTGCGAAACTCCAGCCAATCGGCAGCATCAAAAGTGAATCCCAAATACTCACCATCTTTTATGGTTTTGCTTTTATAGGTTAAATGAAAAGGTGCTGGGGATGAAATTAATTTACGATGAGGGCGCAATACTGTTGGATCGTAAACTCCTTGCGGGAACGCCACATAATAGCGATCTGGAGTCGCCCAAATGCTCAATGCTTTGGAAACCCTAAAAACCGTTAACGAGCCGTGAATGATTGACCAAGCCAAACAATCTCGAACACGCTCATCTTTTGGCTTTATTGGAACATAATAAATTGGGATGGGGCGTCGCGAAGTAGATGGAAACCTGTCAAGACTTCTATGCAGCCACACCGGATCTTGAACATAATCTCCTATCCTATGGCGCAGAAGAGGCTCTATATCATCGTTGGCGACTATCCATATAGTGTCACAACCAGCATATGCACACTCAACTACTGCCCGTTCGACAGCGGTATAATCTGGAGCTATAGGCATCAAAGCGTCATGCCAATCGAAATTAAAATCAAATGGCTGGCCATGAACAGGTATTATACCTGCCAGATGAAACGCATGCCGAACCTTCTCTGAGACCTCTATCATATCTTTTCACTCAGCATCTTCAAATATTCATGGCTTGTTTCAGAATAAGCATTGATAATTTCTGATTCCAGCATATAGTTTCCCTCTATGTTCTCCGTATGCTCCCAGACAGGAAGGTAGTCTGGAAACACCTCTCTCCTGTCGTTTTCTAGCTTGATAGCATAATATTTGTATTTTTCTGGATTCTTCGTATCTCTACCGTTACGAGTGCCCTTTATTCCAGCCTCTTTCATCAATTCCAATGTCTTAAATCTTGCGTAGGTGTCTGAATATTCAAAATTATCCAAATTATCTTTGTCAATATATGAAACCGATACCAAATCTTTTAGTCTTTTAGTTCCCATTACTCTCAGAGATTTGTAAAAAACAATTTCTTCAACAAAGTCGTCTTCTGTATGAATGATGTCAAAAGGGTGAGACATGCCACTTCTCACATCTACCCAATCCAGAACTCTGAACTTTGGATTTTTCTCTTTTTTGGGATATATGTTGGTGAGATTGCCATCGTCAAAAAGAATTAGTTTATTAAATTCAAAGACTGCCATCCTAGCCATTCCAAGAACTATCCGGAGACTGTTTTCTTCTACTCGGATCGATTCCGCCTTATCCGATAATGGCATAAGCCCAGACAAAGACAACAAAAGCGACAACCGTTTCCACGCCTCAAGTTTTTGGATGCCGCGAGTCGACTCGCCACTTGTGGAAACTATTCTTTCCATTTCGTTTTCCATCCCGATTCCAGCTAAGGAAATCTCTGGTTCAAAATAGTCGATCAGGGTTGGTTGGCTTATTTTTGTAAAAACCATCGGCAACCCATTATAGTAAGCATAAAGCATGGCTCGCATGCTGCTTCCGACAACTATCTTATCGTATTCATAAACATGTCTGGCTAATTTAACACCCATAAACACTCATATCTGATTACAAGAAGAAAAACAAACTGGCGGTGGCGTTGTTTGCTATGTGAGCCGCGTTACAGTGCTTGATGGAGCCTGTTTTCATACGAAGCCAGCCCAAAAAGAAACTGATGGGGATAATTCCGATGGCGTGAAAAAGGCTGCCGTGTATTGCTGCGAACAAGATGGAGATGATAAAAAGTGTTGTTATTGGCGAGAACATCAACGAAGATATCCACCACAGGAACTTACGGAAAATCAATTCCTCCGCAATAGGGCTAACTATGACGATGAGGAACAACAGAATCGCCACAAAGACGGGAGGACCAGCAAGAAGCTGATCAACTGCCTCTAACCCTTCTGAATCGAAGTTTGGAAACCAAGACTGGATGGCTGCCATAACTGTGCTTGCGGCAACAGAAATCATTATCCCCCCGAGCATAGCCAGTTTGTATGGTGATTCTGAAACTTTCCTATTCATCCAATTCATTGTTAAATACTCCTTTTTATCCTCTGTATCTCTGCCTTGAGTAGTTTGTTTTCTTCTTCAAGAATGATCGGCGCCAGTGCCTTCAAGCTTGCAAGCTTAAGCATTCTTTCATAACCTCCAATGTGGGCCTCGCCGATCCAGATCTGTGGGACGGTTTTCATCCCTGTTTTCTCGATCAATATCTGCCTTTCGTCTTGGTTGTCGGTTATGTCAACTACCCAGACTTTTAACCCCTCTTTTTCAAGGAACTCTATTGCTCTGCTGCAATAATTGCAATAGCTTGCTGTATATACTTTTGCTTCAACCACTTTATTCTTCATCCTCTCCATTTTGAATAATTTTAATTGCTTCACCTATCGCCCACTGAGCATGCTCGTAATCTTCCGGTTCAGTTGCCATTATCGATAGGCGATCCTCGCACGGGCCCTTTCGTTCCCAACAGTATATGATATCATTAGTGGCGCCTGAAACAGTCAATTGATACGCATTAATGCTCCAATCAAAATCGCATGCGATATGATAATCAAAATTATCATAGTATAGAATTTCTGTCCAGCACAACATTAAATCATCTTCAGCCTTCATTTTCGACCCTCTCTATGTAATACACCCTCTCGCGAAGCTCACTTGATGACCAACCATGTTCTCGTTTGTGATAATAAATCTCCATTGGCAAATCTTGACCTGTGAAAGTTTTGTTTAGGTAGTCGGAGCCCAGAATTCTTACATCTGGGTTAACTTGTTTTAGAATTTTTAGCAAGTCATCCTCGGTGTGATAAAGCAAAATTTCATCAACATACCGACATCCAGTCACCATAATAATTCGCTCTTCGAAAGATTGCACTGGGCGGTTTTTGAACGGCCTGTCTATTGAAGGATCTGACTGAATGCCTACTATTAGCTTGTCGCAGACGCTTTTTGCGTCTTCAAACATTAGCATATGCCCAGCGTGCATTAGATCAAATGCTCCGCAAGTGAAGCCAATCTTTTGCCGTTCGTCGCTCATTCTACGCTCGCCAAAACATAGTTCTCTAGAACCAGATTAAAGGTTGTGTCTCCAACGCTTATCTCTTGTATCATGTGCCTCGGAACAATGATATGCGAGCCATATATGGCTCGTTGGCATGCCGAGTCATCCAAAACCTTTACTTTGACATGTTCGCTCTTCGGCACTTCATAGCCCTCTGGGAGGAGAAAAGTTGCCGGCTTGCCGTCATCTTCAGTCTCGCTTGGCACCTCAATTAGCAGGTGTCTGTTCTGTGGTGTTATCTTCATTGTTGCTCCTATTATGTAATGTAACCTGTTTTAGCTGACTGTGCAAGTATCTCCGTCACAAAAGACAGTTCCGGCTCCCTGCTGTTCGGTTTCAATTCTCTTGATTGGCGTGATGCCCTTTGTCATCTTCTCATACTCTTTCTTCGTAATGGGCTCGTATGGCGCTTGCTCGTAACCTGTCTCTTGATAACGCAAAAAAGAAACTGCCTTTAGTCTGCTCTCATACATTTCCAAAGCCGTCTTGATGTCTTTTGCCTCGTCGGCTTTAAAGGTGACTGTGACGGAAACACTGTTGTCTGCCCAGTAGTGTTGATATGCTGCTGCGATCTCAAGTTGCTCCCACATCGAAGCCTCACTCTTGCCTTTCTGGAAGAATGGTTCGTGAACTGGGAACGAGGCAACCATGGTGTTTGGCGAATAGGCATCTGGCTCAACGGGATAGCCAGCCTCCTCTATTGCCTTCAAAATAGAATTTTCGGTCGAGAAGCGAATACGGCGAATGTAGTATTCTGACTCTGGGTAGTGAATGCCTGGAGTTGAGCCGTTTAGTAGTGAAACTGTTCCTGATGGCTTGATAGATGTTGTTCGCACAGAGCGAGGCACACAGAGCCAATCGCTGAACTCCTTATCAAGCTCTTGAACGAACTTGTAGCCATTATCACACCATTCCAGCATTTCTCGTCTTCCGTGTTTGTTGAACGCCTGAATGACTCCTGACTGTGATAAGCCGATGCGTCGGTTCTTGAGCATAATAGCGTTTGTCTCTGCCCAGTGTGTGTTAGAAAGCGTAACCGTCTTACCATAGAGATAGGCAATCTTCAATGTTCTCAAGTAATCTTCGTAAGTGTCGTGCTTCGCGGGGAAGGTTTCGGTGAGACAGCAAAGCTCCGCGTCTTCTAGCTGTTGCTCAACGCAAGGGTTGAAGCCCATAACCTTTAGATCGTCATCTCTCTCTGGATCTTTGAAGCGTC